>Ga0307378_10011315_pt1 | contig 11505 bp, 8 predicted proteins | sample UN1MG_FD_202238 | JGI IMG/M metagenome (GOLD analysis project Ga0307378, IMG submission 202238) | Soil microbial communities from Risofladan, Vaasa, Finland - UN-1 | ecosystem: Environmental > Terrestrial > Soil > Coastal area > Acid sulfate soil | place: Finland: Risofladan, Vaasa | collected...
AGGAGCGTAATATGGCACGTGTAGAGACGTTTGGAAAGGGCCAAGCTGAGGCGACGAAACCCACTTTCTGGGGCCGACAGTCGGTGCGCGGCACGCTGCACGCGGTGTTCGTGTACGGGCTGTTGGTCGGCCTAGGCATCGTCGTCCTGATGCCCCTGTCGTGGATGCTGACCGCCGCGCTGCGGGCGCCGGGTGAGCCCGTATATACCATCCCCGTGTCCTGGTTTCCCACCGAGTCGTTCTACGTCCAGAACTTTTGGACCGTCTTGACGAACCCGGCCTACCCCCTGTGGCGACCACTGCTGAACACGGTTATGTTGGTCGTGCTGAACATCACAGGCGTGGTCATATCCAATACGATGGTGGGCTACGCCTTCGCACGCCTGAACTTCCCCGGCAGGGAACTCCTCTTCCGCATCGTGATCCTGACCATGCTGATGCCGTACGTGGTGCTGATGATCCCTCAGTTCCTGCTGTACAACACCCTGGGCTGGTACGGCACCTACCTCCCGCTGTGGGTATGGAGTTTCTTCGGGTCGGCCTTCTTTATCTTTATCACTCGACAGTACATGCGCTCGTTCCCCCGCGACCTGGACGACGCGGCGCGCATTGATGGCTGCAGCCGCTTCGGCACTTTCTGGCGCATCATCGTGCCCCTGAGTAAACCGGTGATCACCGTCATGGCGGTCTTTACCTTCCAGGACGTGTGGAACGACTTTAGCGGCCCCCTGATCTACCTGAACGACCCGGCGAAGTTTACGCTGGCCATCGCCCTGAACTACTTCCGTATGACGCAGTTCTCGGCCGGCGTTAACACGACCAACCTGTTGATGGCGGCAGCGCTGATGTCTACGATCCCCATGCTGGTCCTCTACTTCTTTGCCCAGAATAGCTTGATCGGCGGCATTGCCAGCGTGGGGTTGAAGGGGTAAGAGAATGTGGTGGGAGCGCAGTTCCGGCATCGTGCGCTTCTACCCCAAGCTGCGAGGTCAGACGCTGCAGGACATCATTGACGCGCTGGGCCGCGTTCAGGAGTGGGGATTTGACGCGATCGAGGTCTTTGCCCCCTATCATGGCGGCACGGAGTACGCGGGCCTCGACGTCAAGGACTACTACCGGGTTGATCCAGCGATCGGGACCATGGACGATTTCCTGAAGTTGGTGGACCGCTGCCACGAGCGTGGATTGGCTATCATCGCCTTCCTGAACCTGGGCTACGGCGCGATGGACTTGCCGATCTTTCTGAAGGCCTGCGACGACGTCAGGGCCGGGATTGACAGTCCTGAAACCCACTGGTTCCTGTGGAGCGACACCGGCACCGAGGAGTTGGACAAGAGCCTGGCACCGCACTTTATGAACGACACCCACGGCCACTGGACCTATAGCGACCGGGCGGGCAGGTACTACTGGGTCAAGTGGCAGGGCACCAGAGGCGATGTCGAGTTACCCCAGTTCAATTTTGGCGACCCGGTCCTCCAAGGGGAGATCGCACGCGTCGTCGCGTTCTGGATGGAGACGGGGGTTGACGGGATGATCGTTGACGCCGTCAACTGGTATATCAACTGCAACTGGCAGATCAACAACGAGACCATGACGGATATCGTCCGGCGCTATCCCAACCAATACATCCAGCCGGAAGGCGGCGGGGGCTTTGGCGATGACCCGGTGCTGTGGATCGAGCAGGGGCGCTACAACTCCGTGCAGGACTATGGGCTCTCGATCTGGTGGACCGAGCGCTACGTCCTGGGGGAGGCGATTCTATCGGGCGATCCCTCCACCATCGAGCCCGCGCTGAACGATTACCGGGACCGCGTCGTAGCGGCGGGCGGCGTCACGTATATAGGGCCGCGCTGGCTGACGGATCTCAAGAAAGATGAACGTTTGAGCCACGATCAGATGCTCCTGGAGGCGGTGTGCATTGCTACCGTCGGAGAGCTGTTCTACGCCGACGATCTGATTCTGGACCTGGACTGGCCCACAGAGCACGCGGCGAGGCTGAGACAAATCTTGAGGACGTTGCAGGCGACACCGGCCCTGCAGGCGGCAGGAGAGCGGCGCAGGCTCCCAACCAACGACGACCACAAGTTCTACGCCTTCCTCCGCACGAGCAAAGATTGTATGCAGCCGGTGCTGGTCGTGCTGAACTTTCAAGGGCAGCCGCAGGACGTGCTGGTCACACTGAACACCCCCGCCCGCCTGCAGGAGATTCTATCTCTTGGAGAGGTCAAAAGTGGCGACAAGACGAGCAGCGAGAAAGATGTCCAGGTCTCCCTGCCCGCCTATGGCTACGGGATCTATCGGATAGATCCTATATGAGAGGAGAACGTATGGCGGTCAAGTTCAGTGACTACACCTTCAACCTCTGGCTGCTGACCACTCGAAACGTGTACGAACCTGCACAGTTTGCCATCATTGAGACACCCGATGGCCTGGTCGCCCGTGCCGCCACCCTGACCTACGGCGATGGCTCGGGCACCACACCCGGCCTGCTGGAAGTGACCTTTGCAAGGCAGGAGAATGGCTTCTCCTGGCAGGCGCGCGCCGCTTACGCTGAGCCGATCAAAGGCATCAAGGTAGCCGTGACCCCATTACCATTGGGGAAGGTAATGGTGCCGTTGAATGGCGAGGTTGATCTCAAAGAAGGCGAGCCCGGCCGGTGCTTCATTTATCCAGGCGGCTACTATCCTGTGCGCCACGTGTCCAGCACGTTCGTAGAACCGCACTCTGGAGCACTTCCCATCTGGGCGGCCCAGTTCGCGTTATTCCGAAACGGCGCGCGCACAGTCTACGTGCACGCTCGGGAGTACCCGCCGCGGGTGAAAAAGCTCTGGATATACCACCGTGGTGGACACCAAGAGTTCCGCATCTACGACGAGGCCGATGCATGTCGCCGCGCCACCGAGTACACTACCCCCACCTGGTACCTGGACGACGTGCCCGATTGGCGGGAGGCGGTGGATGATCATGCCCACTGGATGGCAGAGGCTTTCGGCCTGCAGCCTTTCGCCGAGCGCGCAGATGCGCAACCCTGGCTCAAACAGATCGGCCTGGTGGTCCTTTTGCACGGCCTCAGCCACGACGGCAAGATCTGCCACAACTTTGCCGGTATGGCCCGGCGACTGGAGGAATTAGCCCCCCTCTATTCGCCGCAGCGCACGTTAGTCAAGCTGCTCGGCTTCGAGGGTCGCATTGACCGTCACTGGCCGGACAATGGGCCTGCCTTGGAACTGGGCGGTGACGACGGCTTCCGCTACCTTGTGAAGACCGCCCACCGCCTGGGTTTTCACGTCATGCCGCACCTGAACGTATGGGGGGCCAGCTTCGACAATCCGGCAACGGACGAGCTGCTGGCCTATCGCATCCTGGATGGAGAGGGCCGGCCCGTCAACTGGAGCTACGACTACGACCAGGACGAGATCGCGGAGGAGATCTTTGCCTACATCTCGCCTGATGCGCCCGAATGGCGCGCGGTCCTGCGGCAAAAGGTGCGGGAGATCGTGGAGCGAGGCGTGGACGCCATCTTCCTCGACCAGACGGGCACCTTCGTAAATGACCTGCGCTACGACCATTTCCGCGGCCTGCAGGCTCTGTACGACGAACTCCGCGCAGAGCTGCCTGACGTGCTGTTTGCGTGCGAAGGCCCCACGACGGAATTGTCGGCCAGCCTGTACCCGCTATTGGCGGGCGTGACAGGTAGCGACAACGACGACGCAAACGAGATGTACCGCCGCCTCTTCGGTCCATACGTGCGCCAACACAGCCACAGTGCATCCATTCCGCCGGAGCCGTATCGCGGGGTTTGGTCCGTACCTCCTATCACGCGGTGGAACGAAGAGCACTTCATGGCACACCAGGAACGGGCTGCCCGGACGAACGGCATCCCCACCCTCAATCTGACCGACCTGCGCATCCGGTTGGACGGCGCCATGGCTGCCAATGTGTTGGAGAGGGCGCGGCGTTACGGACCAGAGTCTGGGCAAAACCCAAAGACAGCGAGATGTGCTGAACAAGGCTGAAAAGGAGACCAATGATGCCAATTCCCCACGACTATGAAGAACGCGTCTATGCCGGAGTGTTGGGCAAGCTCATCGGCGTGTACCTGGGCCGGCCGTTCGAGGGCTGGACCTATGAGCGCATTATGGCCGAACTGGGTGAGGTCTGGTATTACGTGCACGAGCGATTGGGCAAGCCGCTGGTTGTGACCGACGACGACGTCGCTGGCACGTTCACGTTCCTGCGCGCGCTGCCCGATTACGGCAACCGGCGCGACCTGACGCCAGCGCAGATTGGGCAAACCTGGCTCAACTATCTCGTCGAGGAGCGGACGATCCTGTGGTGGGGCGGGATGGGCATGTCCACCGAACATACCGCCTACCTGCGCCTGAAGCGGGGCGTGCCGGCCCCGCACAGCGGTTCGATATCGCTCAACGGTAAGGTGGTCGCGGAGCAGATTGGGGCGCAGATTTTCATTGACGGGTGGGCGATGGTCGCGCCGGGCGACCCGCAACTGGCCGCTGACCTGGCGCGCCGGGCGGCGAGCGTCAGCCACGATGGGGAGGCGGTGTACGGCGCGCAGGTGCTGGCGGCGATGGAGGCGCAGGCGTTCGTCGAGCCGGACATCGGCAGGCTACTCGACATGGGCGTCTCCTTCATCCCCCGGGATTCGGTGGTCTATCGCATGATCGGCGACCTGCGCGAGTGGCGGGCCCAGGAGCCGGATTGGCGGGTGGCGCGGGAGCGGCTGGCGGCCCATTACGGCTACGACAAGTACGGCGGCAATTGCCACGTGGTGCCCAATCACGGGTTGATCATGCTCAGCCTGTTGTATGGCGACGACGACTTTCAGAAGACGCTCATGATCGTGAACACCGGCGGTTGGGACACCGACTGCAATTCCGGCAACGCCGGCTGCCTGATGGGGATCAAGAACGGGCTGGCGGGGATCGAGGCCGGCCCGGACTGGCGCGGACCGGTGGCCGACCGGCTCTATCTGTCCGCGGCGGACGGTGGGCGGGCCATCACCGACGCGGTGGCCGAAACGTACCACGTCGTGAACGCCGGGCGGGCGCTGGCCGGGGAGGCACCGCTGGCAACGAAAGCGGGCGCGCGTTTCCACTTTGAGTTGCCGGGAGCGGTGCAGGGCTTTATGCCGGAAGATAGCGTCGAAGCGAAGGGGACGGTGACGGTGGAGAACGTGGTGGGGCACAGCCGGCAAGGGCAGCGCAGTCTGGCGTTGCGCTACCATCACCTGGCGCCAGGGCGCGTGGCGCGGGTGGCGACGCCCACCTTCATGCCGCCCGAGGGGGCGACGATGCCCGGTTACGCTCTGATGGCGTCGCCCACGCTATACGCGGGGCAGACGGTGCAGGCCGGCGTGGAGGCGGACGCCGGGAACGGGGCGCCGGTCGCCTGCCGCCTGTACCTGCGCGCCTATGGTGCCGGCGATGGCCTGGTGCGCGTCTATGGCCCGGAGATGGTGCTGGCGCCGGGTGCAGCGCACGAGTTCACGTGGCACGTCCCTGACGTTGGTGGGCCGATCGCCGAGATCGGGGTGGAGTGCAGCGCCGAGAAACCAGGTTTTTCCCAAAAACCTGGTTTCTTTGGCGCACTCTACCTGGACTATGTGACGTGGAGCGGCGCGCCCGACGTGACCTGGGCACGGCCTGCGCATAACGGCACGCTGTGGCGGCGGGCCTGGGTAAACGGCGTGGATGAATTCCTCCCCTGGGGGGAGCCCTATCGCCTGGTCCAGAACGAGGGGCGAGGGTTGCTGATCCAGGGCACCCGTGAATGGACCAACTACCGGGTGAGCGCCGACGTCACGCCGCACATGGTCCAGGCAGCCGGCGTGGCCGTGCGCGTGCAGGGGATGCGCCGCTACTATGCGCTGCTGCTGTGCCGCCAGGGCCAGGCGCGCCTGGTCAAGGCGTTGGATGGCGACGCGGTACTGGCCGAGGCGGATTTCCGCTGGGAGTTCGGCCAGACCCACGACCTGAGCCTGGAAGCCGTGAGCACCCGGCTGCGGGCGTGGATTGACGGCCGGCTTCTTTTTGACGTCAACGACGCCGACCGGCCGCTCACAGTTGGCGCGGTGGCCCTGGTGTGCGAGGAAGGCCGCACGGCCACAACCGTGGTCAGGGTCCAGCCGGCCGCCTGAGGTGACTTTATCTCGGACAGAGTGTATAATCCACGTGGGACGCCCCCGGGACGGGGGCTACGAGCGTGGGCCATGAGCCATAAGCGAAGCGGCAGAATCCTCGTCGTGGATGACGAGCGGTCAATTACCGACTTGCTGGTCTACAATCTCCAGCGCAGTGGCTACCAGGTTGTCGTGGCCTGCGATGGCCGCCAGGCGTTGCGGCTGGCCCAGGCGGAGCGGCCCGACCTGGTCATCCTCGACCTGATGCTGCCTGGCCTCGACGGCCTCGACGTCTGCCGTGCCTTGCGGCGCGAAGGCTCCACACCCATCATCATGCTCACTGCCCGCGACGAGGAGATAGACCGCGTGGTGGGATTGGAACTGGGCGCTGACGACTATGTCACCAAGCCGTTCAGTGTGCGCGAACTGATGGCGCGGGTCAAGGCTGTGTTGCGCCGGACCACGTCCCCGGGTGCTGGCGCTGTGGCGGTGCGGCGCGAGGGCCTGCTGGAGGTGGACACACTGGCTCGTGAGGCCCGCTTGGCGGGTGTCCTGCTCTCGCTCTCCCACCTGGAGTTCGATCTGTTGGAGGTGCTGGTCCGCCACTCCGGGCAGGTGCTCAGCCGCGAGCAGTTGCTCGACCAGGTGTGGGGTTACGATTACTATGGTGACACCCGCGCCGTAGACAGCGCGATCAAGCGGCTGCGCGCCAGGCTGCGAGAGGCAGGCGGCGACCCTGCCATCATCTCCACCGTCCGCGGCACCGGCTACCGCCTCGAACGCCCTGAGCGGTAGCCGACCCCCCGCCATCACTCGCCGCTCGCCCATCTGCTTCTGACACACTCCTGACACACAACTCTGCTACCATAGCCTTCGGATGTACTCCATCCGCGCCATGTTCAGATCCATCCGTTCCCGTCTGACTATATCTTATCTGCTGGTCGTCCTGCTGGCGATGAGCATCGCCGCCGGGCTGGTCTGGAACGCGCTCGATCGCGCCTTCCTGGAAGTGCTGCGCCAGAACCTGCTGGCCCAGGCTCGCCGCGTGGCCCAGACCGTTGAGGCTGGCGGAGCGGGCGGCCTCGCAACGCTGGACGCGGACACGGCCGGGCCGTACTCGCAGGCTGCCAATGTCCTGCCCGGCTACCATACGCGCGTGATTGACGACGAGGGTGTGGTCGTCCTCGATCTGGCTGTAGCCGATGCCCCTATCTCAGGCGACATGCTTTCTCCTGCTCGTGGCGGCGGGCTGGCGACCAATCTGGGGCTCTACCCGCCCGACGGCCGCAGCCCAGCCACTCCTGCCAACCTCCTCGCCCGCGAGGAGATCCAACGCGCGCTGGGCGGAGAGCCTGCGACAGCGCTGCGCTCCTACGATTGGGCACCCGAACGGCGCATTCTCTACGCTGCCTATCCCGTGCGTTCGCCAGATGGGGAGGTGATCAGTGTTGCCTACGTCGCCAGCCCGCTCCCCCGCCTGGCGCTCAGCCTGCTGCCGGCCACCTTCGGCTGGCAGATGTTGGGCGGGGCAGGAGTTGCGGTGGCCCTGGCTGGATTGGCTGGTTTGTTGCTGGCCCGCGGGCTCACACGCCCCCTTCGCCGCCTCACCGGCGCTGCGTCGGCGCTGGCGCGTGGTGAGCCGGTCCCTCCCATCCCTCCAGCCTCGACGGCCGAACTGGACTTGCTGCGCACGGCCTTCAATACCATGAACGCCAACCTGACCGCTGCCCACAGTGCGCTGGCTGCACAAGCGCGCCAGCGGGAGGCCATCCTCGATAGCCTGGCCGATGCGGTCCTGGCGGCAGACGCCGTGGGCGAGATCACACTGGCCAATCCGACCGCCTCTACCCTGCTGGAGTTCGCCGCGCAGCCGCTGCACGAAGCGATAGGCCGCACGCTGATGACTGGAGAGCCCTACGCGACAGAGATCACCGTGCGTGGCCAGGTCGTCCAACTGCTGGTCACACCCTTGCGTGACGAGGACGGGCGTGTTAGTGGGGCTGTCGCCGTCGGCCACGACGTCACGTCCTACCGGCAGCTCGACCGGCTGCGCGCCAACTTTGTCTCCGACGTGTCCCACGAACTGCGCACCCCATTGACGGCAATCAAGGGTTTCGTCGAGACGCTACAAGACGGCGCGGCCGACGACCCAGCCGCACGTGACCAATTCCTGCGCACGGTCGCCGCCGAAACGGAGCGTCTCATCTGCCTGACCAACGACCTGTTGTTGCTTGCCCGTGCCGACGCTGGCAGACTAGACCTGCGCCTGGCCCCGGCTGACTTGGCCGCCTGTGCCCGGCGTGCCGTCGTCCACCTGGAGGGCCGTGCCCGCGAGGAACACGTCGCCGTCACAGTTGAGCCTGCGCCTTGCGCTGCACTTGCCCTCGCCGACGCCGATCGCATCCATCAGGTGCTGGTCAACCTGCTCGACAATGCGATCAAGTTCACCCCGGCTGGGGGTCGGGTCTCCATCACCTTCGATCACACAGGCGAGCAGATTTCCTGCACCGTCACCGACACTGGCCCGGGCATCCCTGCCGACGAGATCCCCCACCTGTTCGAGCGCTTCTACCGCGGCGACCGCTCCCGCTCCCGCTCCGCCGGAGAAAGCGGTGCGGGCCTCGGGCTTGCCATCGCCCGGACCATCGTCGAAGCCCACGGCGGCCACATGTGGGTCGAGAGCACCTGTGGGTGTGGCGCGTCGCTCACCTTCACGCTGCCGTCTGCCGCCTGAGCGCCGCCATCTACCCCGTTCCTGCCACATTCCCGACATTCGCTTGCCACAGCCTGGCGCTACACTGAGCGCATCTCAAAACATGGAGGTAGACCATGCAAACCAAAGACTCTGGCTATACCGTCCTTCTCGTCGCTGTTGCCTGTCTTCTGGCCTGGAATGGGACAAGCGCCCGTCCTGCCGCGGTTGCGGCGCTTCCCCCTGCGCCGGCTGCTGCCGGTTCCATCAGCGTCAGCGGTTCTAGCGCCATCCGTGTGCAGCCGGACCGCGTCGTGATCATTCTCGGGGTCGAGACCTTTGCCCAGACGCCCCGCGCCTCCCAGTCACAGAACGCGCGCCTGGGCCAGGCGATCATCGCTGCCATCCGTGCGCAACAAGTCGCCGAGCGCGACATCGCCACCGCCGACTTGATCATCCAGCCCAGGTACGAAGACTATGATAGGAACGTCATCAACGGCTACGGGACACGGACCACCATGGCGGTCACACTGCGCGACGTACAAAAACTGGAACCGGTGCTGGTCGCTGCGCTGGAGGCAGGTGCGACGACGGTGGATGGGATCGAGTTTTCGGTCACCAATCTGCGCCAGTTGCGCGACCGGGCGCGCACCCAGGCCGTGCAGGCCGCCCTGGAGAAGGCGCGCGACATGGCCGCCGCCGCGGGTATGGCGCTGGGCAGCGTTACTGCGATCAACGAAGACTCCTGGAACTACTACTTCGGCTCGTGGTACGGCAACCGCCAATGGACGAATTACCAGAACGTCGTGCAGGACCTGGCCGCCGAAGGCGCGATCACACTCGAAGACGGGAGTATCAGTCTGGGCCAGATCGTCGTGAAGGCTGAGGTGAGCCTCACCGCCAGCCTGGTGGCGCAATGAATTGCCCTGCGGCCCATCATGTGTTATCATAGCCGCATGCGATGCCGATGCTACGTTCTGGCCTATGTTTCCCTGCTGCTGTTGGCCGCCTGTGTGCCGGCCACGCCGCTCCCGACTCCCACCCCTACGCTGACCCCGTCCCCGACGCTGACCCCTTCACCGACGCCGACTGCCACCCCGATCCCGCCCATGGTGTTGACTATCCGTTGGCCCATGCGGGTTTCGGCGCTGCGACCGGTGTTCATTGAGGTAGGGCTGCTTCCGCCGCCGGGCGTGGGCGTGGCCGCCACGGTGCGGGCCGTGGTGATCGGGCCCCACGGTGAGTATGGCCGGTTCGACCTGTGGCCACGGGAGGGGAACCTGTACGTGGCCGAGGAGCCGTTGCAGTTCCCGCTCGAGCCGCCGGTGGGGGAATGGCGGGTGCTGGTGAGCGTGGAGTCGGTGCTGGACGTGCAAGGGGAGCGGGAGTTGGCTTTCCGGCCAACGCCGATCTCTTTCCGCGACCTGGCGCACGTCCTGCCCGCAGGGGCGACCTTGCGAGTGCCAGAGGATTTCAGGGAGGTCGTGACCCAGGGCGACGCGTGGGCGGGCGGGCGTGCCTGGCGCTACGAAGACGGCGAGGTGGGGCTGTGGTGGGCCCCCGGCCCGACGAAGCCGTTGTCGCTCGACAACGCAGTCATGATACTGGAGGCGACGCACGATCCGGACAAGCCACCCCAGGTGCTGGGCGTCAAGGAGACGGAGCGGCAGGGTTACACGGCGTTCCTCTTCCGCGAGGAGTGGCCCGCCGACCAGGCCGGGGCGGACGGCCGCCCGGCCGAAGCGCTGGTGGTGCAGGGGCCTGACTACCATCTGTACGTGCTGCGGGTGCGGGCGCTAGAGGGCCAGGCGATTCCGGCGCTGATGCGGCTGGTGGGGGAGACGTTTGGACTCACTGAGGAGTGAGACGTGAAACGTGAAACGTGAAGCGTGAAACGTGAAGCGTGAAACGTGATCAGAAGATGTTGATGGGTGTGCCGACCTGCCAGTTGCTCTGGATGTAGTCGTCCTCGGAGCCGCCGATGGGGTAGGTCCAGCGGTAGACCCAGCGGGCCGCGTCGCAAGAGACGTTCAGGCAGCCGTGGCTGCGCGGAACGCCAAAGTCGTTGTGCCAGTAGGTGCCGTGAATGGCGGTGCCGGTCGGGTCGAAGAAGGTGTTCCAGGGGATGCCCGGCAGGTCGAAAACTTCCACCAGCGGCGCGGCGTCTTCCGGCTTCAGCGGGCGATTGGTCATGTGGCGCGAGGGCTGCTTGAGCAGCACGCTAACCTCCCCGGTGTGCGTCGCCAGGTCCACGTTCACCGTCTCCAGGACCTTGACGCCATCCCGCTCCACTTCGCTCTGCACTTGCTGGAAGCCCACACCCGAGGCGACCAGGGTGGTGAACACGGGCTGCTCCCCCTCGTAGCAGGTCAGCCGCTGCTGGCCCAGGTCCACCTCGATGCGCTTCTGGCCGGCGAAGGGGTGGATGGGGGCCATCTCGGCGCGTGGGATGCGGCGCACGTCGCGCGCCAGCATCCATTGGTAGGGCGGGTCCTGCGCCGGGAACTCGTCAAAGACCTTGTACCAGCCGGTGCCCTGCTCGTCCTCGTAGGTGTCCACGACGTGGTAGACGGTGCCGCCGTAGAAGCGGTAGACCCTGGCGGCCTGGAGGCTGGGCTGGGAGTAGGCTTCGGTGTAGATCTGGGAGACCTCGCCCCAAAAACCCCATTCGCCC
>Ga0307378_10011318_pt1 | contig 11504 bp, 10 predicted proteins | sample UN1MG_FD_202238 | JGI IMG/M metagenome (GOLD analysis project Ga0307378, IMG submission 202238) | Soil microbial communities from Risofladan, Vaasa, Finland - UN-1 | ecosystem: Environmental > Terrestrial > Soil > Coastal area > Acid sulfate soil | place: Finland: Risofladan, Vaasa | collected...
CGAATTCGAGCTGAATTTGGGCGCCCGTCGTGCCAAATTTACAGACAAATGTGCCCAATTAAACCATGGCTCCCTCAAAAAGCCCGTAGACAGCCAGCAAGCCGCGCATCACGTCTGTAACTGTAACTATTCCAACAACCTTTTCGTCCTCGTCGATCACCGGAAGACAGCCTATATTCTTCTCATACAGCATATTCACAACAATGTAGAAGTCACAGCTCGGCAACACACAAGTTACCTCTCGCGCCATGATCTGATGCAGGGCTTGCTGTATAGCCGACTCGTTTGCTCCAACATCAAACAACCGGGAGCGAAACACATCGGTTCCAGCCTCGAACGGTTTGCTGTGATACGGAAGATGAAGAAGAACGTCTCTGTCGGAGATTACACCCAACATCTTCTTTTGCTTGTCCACAATTGGGACGTGCCTGAATTCCCCCTTCTGCATGACCTCCATCGCCTTGGCTAAACTTTCCTGCTCCTCCAAACAAACCACTTCTTCAGTCATAACATCTTCGACTGTGCTAAGGACTGTTGAGAACGCGGGTATTACTTTGTTGGAATTCCTGGAGAGCAGGTCGACAAAACGCCTCCTGCCCTTCGCCTTTTTCACCTTTGAGCATAGCTGGCGGATTGTATCCAGCCTGATAAACAGCTTCAAAATATCTGTGGACGTAACGATACCAACCATATCTTGCTCAACGAGAACAGGGACCATATCGACGTGATTATCAACCATCACGTGAATCATCTCACGGATTGGAGTCTCAAGTGATACGGACTTGGGGTTTCTGTTGACGATTTGGACCAGAGGCTGTTTGAGCGCCTCTGAGTCTGAATCTTCCTCACCGATTTTTCCCAGATAAGGAGATGTTTGTCGGAACACATCTCGCTGGGAAACAATACCAACGAAGGTTTGTTGCCCATCTTCTCCGGTTGGGCTGTCGACTACAGGAATGTGTCGGACGTGGTTCTCCCTCATAAACTTAAGGCACATCTCTAAGTTATCGTCCAGCGTCAGTGCCTTGACATCTTCGGTCATCATGTCCCTGACAAGGCACACCGACTTAAAAAAGACATCTCTCCCGGCGCACAAATCGTCTAACAGGTCGATAAGCCGAAACTGTTTGTCTTGCTTCCTTCGCATATAACTTTGCAAAGTCCTTTGCTCAATAAGATAACTGTTCCCCGCGATTGCTCACTAAGATAACTGTTCCCCGCGATAGAAATCGACTGTAACCTCATAAGACCATCGTTGTTATCGACAAAGGATATGGGCCACTTTAGCAAATCAGACATGCCAAAAAGAGGTGTCCTGGAAGATATAGATGCGTAATTGACACTAAAAAGCGGGTCTCGCCGACTTATTATTTATTAATAACAACAAGGTCGCTAACACCTAAATCCCCTTGCAAACCCGCCGCCGCCTTATAAAATGTCTATATGTCAAAGCTCCTTAACAGGATAATATGCGGCGATTGTATTGAGGTTCTAAGCAAGGCCCGCGAATCCTTCGCAGACCTTATCTTCGCCGACCCGCCCTTCAATATCGGCTACAAATACGATAAATACCACGACAAGGTCAAAAAGAAAAACTACATCGCATGGACAAAAGACTGGATAACAGTCTGCAAGAAAGTCTTAAAGCCGCACGGCTCATTCTACATAGCGATAGGCGATGAGTACGCCGCGAACATAAAAATCATAGCTGACGAGCTTGGCCTGTTTATGCGAAACTGGATTATCTGGCACTACACCTTCGGCCAGCAGATGAAAAAAAAATTCGCCCGTTCTCACACGCATATATTTTATTTCGTAAATGACAAAAACAACTTCGCCTTTAACGACCACGCTGTCCGCACTCCTTCCGACAGGCAGCTAATTTATAACGATAAACGCGCCAACCCCGCAGGCAAGATGCCTGACGATGTCTGGGATGAGTATCCTCGCGTATGCGGAACGTTCAAGGAGCGCACCGGCTGGCACCCTTGCCAGATGCCCGAGAGCCTACTAGCAAGAATAATTCGGGTAAGTTCGAACGAAGATGATTGTGTCCTTGACCCTTTCAGCGGCTCTGGAACTACCGCAGCAGTGGCATATCAATTAGGGAGAAACTATGTCGGCATCGAAATATCTCAAAACTATGTTGAAAACACCGAAAAACGTCTGGCTGAATTGAAAAAGCAACAATTCAGCAATTTGTTTCTCAATACTACCGAGCTGAACGAACTAAAGCGGCTTTTATCCGATATAAAAAAACCGGCCAAAGAAATCGCCGCCGACAAAAACCTGTTGGGGCTGCTCGCTAATCAATTTGCCGTGCGAATGAACAACCATAAGCAATATAGTAAGAAAGAGATAGCGATGGCTTTAGAGGGTATCGCCGATTGAAAAACATAAACCTAAAGAATTTTCTCCTGCTTTGCCTGCCCTTCATCGCCAGCGCACTGATGCTGACGGTAATTCAGGCGCCGATTAGCTGGGCGCCTCTGGCCTGGGTCTCGCTCGTACCTTTCATTCTGGCATCCTCACCCACTGCAAAACCAAAGCACTTATTTCTTTTCGCCTACCTGACCTCACTCTGCTACTGGCTCGCAAATATATACTGGATAGCTCCGATAACATTTTTGGGCTGGTCCACGCTCTGTTTATATACCGCCCTGCTCTGGCCGATTCTGGCCCTTTGTTTGCGTTACTGCAGAATAAAAAAGATACCGTTATTTCTCGCCGCCGCCGTACTCTTCGTCGGCGCTGAACGTCTGCAGGGTCTTTTCCTCGGCGGCTTCTTCTGGCGCCACCTTTCGCACAGCCAGTATGCCAACATCACACTCATCCAGATAGCCGACATATTCGGCGCCGCTGGCGTCTCATTCTTGGTAGCAATGGTCAACGGCCTGCTCGCTGAATTGTTCATCGCCGCTCAGCAGAAAACCCTCATCAAAGGAAATAACCTTTTAAAAACTGCCGTAGTCTGCGCTGCACTCCTTGCCGCGGTCTTTTACGGGCGATGGAGAATCAATCAGTCGGACAGGTTCGTAACCCAGGGCCCGCTCGTCGCCTCACTCCAGTCAAACGTCCCGCAGTGGATTAAGACCGAGGCACTGCGAGGAGAAACAGAAGTCGCTGAGCAGACTTCTCAGGAGCTCTTCGATGAGCTGATGCAAAAAAGCAAAGCAGGTTTAGCCGAAGGTGCCGAGCTAATCATCTGGCCGGAGACAATGGTACAGGCGACATTGAATGAGGGTATCCTGGCATATCTCGACCCGTTAAGCCAGCCAAAGCTCTTTGACAAAGCCCTCTCCCAACACGCCACAAATAACGCATATTTGCTTATCGGCGCCTACGGGGGCACGCTTGGACTTCAAGGCGGACAGCCTGTCCTGACGACCAGGTACAATTCCGCGTTTCTTTACAGGCCTGATGGAAAAAAGGACCCAAAACAGTACAGCAAAATCCATCTCGTCCTCTTCGGCGAAGTGCTGCCCTTCAGAAAGAGTTTTCCTCCGCTCTTTAATCTGTTAATGAAATTTAATCCATACGGTTACGACCATTCTCTTGATGCAGGCACCGAATACACTGTTTTTGAAATGACCGAGCCCCCTGCCAATTCCACATCAGATAGCCAGGCCCGTACTTATAAATTCAGCGTAATAATTTGTTATGAGGCTACCCTCCCGGCGATTGTCCGAAGATTTGTCCTCGACCGCCAGGGCCAAAAGCAGATTAACTGGCTCATTAACATAAGTAACGACGGGTGGTTTGTAAGATTCAAAAGCGACAAGGTTTTACCAAGCACCGAACTGCCTCAGCATGCAGCTATTTGCGTCTTCAGGGCCGTCGAAAACAGACTTGCCGTCGTGCGAAGCGTTAACACCGGCATAAGCTGCATAATCGACACGCTTGGACAACTAAAAAATGGCTATTTGGCCGGCACTTTGCCGGACAACGCTATGGAAAGGAAGGGTATGTCTGGATGGTTCGTCGATAAATTGCCGATAGATAAAAGAACTACATTTTTTAGTAAATACGGACAATGGCTGGATTTTTGTTGTGCTCTCTGCCTTGTCTTGCTCATAATAATAACGGCTTTGGTTAGGATTATCCCAAATAAAAAATATGTTACTTCTATACAGCGGCGCAAAAATGAAAAAATCTGGAAAAAACGCTAAAAAACAAATAGCAAAGTACGCAGGAAAACTCCTCACTTTCGCATTTATCAGTTACACACTGTTTTCCTTCGCATGCAGGGGACAACTGCAGATAAAAAAGCAGTGGCCCGCACCCATTTCTGTTGACAGCCTTGTCCCGGAAGCCACCCGAATTGTCAGGGAAGCTTTAGCAGACGCTGACCCATTAGTAAGGGCCAATGCTATCGAAGTTGTCGCAGCCACCGGGCGAATCAGACTGATACCTAAAGTACAACGACTACTAAAGGATGAATTTGTGCCGGTAAGATTTGCAGCCGCACTGGCCGTGGGAGATTTGGAATACTCACTTGCAAAAAAGTCGGTAACGGCACTGCTCAAGGATGAAAACAAAAATGTCAGGCTTGCGGCCCTCTACGCCTTATACAGGCTCGGCTCGTCTGAGAACATTGTACTGCTCCGAAGGGCGATAGCCGGCAGCGACCAGACCCTCAGGGCTAATGCCGCTTTGCTGTTAGGCAAAAGCGGCGATAATAACCCACTGACGCTGAAAGTCTTATTGTGGACACTGCAGCGACCGGATTCAGGCGACATGGTCAGATTCCAGACGGCCGAAGCAATGGCAATGCTCGGAGATGAACGGATATATCCCAAGTTATGGACAATGCTGATAAGCGCTTACGCAGACGATAGGGTTATGGGTATAAAGGCGATGGGAGCGCTGGGAACTTTGAAGGCCAGAGATGCACTCACTACTATGCTGGATGATAATATTGTAGAGGTCCGACTCGCCGCTGCTGAACAGCTCGGTATCCTAAAAGACAACAGGGGTGTGCCCATAGTGCTCGATGTTTTTACGAGAAATCTCGCCGCAGGCCTCGATAAAGAGGCCCTCGAAAGGCTTAATGTCCGCACCGTACTGGCTATAGGTCGAATTGGAACTCCTTCTCTTACCGGTTTTCTGCCCCGCTTCCTCAGAGACGAGTCAAAATTTGTACGTATTGCCGCCGCAATGGCCGTTTTTCAATGCACAATGAAAAAATGATACATAAAATCATCCCATCCCCCCCTATTGTCCATTTTATTTGCCCTGTGTGCGGAAATTGCCGTTTTCGGACTTATTACAGGATTTTAGCTCAAAAATAACTTGACCTTTCGGCCTATTAAGTGTAAAGTATTAGTGTGGAACATACGATATCCTGATATATCGGACATATGGAAAAAAACCAGAAAGAATGCAGGAATGGGTGAAAGGGGCTTGTTTTGAGTACACTGACAAAAATTTTAATAGTCTTACTGACGCTATCCTCAATTTTCATCTGTGGTATTGTCGTTATCTACGTCGCCAACGCTAATAATTACAGACAAATGCACGACGACCTGAAGGCCGAAAGAGATGCCTTTGAGAAGAAAGTCGAAAGTCTAACAAAGCAATTAAATAAGAAGATCGACGACACGCAGGACCTCGAAGACAATTTGGGCAGCCAAATTACATCTCTAAAAATAGAGCTCGACGAATTAAATGGACAGCTCAAGGACTCCGAAAGAGAAAAGGCCGCCCTGCTTCAGAGAGTAGACAGGTTTGCTGCCGACGTCGAGACATTCACAAAAACTAACGCCGACAACAGGACTTTATTAGAGGATACAATCAAGACCTGGAAGACTGTCGAAGCCGACCTGATAAAGGAACAGAGTCAGCACAAGGAAACGGCAAGGCTGCTTCTCGAGAAGCTGGCAATAATACAGACCCTCGAAACAGAAAAGAAACAGCTCCTGGAGGAAAAGTTTGCCTTGCAAGGCCGCCTGGACAAGCTTTTACAGCCGACCGGTAAGATTCCTACCGTGCCTGTAACCGTAACATCAGAAAAGGACATAGCTCGACCGGCCCCGGTTACCACCAGGGATATTGGCTTGAAAGGATTGGTAACGGCTGTGGATTTGAAAAATAAGATGGCCAATATATCCATCGGCACAGCAGACGGCGTCAGGGAAGGGATGAAATTCCACGTTACTCGTGGAGATGAGTTTATTTGCGATATTCTCATCATAGACGTTGAAGCTGAACGGGCAGTCGGCATTCTGGAACTTATGGAAGTTACGAAGCAACAGCCCAAAAGCGGTGACAATGTATCTACTAATTTATAGGCGGCTCGGGTAATCCGGGCCGCAAAAATATAAAAAAAAATTGAGACACCATTTGGCCCCGCTCCTTCGATTTTGCCAGGCAAAACGGCGAGGCGACAAAGTAGGAATCCTTCTATCTGAGGGTGCAATATGAGTCCTAATAGACCAAACCGCGGTGCAAAACCGGTAGCATCAGACAATCTCTACACCGTTATTCTTGGCTTAGCATTCTGCGTGGTACTCGCTACGGCAGCGTTTGTCGCCTTCAAATGCTATTTACAGTACGAAACAATTTTCAAAATCACAATTCCGTAGCCAATTTACTATTGACCACGTCAGAAATTGTGGATAACGTAGAATAATATGCTGCTTCCCCTTAAAAGCGCACATACCGTCGGTCCTGAGATACAAAAAAAATAATTTTTTTTTAATGGGGTTGACAACTCTGCTGTTTACATATAAAAAACAGGCAAATTGATATTTGAGAAGGGAATCGAAGGTGTTGCTGGACACAATCTTAGGCTGGTTCAGTATGGACATGGGTATCGACCTTGGTACATGCACTACCTTGGTTTGTGTCCGCGGCAAGGGCATTGTACTCAATGAACCATCCGTAGTCGCCGTTCGCAAGGGAACAAACATTGTCCTCAACAATGGAGAAGCGGTCGGGTTCGTCGCAAGAGAAATGCTCGGCAAAACGCCTGGCTCCATTAGCGCTATAAGACCGCTAAAAGACGGCGTAATCAGCGACTTTGAAATCACCGAGGCAATGCTCGGATATTTTATCAGAAAAGTACACGGAAGAGGAGGCCTCGTAAGGCCACGGGTCGTTATCGCCGTACCGAGCGGAATAACCGCCGTTGAAAGAAGGGCAGTAATAGATAGCGCAGAACGCGCAGGCGCTCGAAAGGTATATCTCGTCGATGAGCCGATGGCCGCCGGAATCGGAGCCGGCCTGCCAATCACAGAACCAACAGCTTCGATGATTGTCGATATTGGCGGGGGAACCACGGAAGTGGCCATAATGAGTCTCGCTGACATCGCAACCTCCGAATCAATCCGAATCGGCGGTGATGATATGGATGAAGCCGTCATCAGCCACCTCAAAAAAACATACAATCTGCTTATCGGAGAGTCAAGCGCAGAAAAAGTCAAGATACAAATCGGCTCTGCCGCCCCACTCGAGGAGGAGCTGACGATGGAGGTGGCCGGGAGAGACACCATCTCAGGACTGCCAAGAAAAATCGTTATAACAAGTGAGGAAATCCGTGAGTCCCTGCGGGACCCCATCGCTACAATTATTGATACCGTTACGGCTACGCTGGAGAAGGCCGAGCCGGAGCTCGCCGCCGATTTGATTGAGAACGGAGTACATATTTGCGGCGGTGCGTCGCTGCTGCGGGGAATGGATACCGTACTCGCAAATGCTACAGGGCTAAATGTACAAAGGGTCGATGACCCACTAAGCTGCGTTGCGAGGGGGACCAGCGTCTACCTGGAAAATCTGGAATTATGGAAAGATACAATGGACCATAGCGAGTACGGATGGGAGTAAAAAAAATAATGGTTAAATGGTGATTAGTTAAACGATTAAATGGTAATTGGTTAAATGGTCAAACGGTTACCAGTTACCAATTACCAGTTACCAGTTACTGATTATGGCAAGGAAGCTAATCAGAGTCTCCAGAAGGATGTTATTTACCTGGTTTATGTTGGCCGGGTTTATTTTGCTCTTCGCTCCTCAGAATCTAACAAACAACTTTCAGTTTGCTTTTGCGAGCCTCTTTCGCTGGCCTTTGGCCGTCGGAAGAAACATCTCACTCTTTACCCGCACCTGGCAGTCAAGACCGGGTATCACGAATCGTAGAGAGTCAGAGTACGAAAACTATATTGCCAACCTGACCGAGCAGTTGCATTCAGAACGTCAGCTTGTCGAAAAGCTGACCAGAATGCGCAAGAGATTTGGATTGCAGGGTGCCGACTTAATTCCCGCTGATGTCGTTACTGCCTCCATCGGAGGAGCACACAGCGAGCTTATTATCTACTGCCGAAAGGAACACGGACTGGCTAAGGGACAGTTCGTTCTCGAAGACAACAGTATCATCGGCACTATATCCGATGTCTGGGCACGAAATGCCAAGGTCAGGTTATTCACGGACCCGGCGTCAAAAATAGCTGTAAGGATAGGAAAACTAAATATAGACAGGGTAATGCAGGGCAGCGGAAACGATTCGGCAAAGATCAGCCAGCTCTCAACAAAGCATAATATCAAGGTCGGCGACCACGTCCTGGCTCGCAAAAAGCCCGGCTTTCTCGATACTTCCCTTATTATTGGGACCGTGGCCACGTGCACGTGGGACAAGCAAAATCCGTTACTGTGGGACATAACGGTAAAACCTGTCTGCGACATAGAAAGACTAAACAGTGTAACAGTGATTATTATGAATCCGCAAGAGTAGATGGGGATATAATATGCGATGGCTTCGCTTTGCTGTCTTTATTCTTATCGTTACCGTCCTGCAAGCCAGCCTCTTGGATATAGTTGCTGTTACGAAGTTGAACATCAGACCCAATTTGTTATTAACACTCTTGGTATTTTTTGCAATTTACTGCAACACCACCGATGCCATCATAACCTCATTCGCAATAGGTTTTGTTGCTGATATTAGTATTGCTTCTGCCATGGGCTCACAAACAATTAGCTTTGGCCTTTTCGGGACCGCCCTGGCATACCTTCACCGTGTTATTGCCATCAGAAAAATGCCTTACCAGTCACTTGCGATTTTCATCACCGGCTCCCTCATCGGCGCACTCGCTCATCTTTTGGCCCTCCTGAAAGGTCAGGCAGCCATATCAAATATATACACTGTTATACTCGGCACAGCGCTATATTCCGCAATAGTGGGGCCATTTTTATTCTTGCCGGCAGCCTGGTGGATGCGTATAAAAACTCATCGCTTCAGCCGACATTAGGTTCGTCTGTACTGAAGCGTAAAGCGTACATCCGACGATATACGACATAAGATATACGATGTTAATTAAGAGAATCAAAATTTTTATAATCCTCAGTGTTCTGCTTCTACTGCCCTGTCTACTCCGTCTGACACAATTACAGTTGTTGTCCCATTCTTCATACTTGAAGGGAATCGCAGAATTAAAGCTGCAAAAAGGCGTTTCACGACAGCTCAAGACCATCAGGGGAAAAATACTCGACCGCAATGGCAAAATATTGGCCACCGATGAATCGCGGTTCCACCTCCATATAAGTTACAGGCTCTGCTCGATTTTCGACCAACGTGTTCGACAGGCAAAACTTTTAAGGGCAACCAAACGCTCACAGCTCGCCGGCACAAACTCTTCTTTATTAGAAGCACGCAAAGAGCTGCAGGACAGCCTTGAGGACCTCCAGCGGATAATTGATAAATGTACCTACTTTGGGCCCGAAAGAGCGGATATTGAGCAGCAAATTTACAAAATAAACAACGAAATATGGAATATACGAACCTTTGTGGCCTGGGTGCGAAAAGGGCCCGATTCGAATATACTTAAAAAATACAATCATATAACTGACGTCCCGTTATCGGAGGCAATTGCAGATTTTGAAAAAAAATTCCCCAAAAAAGATGACCGTCTTCTACTTATCAGCAAAGTCGATGACATCTCCGATATGGACAAAAGCTTGCCGCTGTTGGAGTTAAAAACTGACGACGATATTTTTACCGCTCAACTGGAATTTATGGACGTTGATGGTATTGAGATTCTCCCAAAAGCCCAGAGGATTTACCCGCACGGCTCAGCCGCCGCTCAAACAATAGGCTGGGTCGGACCGCCGCAGGAAAAAGACAGGCGGCTTCTCGCAAATGATAAATTATCCAGCTATTTGAGCGACGAAGTCTGCGGAAGGGAGGACGGAGTAGAGTATGTGTGTGAAACCATTCTTCGCGGCAGACGCGGTGAAGAAGTTAAAGACATAGACCGCCAGTTGGTAAGTCGGACAGAGACACAGTTTGGCAAAGACGTCCGGCTCACACTCGACATTGAGCTTCAAAAGAAGATAGAAGATTTTCTCTCCGACTGCCAGCTAAATTCAAACTGCAAAGCGCCCACCGCAGCGGTTGTGATTGACGTCAACACATCTGAAGTTCTCGCTCTTGTGTCAACGCCGACGTTTGATTTGAACCGTGTCAGGTATGATTATGACGTTCTGGCCCGCGATCCCAACGAGCCGCTGCTTAATCGAGCAATAAATAAGGGGGAGTATCCGCCCGGCTCGGTTGTAAAGCCACTCATTCTCATCGCCGGACTTGAATCCGGCAAAATCACTCCGGGCGCGATTATCAGTTGCCCGGCCCAAAAGGCGCCAGAAGGTTGGCCCAGCTGCTGGCTCTTCAACCAATACAAGAGCGGACACGATTACAAATGGCCAAACACCGCACGCAACGCCATTAGGGGAAGTTGCAACATCTACTTCTCCCGCCTTGCCAACAGAATCGACCCTGCTGTCCTCCAGCTATGGCTTTTCAGGTTCGGATACGGCTACAAAATGCCGCTCGCTCCCCAACTTCCTGCCTCGAGCACCGAGAATCGAGAATCGGGTATCGAGAATCGAGACTTTAGACAGGTCCTCGGACAGATATCTTCCGCCGTTGTCAGGGGCAAAATTTCACATTTTGAGCAGATACCGCCTCTTGATAATGGCGAAAGAAGATATTTCGGCATAGGCCAGGGAAATCTCCGCGTCACACCCCTGCAGGTAGCAAACGCGATGGCCGCTATCGCACGAGGCGGAGTTTATAAACGGCCCCGCCTCTTCATCGATGCTCAGGCGACACCCGAAGAGAATCGAGCATCCGGCAACGAGCTGAATATCTCACCACAGACCCTACAGGTAATCTACGATGGCATGAGCGCCGTGGTTAACGAAAGTAGCGGAACTGCCAACACCCAGTTTGCCGAGGCCCCCCTCACGCAGTATGGTGTCCACGTATATGGCAAAACCGGCTCCACGCAGCAGCCGGGCCACGCCTGGTTTGCCGGCTTCGCCACCGACAGCGCAGGCCGCAAGCTCTCTATCGCCGTTCTCGTCGAAGGCGGCCAGAGTGGACCACGTGACGTTGCTCCTCTCGCCCGCGAAATCCTCCGATTCTGCATCAATGCCGGATATTTAGGCCAGGCCACAAATCCGTCATTATGAGTCACACACAAAATAAACGAAGGGTGGCAGCCTCAAACGCA
>Ga0307378_10011319_pt1 | contig 11503 bp, 7 predicted proteins | sample UN1MG_FD_202238 | JGI IMG/M metagenome (GOLD analysis project Ga0307378, IMG submission 202238) | Soil microbial communities from Risofladan, Vaasa, Finland - UN-1 | ecosystem: Environmental > Terrestrial > Soil > Coastal area > Acid sulfate soil | place: Finland: Risofladan, Vaasa | collected...
AGACTTGCTTTGACTTCGTTGGCAGATCAAATGGTCATGACTGAACATGCTGTAGACAACCCAGAGGAAGACGAAGAAAAAGAAATGTATCATTCGTGTAATTCCCTTGACCTCACTTCTGTAATACGTGAGATCACCAAAAACAATGAATCACCTCAAAAAAATACTTATATCACAAGGATTTACAAAAGAAAAAATATTGATAAAAACCAAAAAATCTGTAACATTTTAGTGCAAAGCACGTCTAATCTTACATCGCGGATATATAACGGGCTCTCAGTTTGACCAAATAGATAAACTTATTTGGATGTTTAGCAAAATGGGAAGTAAACCCTATATTTTGCTCGCTGCCGAGGGGTTTTCGACCTCAGAAATCAGAGATAAAATAAAACGGATGGAGGAGTATAGTAAGTATTGCTCTTGTTATAATTTCATTGTAGATTGAGTTCTTATCATTGAGTAGATAAGTGAATCTCAAAAGCAAAGGGAGAATCAAATGAATCGGAAAAGATATTGTTTGAAAATAAGTTGCTTTGCAGCGATTGTCACAGTGGTTTTTCTGCCCTTAGCAAGGACACAAGAAAAACCATCGGTTCAAAACCAAAAAGCTATCCTGAATAATCCCGACTTGGAACCAAGCAATAAGATTACAAATACCGTTAGGGGTTTTGTTACCGATAAATCAGGAAGACCTCGTGGTAACGTTTTTATTGCTCCACAATCAACCAGTGTATGGAAAGGGATACGCAGCGACACACAGGGCCGATTTACTCTTGAAGATGTCAAACCAGATCAGAAGAATTGGGTTGCTTTCTCACAGGCATCACAGGCAATGGGATTATTCGCCATTCCAGAGGACTACGCGGGCCAGCCCGTTCAAGTAATTCTCTGTTTCAACGAAGCTGAAGTGGAAGGCCGAGTTGTAGGCCCTACCGGAAAGGGACTGGCTGATCGAAAGGTCGAATTAGTGGTTAATACGAATGAAGGTCTTTCCTATAGTTTTTTATGTTATAACAAGACTGATCAACATGGTAACTATAGTTGCAGTGAAGTACCTTGTGGTTCGCCTCTGAGTATTCAAGCAAGGCTTGTTGATGGAAATGAGGCCGAGAAGAGATATGTTACTAAGCCCTTTACACTTTCAGATAATCAAATCTTCATCTCCATGTCAAGACTAGTCATTAGTGAGGGTCAACCCGAGGAAACTGATGATGGGAAAGTGCTTCATAGTGGCCGTGTTCTTGACGAAGAGGGCCAGCCCATCCCCAACGTCAAGGTCAAGTTGTACTTTCGGATGTCCGGCAGGATGAGTACATGGGTTAAATCTGTGATGACCGATGAACAGGGTCGTTGGAAGCGACGTTTGCCCAAGGACCTGTCTAATCTTAGGATTAACCTGTTACATCCAGAGTACATCGAGCAATCGGGGCAGACCCCCTCTTCAGCGGAGCTTATCAACGGCACTAACGTTATTTTTATGAAGCGAGGCCTGACGCTCAGAGGCATAGTCAAAAATGAGCAAGGTGAGCCTATTGAAAACGCTCTGATTGATACTGAAGGAGGTGAAGGCACAACGCCATACGGCGAGGTAATCGAGAATTGTACTACGCCGCGCACATTGGCTGATGGTTCGTTCAGTATGGGAGGATTATCTGTGGGCAGTAAGAACATAGTTGTCTCGGCCGTAGGGTACGCACCGCGAATTATATCGATCGAGATAGAAAACGACATGGAACCGATTGAGGTTACCTTGGGGAAAGGCGGGACTTACTTCGGCCAGGTAGTCGATATTGACGGCTCTCCCATCGAAGGCGTGAAGATTGATGTTGGTGACTGGAGGGTGGGCAGGAGACGAAGAAGTATAGTCCGGATCACGGAGACCGATTCAAAAGGCCATTTCAGTATTGACAATCTGCCGGACGAGGGAAAGCTGGTACTTGATTTTAGTAATAGGGGAAGTGGTCTTCTGGGTTTCAGTAAAGAAATCCCGGAAGATTTATCGGGCAGAGATAATATTGCAATGTATAAAACACCTGTGTTTGTCGGAAAGGTCATAGATGCTGAAACAGAAGAGCCGGTTACAGACTTCACGCTCACCAACGGTATTGATTCGGCCGCATTCGGTGACTCGATTAGTTGGAGCAGGTACTACAAAGATGATGTTACCTCCAAAAATGGAACATTCAGCAGAGATTGGGGGGGCTACCACATCAGTTATCCTTTTGATGGGTCCTGCTGTCTTAAAGTAGAGGCGAAAGGATATCTGTCTGAGATTGCCCCGCCGATGAGATTAGGAGAGGAATATGAGCCGTGTGTTATACGCTTGACAAAAGCTGAGCCTTTGAAAGGTATTGTAGTTGATAATAAGAAAAATCCGGCACCGAAAGCAGAAGTTGGTTGGATGGGGCCGGAGAACATCACGTTTATTAAAAACGGCAGGTTTGACAAGACTGGATTCTCCAAGCAAGTGGAAATTATCGTCAAAACGAATTCAAACGGTCTATTCGAACTTCCTCCTTGTAGAGAAAATGGACTAATAGTTGTCCTGCATGAAAATGGATATGCATCCGTAACTTCAAGAAATTTTAGAAGTGGTTCTCAAATCCATTTAATTCCATGGGCCAGAATCAAAGGTACTATTGTTTCTGATGATAAAAGTGGTGGAGAATTTGTCCTTGGTATCAATACGGTGCCATTGCCGGAGGGACAGGAGTCCCCTCCGATAAGGTGGCTATTCGACAGAACGTCTTTTAGCGGCAAGCATTTCACTATTGACTATGTACCTTCGACACCATTGCATATTGCCCAAATCATTCAATCAAGGCAATATAATCCCTTGTATATCGATCCTCAGCCTGGAGAAACGTATGGAGTCCAGTTTGGGGACAATGGTATAGCCGTTGCAGAAAAAGTACTGCCTTCCTTAGTTGGCAAGGTTGTACCTGATCTGGACGGTATTAAGGTTGATTTTTCTTCTGAGCAAGCGAAAGGTAGAATGATTCTAATATGCTTCTGGGATATGAATCAGCGGCCCTCGAGGCGTTTGATAATGGAGCTTGCCGGGCGAGAAAAAGAGCTGGACGAGAAGAGTGTTATGGTTTTATTGGTTCATACGTCGGAGGTTGATACAGACAAGCTCAAGGATTGGCTTGCTAATCACAAGATACCGTTTACCTGTGGAAGTATCGAAGGCGACACCGAAAAAGTACTGTTTCGCTGGGGAGTCCGGGCACAACCCTGGCTTGTCCTAACAAATGAAAAAGGTACTGTTCGGGCAGGAGGTTTCGGGCTTAAGCAACTTGACGAGAAACTCAGGGAAAAGGATTCCACCCAATCCTCAGACATACAGGAAAGTGTGAAATCCGACAAGGTTGTTTTGAAGCTGATTGATTCTGACGGTCGACCGGTTGCTGGCGCTAAAGTAGGAACGAATGTTGAAACCCGCGATGTATCGATTCTTGGCAGAAAGTTGTCATGGAATCTTCGCGGCAGAGAGCACAATATCTCCAACGAATGGGGCGAAATTACTCTAACACGAGAAAAGCTCTTCACTCCATCATGGTCGGTGGACAGAAAGCTCGCCCTTTATGTGCTGCACGAGGACCGGCGAATAGGAGCAACATATATGATATCCAGAAATGGTGAGCGAGAGGAAATCAACTTGAAACTGGAACCAGCCTGTCGCGTGCACGGCAAATTGGACAGTGAGGGTTTGAAAAAAATAGGACGGCCGCTTACCTGGGCTAACGTTTACCTATACTGGGATCAAGACAGCTTCGGGGTACTTAGTCATATGCCAGAAAACAAGAGATTTGAGTTCTTTGTGCCCTCCGGCCGATATACGTTGAATGCTTATGGCTCCGGAGAGGGTTCGAGCACCGAAAGCGTGCATTCAGAAATTGAGGTAAAAGCCAATCAGTCTGAACTAAATTTGGGAATTATAGATTTACCTCCGACGAAGGTAACCAGTCTTATAGGCAAGCCAGCTCCAGAGCTTAGCCCAATTAAGGCCTGGAAGAACGGCACGCCCGTGAAATTGGCTGACCTCCGTGGTAAGCTGGTCATATTGCATTTTGGTGGAGGGTACCCAAGTACAAGTCGCGATTTGCCCAGGCTCGTGGAATTACATGAAGAATTTGAAAATGCAGGTCTGGTTATCATTAGCCTTTACAATTGTGAATCAATGAAGCAACTGGAAGAGAGATTTGCAGAAACCTCCAAGAAATTTGGCGGGGAACCCGAAGTACCATTTCGGTCAGCGGTAGATGGTGGCAAGGGAAGACCTATAGAAGGAACCGATCGTACAATACCTGGTGATACCTACGCAGCTTATGACATATCTGCTTATCCCACTATAGTACTAATAAATAGAGAAGGAAAGATAGCAGAAAAGCTAAATCTCTCAGGTGCAAAAAAGAAGCTTGAAAATATGTTAGGTGTTACGGTTAAACCTGCACTGCCCACTTGGAGACAGCGGTTTAATAAAGTTTATTTTCTGGAAGAAGGGCAGGTGTTGAAGCGAATAGCACCACCTTTTATCTCCGAAAGAAAGGAATATTACAAACAGGAAGAAAGCAGTCAAGCCTCAGACATTGAAAGACCTCCGGATTGTTTCACCTTTCACTGGGATGGTGAGCTTAAAAAGTGGGGGTTGAGTTTTGTTGTCAGTGGAAAGAGGCCTTTGAAACGGGTTTTAAATAGTAACCTGAGTATGAACCAGAACAGTTACGAAGGCCCGGAAGAATTGCTGGAGATAGATGTGCCGGGAGATTGGATAGTACGCAATGATGCCTCAGAGGAGCAAAAGTTGAAAGCGCTGGAAGAAGTTCTGGCAAAAGAAATCGGGAGAGATATTCGTTTTGTAAAAAGAACAATAGAGCGGGAGGCAATTGTTGCAACCGGTAGTTTCAAGTACCATCGGCTACCTGTGGTGCAGGATGATAGGTATATTCATATGTTCTCAGATGATTTCACACCAGATGGCGGTGGAGGTGGTGGTACTGCGGATTCGGTTTCCGAGTTCCTTCAGGCTATTGGTAACCGAGTTGGAATGCCAGTGATCGACCAGACCGAATCATCCGAGGAAATACGGATCCCTTATAGGCATCATCGGTCTGCCTATCTGAGCAGGATAGAAGATCCCACCGAGAAGGCAGAAAAGCTCCAGCTGCTTTTGGACAACCTCTCCCGCCAAACCAATCTGCAATTCACCGTCGGACGCAGACCTGTTGAGATATGGTTTGTTACAGAGGGGAATAAGGAAAAGTGATATGCGGATGTTAGACTATGGCTAGGAATCTTATAAGGAAATTTAGTAAAAAGTGCAAAAAACCCTGCAATATCTTTGTTGAAGTTACGTGTAAATTAGATGAGAATCATAACGTAGGGTATCTTTTTGCTTGGAAAACCATTAATGAGTTGAGGTGCACAAATGCGAAATAAAACCTATCTTTGGCTCTCAGTGGTAATTAGTCTGTATGCCTTGGCATCAGTAGCTGAAGCCCAAGAAGAACAATGGCTACGGTATCGCTCAGCGCGTGAAGCCCGCCAAATCCTCGGGAACATTGGTTTGCAGCAAGTGGAATTGAGTAATGATAGACCGGTCGGAATGGAACTGCCACAGTTTAATTCAGAGAGTCCACTTTTCGGCAAGTTGTTCACCCCAATGGTCGAGAGTGGTCATATATGGATATCACTTGATCGTTCGAACAAGAATGGATTGTATGATCGGCTCTTTATCGACTCGGACGGAGACGGGCATCTCAAAGATGAAACTATAGTGGCAGCGTACCGAACGGATCAGTATCGAAGTGATTTTGGCCCTGTAAAGGTAGTTTTTGAGGTGGAAGACGGGCCGGTAACATATCATCTTAACTTTGAGTTTTCTAACTATAATGATCGCAACAGGCTCTTCGCAACGTCAGGAGGCTGGTATGAAGGAGCCATTACTGTAGGTGGACAGAGAAAGAACTGCTTACTTATCGACCAAAATGCAAATGGTACATTTAATGATAAGTCTCTCAATTCCAATGAGTGCGACCGTATCAGGATCGGTGAAAAAGATACGGCTAAGACGAGTTTTGTTGGCAATTACATAGTAGTCGATGCTGTATTGTACCAGCCGGAGATTGCCCGGGATGGTGCTTATATCAAACTTACTGTCGCAGAGGATGTAGTGTATGGTGCGGTCCGGCTACCCGAAACAATAAGTGAGTTTGCAGCCAAAGGAGAAAATGGTCTTTTCACTCTCACGCCAGAAAAAAAACTGGCACGACTGCCAGTTGGAAAATACCGTGTACACTCATGGAAAACCGAGCGCAAAGATGATAAAGGTAATACCTGGTCATTAACAGGACAAGAGTTTGGTAACAAGGGTCTCTTCGAAGTCAATGAAAGTGACCAAACAACGTTGGATATTGGCGAACCAATTATTTCCACACTGACAGCAAGAGAAAGTGATTCGAGATATTCCTTCAGTCAAAACATGCGCGGGCGACTCGGTGAGCGTATCGAATTAACTCGTAATGGTTCTCAGCCACGAGCTCCGAAACTGAATATCAAAAACAACGATGGTTCGTACGATCGGACTTTTAGTTTTGAGTATGGCTGAGGCGGTACTTGTTCGCTCTCGTGGCGAGAGCCGAAAAATGTAAAAGGCCCATTTATCGCAACCGTAGACATCGGCGCTCCCTTCAAAGTACAAAGTGAGCCTTACAACATAACAGCCTCGATTATCAGGCCGGACATTACACCGAAACAAAATATTTGGTTGACGGTAGTTGTCCTGGCCGTAGTGGTAGCATTGGTAATTATTCAATTGTTGCGTACAAAGCGAACATAAGTAGCCCGCAAAATTAATCTTTTAAGATACAGGGTTGACCAGACGTAGGAGCCGCAAAAGGAGAATTACTATGCGCAGAAATTGGATTACAATTTCCCTCTGATGTTCATGCTCATCATCATTAATAATTCAATAGCTGATGAGGCCGAAAAAAATAACCTATATCAGCAGGGTACACAACAAATCATGATTTATTGAGATTGAAAATACCATGATACGAAAAACAATTTATTTTTTGGTAACGAAAAAACCTCTGAGAACGGAGATAGTCGCTACCGAATGATAACTGACGAGAATGGCCGTTTTGGTATGGACCCGACAAATTGGGACACGATTACCTACACGTATGACCCGGCCGGCTGGGCGATTACCGTGTATTGCGGTACCAGGCTGTGGTTAGACACCTGCACCTGGTTGATTGTGCCTATGCTTGCCTGATCCACGTAGGGATTAAAACCTATCGTGCACAAGGCCAAAACAAATCCAAGAAAGTGCTGCGACTTGAACCGGTTAGCAAGCTCAAGGACAGAATGCGTCGGATGGTCTGGCAGGAGAATGTTCAAGATGTTATTAAATATAGTCATGAAAAACCAGTTATTCGCCGCCTGGAAAAGCTCCTCGCGGCATAAAATCGGTCAGTTTGAGTTATTTATCAAAAATATCTATTATTTGTTGTCCACGCAAGGGGTATTTTTCGTCTAAAATTGTAGCTGGATCAAATAAGGTAGATAAAATTTTGTGAAAATAAATTTCATTATTAATTCATAGGAGCTTACTATGTCAATGCGAAGATTAATTTGGGGATTTCTCGTATGTTTCTCGATGGCAGTGTTTATGGGACAAGCGCTATCCCAAACACGAGGAACTAGTAGAACAAGAGAAAGGTCCGAGAGGGGCCGTTTGAGGAATACGAATCGAGAACAAAAGCAACAGGAGCTTGAGCAACGCAGGCTGAAACAACAATTAGAGAGGCAATTAGGCCCTGTTAAGAGCGAAAAAGAATTAATGAAACAGGTACTCAAAGCAACTGAAGAGCAATGGAAGGCTATCAAGCCAAAACTTAATAAAGTGCGTGAGCTTAGGAGCCTGGCGAATGTTTCTATAAAACTAATGTGCTTTGGCAGTATGAGTGGCAGTAGCAGTATGAGTGGCAGTAGCAGTATGAGTGGCAGTATGAGTGGCAGTTCAGTTGCTGTTAAGAATGGAGTTGGCCGCATGTCCGGGTCCATGTCCGGATTCGGTAGTAGTGGGTGGGGCGGTGAAGGAGAAACCGTCCAGAAGCGGGGCGGCGCAGGTAGTAGTAGCCCTACTCTCATTGATTATGGTGTGCGATGGTCAAGACCTTCGCAGAACAAAGGTTTTGAGAATCTTAACGAAGGCGAAAAAATCTGTGAAGAGCTTTTTAGGTTTTTAGAAGATAAGAACTCTGAATTAGAGCAAATAAGACAAAAAATGGAGGCTTTACGAAAGTTCAGACAAGAAGCCAAAAAAGAGCTGGCAATAGCACAGCAGGAACTGCGCGAGTTAGTGACACCTCACCAGGAAGCAGCTTTAGTAATGATGCAATTACTTGACTAATCCTGTAAAAATAAATTGTAATATCTATTTATGAGAGCACCTTTGGACAATCAAATAAAGAGTCTGTGCAGGCGCGTTAAAAAGGCCGACAAGAATGCTGCATCCGAACTACTAAAAATCTACTATGCAGACATTTATTCATATTTGAGGCGTCTTTGCGGCAGTAAACAAGATGCAGAAGATTTAACTCAGCAGACCTTTCTTAAAGTGTGGTCATCACTTGATGGTTTTGCTGGCCGCAGCAAGTTCTCGACCTGGCTCCACAGTATCGCCCACAATACTTACTTAGATTGGCTACGCAAAAATACTATCAGAACTGGAGCAGACACAGACCAATGGTGGCGGGAGTGTATAGACCAAAATCCCGACCCTTTTGCAAATCTCGCCGAACGCCAATTGGCACAACACCTGTACGAAGCTATGGGCCAGCTTGAAGAGGACAAAAAACACGTTGTGCACCTGCATTATTACCAGGGATTGTCTATCAGGGAAACTGCCAAAGTTCTGAATATTGCAACGAGTACCGTAAAGTACAGACTTCGCGAAGTTATGAAAATCCTTAAGGATAAATTGATTGTCGAAGAAAAAGAATTGTAATAAAGAATCCCAAAGGAGAATCATTATGAATACGGAAGATAAAATCAAGAAATGTCTCAAGTCCGCTCCAAAGCCGGCGGCACCGGACGGTTTGCTGAATAGATTGCAGGAAGATGTCGCTGCTGGAGAGATTAAAAAACGTGTCACAGTCATACGCCGATGGTTTGCTCCTGCCAACGGTTCAATCTCACTTTGGCGAGTAGCCGCTGCAGCGGTAATTGCAATCGCGGTCCTGCTGCCTTTAAGCTATGGTGCTACCAAGACAATAAAACGCATTATAAAGACATTTGAGGCCAAGTTTGAGTATCCTCAGGACGATGGAGGAGTGCATGTATATGGAGTGGGATCAGCCATTGGTTCTTCTGACCCCAACTTTACTGAAGAAGATGCACACAAAGCTGAACGGGAGTTCTATGAGCTTTATAAAGAGGGTAAAGCCATAGAGATAGAGCCCGGTATTTGGTATGCCACTCTTTCTAACGGCGCAGGATTTGGCTACAATGGTAACCCTGAACACCTTGGCCTGTCGGAGGACGAGCGAAAAGAGATATTGAAAAAACAGTTCGATGAGATCCACGAATTACAAAAGGCCGGCAAGTACGAGAAAACCTATAAGCCCGAGCATGATTATGTAGTCAATGGAATAAAATACAGGTACTTCGAAGCCCGCTATGTCCTGTCCGACGGTACGGTCATAAAAATGGGGGCCGGCGGCGAACCCGTAAAAAATGAAGATAACCAATAGTACGATAATAAATGTCGCGCAAGTGGGGCCGAACGGTCCCACTTGCCGCTCATTTTAAACCCCTCCGGCTATCCACGCAAATATGTCGCCTGGCCAGTAATCCGTCGCCCTCTGACATAGAGAAGGTCAAACGCCATCAGCCTGACCGGCATTCGCTTGCTCAATATCTCGATCCTGGTTGGGTCCTGAAGGTGGTCCCGCTGCTGAAGCTTCTGGAAAGATGGCCTTCCATGCTGCAGCACAACTATTTCACCATCTATGACCGTCCCGGCCGGAAGACCTCTCAAGCAGGCTAACTCCGGGTATCTATCGCCTATATCCATAAGATGGCGATTCTGCAGCCGTAAACGGTCATCTTCAATAAAGCCAAGGCAGCGGGTACCATCCCACTTTACTTCAAAAAGGTGCTTATCGCAGTTGAATGGCTCGGACCTCGCCTGAGCGAGCATTGGCTTGATCATCCGGGGCAGTTCTGAGTGGTTTGCTGATTCTTTAGACATAAGACTCTTACTACGCCCTCTTCCTTTGTTTCAACACCCTTTCCGCAGTCCTGGCTGCGGGCTTCTTGACCATTCTTGGCATTTTGACTGACTTGGTCACACTGGCCTTGAGTGCATCCATAAGATTCAAAACCTGCACGCTTTCTTCCTCTACAGCAATCGACGGTTCAATTCCTTCTATCTTGGCCTTAATTACCTCCAGCAGAGAATCCTGGTAGCGATCCTTGAATAATAGTGGGTCGAATGGCGCAGTCTTGTTTTTCAGCAGCTGCTCGGCCAGCTGCAGCTGGTCTTTGGGCATCTGACCATCGGTGATGTCCTCAAAGCAGGTTTGGGGGTTCCGCAACTCCTGAGCATAGTGCAGCCGGATAAGCAAAAATCCCTTCTGGTAAGCTTTCAAGGCAAGGAGTAGCTTTTGTTGTGTCGGAAACTGTGATTTTGAGCTGAAAAATGGGTCTGGATTTTGGGGTCGTGGGTTCATAGCGGGGGCATCATATGGGGGTCTAGAGATAAAAAAAGCCTTAATGAATTTCGGAGTTTTCGTCTGACAAAAGGCTCTAATTTATATAACTCTTTTTATGAACAAGGCTTATCCGTTTGCGCCCATTCCGACCCCGAAAGGACAATAACCCAGGGCTATTTTTGGACATGCCCAGCCTAAATCTAAACGCTCGCACCTCCGAAAAAAGCCTTAATGAATGTCGATGTTGTCGTTTGACAGGAGGTACAAATTCTCCTAATCCTTTCCGCACTCAAGACTTATCCATTGTCGGGCATGTCGGCCCCGACAATTCCTACAAAACAAATAGGCTTACCAGAGATCCAACTGCGTCTATATGGTCTCGGGCTTGTCCGTTTTGTCCGGACATTGGAGGCCCCAAAAACACATAAGCCTTTTTGTAAGCGAGACTTACATAATGTCAGACCACAATAATCGGACAGGGCTATTTCTGGACACGCTACACCCGTCCGATAAAGTTACATTTTTGAAAAGCTAATCTTCCATAAGTCCCAAGGAACTGCTCGATAATTACGGGATATTCCACCCCCGGAGCACCTGCGTCCGAATAGACCCAAATAAAGCCGAACATCTCATAAATAACATGCCAAATAATGCGAATATATTGGGCAAATAGCCCAGAATAGACTTGCTATAATCCCCACTATATGGCTCTATAGGGTTGATGTAACCCTTTTATTAGAGGCTACTTACATGATTAGAAGAGACAGTTTTACAGGCTC
>Ga0307378_10011320_pt1 | contig 11502 bp, 6 predicted proteins | sample UN1MG_FD_202238 | JGI IMG/M metagenome (GOLD analysis project Ga0307378, IMG submission 202238) | Soil microbial communities from Risofladan, Vaasa, Finland - UN-1 | ecosystem: Environmental > Terrestrial > Soil > Coastal area > Acid sulfate soil | place: Finland: Risofladan, Vaasa | collected...
TCCTCCGCCACCGCCTGCGTGTAATAGTCGATGTCGCGCTTCTCGACAAACGCGATCTTCTTCTCGAGATCCAGGTCCTGCACGAAGTACGTTTCGGCTTCGTGCAGATAGATCGCGTGCGGGTGAACCTGCATGAACGCGGTCATCTCGTCCACGTAGCCGATCACGCGGCCCTTCGTGGTCGCGTCCTGGATTTCGTAGATCACGTTGCCCATGTTGCGGAGCTGGACGTCCCCGGCGGGGAAGTCGGTCAGCCGCTTCTCGGTGTTCGCCGGCACGTGCTGGTACGACCAGCCCGAGCGCGTCTTCCTCGCCAGCCGCTGGTCCCGCAGGATTTCCAGCAACGCCGGCGTATACTCGCCAAACGCACCCAGCTCCTTCTCCGTGATCGGCAGCTCGTACAGCGCCGCACGGATATGCCCGATCGAGATGTGCGGGTTGTCGGGATCGATCACCGCGTTCTCGTGCGGCTGCCCGAAAATGTAGTCCGGGTTGTTCACCAGGTACTGGTCGATGGGGTTGTTCTGCGCCACGAGGATGGCGACGGATTCATTCATCCCGCGGCCGGCCCTGCCCGCCTGCTGCCACAAGCTGGCGATTGTGCCGGGATAGCCCACGATCAGGCAGGCGTCCAGCCCGCCGATGTCGATCCCCAGCTCCAGGGCGTTTGTGCTGGCCACGCCGAGCAGATCGCCCGACGCCAGCCGCTGCTCGATCTCGCGGCGCTCCTCAGGCAGGTAGCCGCCTCGATACGCATGCACCGACTTCGCGAGCTTCGACCCGAACCGCTGCAATTCCTCCTGCGCGTAGCGGAACATGATCTCCGCCGACAGCCGTGTTCGCAGGAACGCGATCGTCTGCACGCGGTTGCGCACCAGCTCGACCATCAACTGCTTCGCCTCGCTCACCGACCCGCGCCGCTCGATCTTCGCGTCGTCGATGAACGGCGGATTCCACAGGGCGAAGTCCTTCGGCCCGCGCGGCGAGCCGTCGTTGTTCACCAGCTCCACCGGCACTCCCAGCATCCGCTCGGCGTGCTCCTTCGGATTGGCGATCGTGGCCGAGCAGCACACGAACACCGGCTTCGAGCCGTAGTGCTCGCAGATGCGCCGCAGCCGCCGCAGCACGTTCGCCACGTTCGACCCGAAGATTCCCCGGTACGTGTGCAGCTCGTCGATCACCACCAGCCGGAGCCGCGAAAAGAACGTGGCCCACTTCGCGTGGTTGGGCAGGATGCCCTGGTGCAGCATGTCGGGATTGGTGAGGATGAACGACCCGGAATCTCGCAGCGTGCGGCGGCGAGCACCCGGCGTGTCGCCGTCGTAGGTCCCCGCGTCATACCGCAGCGACGGATGGCAGCCCTTCAGCTCGTTCAGCCCGCGAAGCTGGTCCTGCGCCAGCGCCTTCGTCGGGTAGATCAGCAGCGCGCGGCTCGACGGATTCGCCAGGTAGTTCTCCACCATCGGAATCGTGTAGCACAGCGTCTTGCCGCTGGCCGTGGACGTGACGATCACCACGTTCCTGCCGGCGCGGATGTACCCGATCGCCTCCGCCTGGTGCGTGTAGAACTGCGTGATGCCCTTCTTCGCGAGCGCCTCGGCCACCTCGCCCATCAGCCCGCCCGGGATATCGGCAAACCGCGCCTCGCGCGGCTCCAGCCGCTCGATGCGCGCTACCTGGTTCTGGTAGCGGATGGTGCTCACGATGTGTTGCAGATGCTGACCGATTGTCATCAGGAAGCTCGGAAAAGAATGGAATCCACAGATTGCACAGATTCCACAGAGGAAGCACATGGGAGATGCGGGATAGCATCCTCCCCATTCCGTCAGCCTTCTTTCCTCTTCCTCATCTGTGAAATCTGTGCAATCTGTGGATCATTATTCTTGACTTTCTTTCATCATCAATGAATGCCCATCAAATACCGGCACAATCGAATATGCGTTCATCCGCAGGCAGAATTCCACGTCGTCCAGACTGTAGACCGGGTTCGACCTCTCCAGAAACTTCAGCGCCTCCGGATCCTTCATGATCTTCGCACGCACGTCCTCGATGTCCACCTGCCCGCCGGTACATAGTGCGCGGATGTACCGGGCGCACAGCTCGTCCTCGAGCGCCGGGCTGACCCCGGCCACTCCCATCGCCACGAGGCTCACCTCCCGCGGCCTCGCCTTCACGATGCGATCAGCCACCGCGCGCGCATTCAGGAAACATCCGATGACGATCTCGTCCGCGTGGACAGCGCTCACGATTCCCTGCGTACCCGACGACGTGGTAAGGATGACCGTCTTGCCGTGCAGGTCCATCCTAGCCATTGCGGCCGGGGAGTTTCCGCCGTCGAAGCCCTCCGGCGGCAGGCAGCCCCGCTCGCCGAACAGCAGGAATTCCGGATTCCGCCGCCTCAGCTCGTAGGCCTCATCCAGCTCGCCCACCGGGATCACCCGCTCCGCCCCCGCCCCGAGCGCCGCCACGATCGTCGAGCTTGCACGAAACACATCGATGATCACCGCGATCCCGCGAGCCTCGCGGGAGCCGGAAATGCAGTGATAAATGATGGGATCCACAGATTTCACAGATTGCACAGATGAAGCAGCGGATGAATTGTCAGGATGGACGGAATAGGGAGCATAGCCTTCATAATCTCATCCTGTTTTTCTCTTTCCTCTCTGTGAAATCTGTGCCATCTGTGGATCATTCTTTCCCTCCTTCATTCTTCATCATTCCTCTTGATCATGATCACCAGCAGCTCGCTCATCGCGATCAGGTCAAGCGCGTTGTGATGAAGGATATCGGCCATCTGGAACGCATTGCCGGTGAGCACGAAGTTGTGGTAGGCTTGCGGGATCAGCTCCCCGGGAATGTCGCCGGAACGCACCCGCTTCAGTAGGTAGCGCTCGAGCGTCTGCAGGCGGCAATCGGGCAGCCTGCCGCGCCACCGACGCCGGGCCTCGTGCAGCAGGTCGAAATGTGCTCCGTTGAACTCCAGCACCACGCCGTTCGCAACGCCCCGCTCGCGGATGAACGGCACGTCGAAGCTCTTCCCGTTGAAGGTGACCAGCGCGTCGAAGTGCGAGACCATCTCCGCCAGCTTCGCGAGCGTCGCCCGCTCCTCCGAGTAATCCCGGGCCAAGATCTGCTGCACGTGCAGGTCGCCGTCGCCGTAGTGCATCACGCCGATCAGGAACAGCGGCTGAGCCGTGAGCCCCGTCGTTTCGATGTCCAGAAACAGCATCCGCTCGGGATCGATCTCCAGCAGCGGGCGCAACTCGCGGTGGAGGCTGCTCTCACGCCACGCCATCGATCCGCCCCGGAAGATCCTGTCGTAATCATCCAGAAGCTTCCCGGCGTGCGGCAGCATGGCCGTCGCAGTTTTCCGGATCAGGTACAGGTTGCCGAACGGCGACGCCACCACCTCCCCCGGCGCAACCTCATCCAGCGCCACCGGCCCTGCCGGTGCAACGTCGCCGTCTCTGTCCCCCACCCCCCGCCCCCTCCCCAAGGATGTGGAGGGGGAAGAGGGCGAGGCATCTTCCTGCCCCCCTCCCCACCCTTGGGGAGGGGCCGGGAGCGAGGCCTTCTCACGGAACGTCATCGGCCCGCGATTCAGCTCTTGCAGCCGTTTTCGGATTTCAGGGGGAAGCTTCATCATGTCTCGCAGGAATCATGCACGGCGGTTCCGGCCGGACCCTCATCGAATTATACTGCCGATCACCACCCGAATCAAGGACAACGCCCCTTCCCGAATACTCCCGATTCGCTCAGCGCCCGATCCCCGCCTTCACACGTGATGATCCTGTTTACAGGGAGTACTCAATTCGACATTTTCCCATAAAGATTCGCACGTATACTGGCGATGTACCTTAGTGAAACGCTATGTTTCATGCGCATACCGGTGCAGCAATTACCCGGCCGCACCGGGCCATCAGCCGAAAACTCGTTCTTTCATTTCATAGTGACCGGATCCTTCGCAAACTGCGGTTTTTCAACAACCGTTCGATACATAGGAACACCCGTGGAGACAATGCGATGGAAAAGATCGGTTTTCAGCACTCGCTCGGCCCCGGGCGCGGCACCAAATCATCACGATTCCGGAAACTGCCCGCCCCCTGTCATCTCACACTGTCTATCGTCCTGTTGCTCGCATTCCTGCAGGCTCCATTCTCGCACGCCGCAACCGTCTTCTTCTCCGACACGCAGGGCAACCCTGCCATTTCCGTTGAACCGGGCACCGATTTCGACATCGTATTGAACGTCTCCGGCATCACCTCCCTCGCGGGCTACAAGGCCAGGATCACCGCCGCCGGCCCCGTCTCCTTCATCGCCGGCGCCACCCACGGCACGTGGTTTGCGGCCGGCCACTCGCTCTGCGGCCCCTACGAAGCCACCGCCGCCCCGCCCGATTACCACACCGCAATGCTCATCAGCCCAGCGTCCATCTCCGGCAGCGGAGCTCTCGTCGTCTTCCACCTCCACGCCGACGAAGAAGGCACCGCGGCCATCGACGTCGATCCGCTCATGTTCGTCCTCGGCGACACGAACGCCACCCCTATTCCCGTCGACCTCCCATCCACGATCACCATCACGATCGAGACCGGCGGGGGCGACAGCCTCCTCGGCGGCACCGGCGGCGAAACGTCCCTCAGCGCAATCGCCGCCGAAGCGTCCACCGCGGCAACCGCAACCGAGCCCGCCCTTGCCATCGACCTGTCCTCGGGCGAAGGCGGCTCACTCCTCCTTGGCGATCCCGCCTGCGACGAATGCTTCATCGAAGGCAACGCCAACCACGACACATCCGTCGACGTCCTCGACCTCATCTGCGTCCGTAACCGCATGAGCCCCGATCCCGTCGCCGATCCCGAAGCGTTCCGCTGCGACGTGAACGCCGACGGCCATGTGAATATCCTCGACCTCATCTACGTGCGCAACCGCCTCGATACCGCCACCGTCCCCCTCCCCCTTGTTGCCACCTACGGCTCCACCACCGTCCAGACCATGTTCACCGAGCCGCTCGACACGCTCCACGTCGACACCGAGGCCGACGGCGAGACATCCGTCCTGCTGGCAATCGGCAACTGGTTCGCCGCCGAAGACCTCGACATCGCCCTCGACTGCTCCTGCGGCCAGAACTGCTGCACCCTTGACTATCCGCCCGCCAGCTACGGCAAGGCGCAGCTCACGCTCGATCACGTGCCCGACCCCGAAGCACCCGAAACCCACAGCGTCACCGTCACGGTCACCCCGCACAACCTCACCGCCTGCGGCCGCGCCATCATGGTGGTCTTCTCCGATATCGGCATTCCCGAGGCCGGGGGCCAAAACGGCTGCGTGTTCGCACCCGTCGGCACGTCGAAGACGGTGAACGCACTCATCGGCGGCCAGACGCCCGCACAGGGCACATTCACCTGGAAAGCCGCCCCGCCCGTCGTCATCACGCCAACCGAGGAATCGAACGTCGTCGACCTCAGCTCGCCCGACGCCGGTGCCTTCGACGTGGAAGTGGCGTTCACGCTCGGCGAGCTGGTCTCCGTTCGCACGTTCAGGTTCGTTGCCTTCGAGGTGCAGTTCGTCAGGGCGGTCCGGCCCGACGCCACCGAAACGTCCGCCCTCGACATCTTCACCACGCCTGGCACGCTGAACCTCCAGGCACGCGTCTATCCCAGTTTCACACCGGTAACCGCGTGGGACTGGTCGGGCACGCAGCGAATCGACCCCGACCCCGCCTGCACGCTCGAGTTCGGCTACCAGGACGCCTTCAGTTTTGCGATCGAAGCCGGCGAGCCCGGCTCGGCCGCCCTCACGATCAACGGCTACGCCGACGGCGTCGAGTTCGAGGTGTGCCCGCAGGCCGTCACGCCATTCGGCACCGCCGTCATCCGCGAGGCGTTCAGGCCGCACGTCATTCTCCCGGTGTTCAAAGCCAGCATTTCGGGCACGGACGGCTCATACTCCTACTGGGGCACTGACGGCCAACGCGCCGACACGCGCGTGCCCTGCAGCGGCCACGACACCTCGCCGGCAACCCCCCTCTACTTCGGAGCGCCCGGCGTCGTCTCCGTCCACGCTACCCTCTCCGCCATGCGTCCGACCATCGACGTTGCATGGGAATGGCAGGTCAGCGAGGGGACGGCCGACGTCCTCCCCGATGGATCCACCGGCTGGCTGGTCCTCACACAGACCACGTCGCTCGCCATCACGTTCACGGCGGTCGTCAACGGCGTGCGCCTCGAGCCATGCACCCTGCGGGCAAACGTCTGGGCAATCGACACGCCCGGCGGCACTGATACCTTCTACGTGGGCAAGAACGAGATCAACAGTGAACGATTCCTCGAGTTTGGCATTCCTACCACCGGTATGCCCCCCGACGCCACACTCGATTCGTCCCTGGGGGAAATCGTCTCCCAAGGCATCGAACAGGATAGCCTGGTCACCAGAATCGAGTTTGATCCCTTGGGCTTCGGCTTGCGCTATCACGCGTTGCTCTCGACCGGCAGCACCGATCAAATCTATAGTAACTATCCCGCCGTCCGCCCCGTGGTGTTCGCACTCTACCGGCTGATGGACCTCCACGAATGGCACGATTTCCACCTCCATACCGCCTGGGACTGCCAAACCGACCTCTACACGTACGCTGGTGCGGCACGAGCCATCGAGCTCCAGGTCGAGCCTGCCTTCAACCCGGGCGACGTCGAATTCGAGTATTCCAGCACACTAGCCGACGCAGAGGAGCCCGGCACGTGCTCCCTCGAAAGCAACGGCTCCTCCGCCACGCTCACCGTCGATGGCCAATCCGACGTCGCGTTTGAAGACCTCTTCGAAATCGCCTGGGGCGATACCACAGCCGGGCTGGTCTCCCCCCCCTACTCCGCCAGCGTTGCCGCCCGCACCGAACGTTTCGACCAGAACGGCGGCATCGAAGAGCATTGCGGCGATTGCGTCCACGGCGTCATATCGCACGAAGTCACCCACGACGAAATCTTCCTCCCATGGGCCGGCCCCGGCACCACCTTCGAGGTGCCATTGCCCGCAGGCGACTACAACCCTGCCATCAGCACCATCCTCTGGCACGAAGGGCACTGGACGCGCTGGCCGCATGACTACGCCAGCGAACCGTACTTCTATCCGTCAGGCCCTGGGCTGTGGGAAATCTTCGTCAAGGCCAATGAACCCGTGGGACAATCGTGCGGCCAGTCTCTCGTCAACCGCTACTGCGCCCATCACAGGGTCATTGTATATGTGGCCGACGCCATCGCTGCCCACGGTCCCCCGCACTACGTCGCCGTCAACGACGACGACGACAACTGCAACGGTATCCCCGACCTCAACGACGCCGCCGTCCCCGGGGACAACGACCTCCTCTGGTTCAGGGTCATGTTCACGCCGCCGCTGTCGTTCCTGCGCTCCCGCGGCGCAGCACTTGAAGTGGAAACGAACAAGGTCAGGCTCTACGTCACGCCCGACAAGAGCGTGCCGTTCGACGCGAATATTCCCGCGCATCTCGCCGACCAGCTCTACATCGAGGCGATCTCGCCCAGTTCGCAGGCTGACGATGCATCCTTCACACTCCGGCTCACCGCACCCAGTGCGGCACCGTTCGAGGAAACCGTTTCGCTCACGTCGTTCCAGGTCCTCGCTGTCGAGATCGACGACCCCGAAGTGGAAGGAGCCGACTTCCGCACCTGCGACGGCGCCATCTTCGGCACGGTGGCTCCCACCTTGCGCGTCCACTACGCCCCGGCTATCCCTCAGATCACCGACAGTCTTGGTATCAGAGTCGGCAATCGCAACCTCAGACCGTACCTCACCTTCGATCAGGGATACGCTTCCGGCATAATACCCGCCCCCGGCGAGGAAGACACCTTTGGCTACTACGCAGGGCGCAACGAAACGACAGTAGTCCTTGGCGCCGGCAGTTTGACCTTCCATCGCGACTACGTCTCCTTCCACTACATCATCAGCGACGATCCCGTGCCCGGCGGCGGCATGCAGTTCCTCCAGCACGAAGACATGCTCAGCAATCTCGTCCAACAAGGCAGCGACTACGTCGTCGACGGCCTCGTCGTCGCGCAGTTCGAGCCCGAGATCACCGACGCCCGGCTCTCCCAGATCATCCGCGGCGAGAACCTGCTCGTCGTCGCATTGCAGCGGTACTACCAGGTGCTCGTCGTGCGGGCGCGAAGCTACCAGGACCAGCAGGCCATCAAGGACTACCTCGCCGCTCTGCCCGAAGAGCCATACGTGTTGGTCCCCGGCGTGTACGATTTCGACCCCGTGACCGGAGACTTCGATCTTGATCGCGCAGCACTCGACAGCGAGATCAACCTCGCCGCTTTCGTCAACGTCCCACCTACCCCGCCAAACTATTTCGTGAAACATCCCACCTTTAACACGCCCATCTTCCTCATGCACGAGCCATCGGCCGACGCCCACGTGGCCGGCGGCGACTCCCAGAACACGAACTTCGGCACCGAACCGCTCCTCGAGATCGATTCCGCCCAGGACCCCGGCACCGTCCGCAAGCTTGCGTACATGACGTTCGACCTCCGCGAGGTCAGCAAGCTCGTCGGCACCGTCGAGCTCTACTTCATCCTCATGGCCGAAGCGGCAGATTCCGTCTCCCTCTACGCCCTCGACGACGACACCTGGCAGGAAGACACGATCACCTATGCCACCGCCCCCAACCTCAACCCCGACGGCACGCTCGACCCCAACGGCATCCAGCTCATCACGCAGATCGCGCTCGACGAGCAAGATCCGATCGCGAACCGGCAGTTCATCGTCGACGTGACCGACTTCGTAACCGCTCAGTTCCAGGGCGACAAGATCGCCTCCTTCATCATCTACAGCGAAGCCGGCGGCCTGATCTCCATCGCCAGCCGCGAGTACACCGGCTGCGAACCATTCCTGTACTTCGACCCGCCCGAGCTCCCTGAAGATTCCGAATTCGTAGACGGGGCAAGCTTCACGAACGTGAACGACGAAAAGATCAAAGCGGTATTTGATCCTCTCAAGGGAACATGGTATAATGTCGAGACTCTGCGGACCGCCGGTCTGCTGGAAACCCGCCTCAAGGATGGAGAAGCAGTCGATTTCATCGACTTTAGCAAGGTTGACGAGAGCGTCCCCTGCCTGAGCGCCCCCGACCAGGCAACGCTGTTCCTGCAAACGCACATCAGCTTCTCGTCCGACCCGATGATCTCGAAATTCATCGACGACCAGGCCCGCGTCACGATGGGCCTGATGGAGTACACGGACGCAGGCGACATCACCTTCAGCGTGCTGAAGGGCGATTTCAAAGGGGCGGGCTTCGCAGTTGCCGCCGCTGTCATACCTGGGCTGAGCCGAAAAGCCATCCTGAAGGGGGTGGGCAAACTAGGGAAGGTCACGGGGGTCACCAAGCCTAGAGCATACCGGATCGGAGAAGAAGCACTGCGCCGTGTCGCGAAGAAACTCAAACTCAAGGAAGCCTCTGTGATCGTCAACGGCAAACCTCAGAAGTGGCATCCTAGAAAATGGGGGTTCGATGCGATCTTGGAGAAGGGCGACAACTTCGTCCTGGCAAAAATGGATGACACCGTCGCGCTTGACCCGAACACCTTCGACCTGATCGTTGGCGAAGCCAAGGGCGGAACCTCGCGCCTTGGCGGAGTCTGGCGAAGATTCGTAGGACGTGAGCGTTACCTCAAGCAGATGGGATCAGATGGTGACTGGGTTCGCGATGTGATTCGCCGCATGAGGCAGCATGGCGATGATGTGGACAGGGCGATGGCCGACAAACTCGAGCAAGCCCTGAGCAACGGCAGGCTCCAGGGACTGATCGCCTCAACACCGATTAAGGATGCCGTGGTTCAGGAGACCAAGGTGGTTCAGGTTCTTTTCGATCCATAGTCGCCGTAGCATCGCTCTGAAGACTGGATTTCTTGGCTGATGGAGTCGATAAGGAAAGACACGAATGAAGAAGCTGCTGATAGCGCACGAAGACCGGGACATAGTACAGGGGTACGTCAATAAGGCCTCCCTGGAGAGCTTCCTTTCGAGGTTCAGATCACCACCCTCGTGCTTGAGTTTTGAACAGACAGCAAGCCTCACACCAACCTCTGCGTGGTGACTGTTCAGACGGTCACGGATCAAGTTGAAGAGCCCTGCAAGAGCTGCCCTTGTGTGCTTACGGCTTGCTGAGTTGAGGACGCAACGCTCTCGTTGACAACCTTACAGGCAAATGGAGAGGATGTATGCGAAAGCTGCTCATAGCGGATGAACTGGAAACCGACATCCAATCGGTGGTAAACAGGGCGTATATCGAAGTCACAGGCCTCCCCTTTGAATGCCACATCTCCGAAACTGTCGATGAAGCTATTGCGGAGATCAGGCGGTCGAACTATCCTCTTGTCCTATCTTCCGAATTTCTTCCGGATGCGGAACCCGGAATGCCGGTTGCCGACCTAATCTTTGGTGATGTGCTCCGGCTATTGGAGTACTGCACAGAGAACCAACCCGGCACAAAGGTATGCATCGTATCCTGGTTTACTATGATCCCTGACGCAGAGGAATTGTACAGAAGCTATCCATGCGTCATTGATGTTTTCGGCAGCCCGCACAGTGATCGCCAAATCAAGAAACTGTACAAGAGGCTTCGAAAGCTCCTTGATGATTTCGCCGGGGTCAAGGTGAGCCTATAGGATCAGCTGGCAAGATAAGAGATAAGAGACCAACGGATCCGCTCTGAATTGGCCCCTAGGAAGGAAGCGAAGGTTAGCCAATAGTGGTTCAAGCAGTCTTCGAGCCGTAGAAAAACCGTAGCATCTTCGTGGGAAGCTACTTCTTCTCAATCAATGAAGCCGGCAAGGAAACAAAGACATGAAGAAGCTGCTGATAGCGGACGAAGACCAGGACACGATAGAAGCGTACGTCAACAGGGTCTACATGGACATCGACGAGCCACCTTTGGAGTTTCAGATCACCACTACAGTGGATGAAGCAATACAGGAGCTCGGACGCTTTCCGTACGAATTGGTGCTCTCGAGCGAGTTCCTTCCCGAGGCTGTCCCCGGAATGCTGTGGGATGACGTTCTCTACAACGGAGATGTTCTGCGGCTGCTTGAGTTTTGCACGGACGAGGCGCCACGCACCAAGGTTTGCATCGTCTCGCCCCTCACCTTGGATGAAAAGGTGGAGGAGCTTTACCGGAGCTACCCCTGTGTACTTGATGTTTTCGGCCGGCCCATGACTGAACGGGAATACAAGGCTCAGGACAAGCGGCTGAGGAAGATACTCGATACCTTCGCGGGCGTCCGAACAGTCGTGTGAACTCAGATCATTGTTGAGCACGCTGGGACGATGCAGCATCCGCGACAACTTCGTCTTATCCAAGGTTGATGACAACGTCGTGCTGGACCCGAACACGTTCGACCTCATTGTGGGTGAAGCTAAAGGGGGCCCGTCGCGCCTTGGCGGAATCTGGCGGAAATTCGTAGGAGGGAAGCGTTACCTCCAGCAGATGGGGTCTGA
>Ga0307378_10011321_pt1 | contig 11502 bp, 11 predicted proteins | sample UN1MG_FD_202238 | JGI IMG/M metagenome (GOLD analysis project Ga0307378, IMG submission 202238) | Soil microbial communities from Risofladan, Vaasa, Finland - UN-1 | ecosystem: Environmental > Terrestrial > Soil > Coastal area > Acid sulfate soil | place: Finland: Risofladan, Vaasa | collected...
TCCGTCACATACGGCATGGGAAGCAGCTATTGGGATACCAAGACTGCCAGCACCGATGCGGGTGGCAGGTACGCAATGGAGGTTATCAGCCATGGCAAGAACATCGTCATGGCGCAGGCGAAGGGATTCGCCCCCGCCTTCGGCATTGTGCCGGAGAACATTGACGCGGTAGTAGACCTCGTTGTCGAACCAGGGCATTATGCGGAGGGGCAAGTGGAGGATGAGGATGGCAAGCTCCTGCACGCCTACATATCGGTATCCGTCGAATCGGAGATCTTCGTGTCCGAAGGGGTCAAGATCGGCGGCGACAATTCCTACAGCTCGGTCCAATCAGTGGACACGGATGAAAAAGGGCACTTCCGCCTGGAAGACCTTCCGCGCGAGGGGGTCGTAATCCAGGCATACGCCGGCGAGGAGGGCTACGCGAGCATTGACGGCATGCCCCTGGAGGTAGACAGGGACGACCACATCCTCGTGATGTATAGGAGAGGCATTGTGTCGGGCAAAGTGCTTAGCGCCGAAGACGGCTCGCCGATCACTAGGTTCTCGGTTGTGATGGAAAGCGGCAATCCGCAGGTGTTCGACTCTTCAGACGGCACGTTTACGCTGAAACCCTACGACATGATTCCGAGCAACAAGATCACGGTCGGCGTAGAAGCCTCGGGCTACCAGCGCGAGACCGAGTATCAGGTGGAGGCGAAGGCCGAAGCCGATTACAGCACAGTATTTCGCTTGAAGCGCGCTCATGATTTCGAGGGAACGGTTACCGATGAGGTGGGCCGTCCGCTGGAGGGGGTGCTGGTGACGATCGCTGACATCAGTTCGCCCCATACGGCCCTCTGGTATGAAGCCGAGAAGCCGACCGCTCGGACCAACGCCGAGGGGCGGTTCAAGATTGCGTCCATTCCCATGGATGCCGGCGGCATCATGCTAAAGAAACCCGGCTATGGCACGGTGGTATTCCCGGGCGTGATTCTCAATAAGCCTCTCTCGGTTACTATGCAGAAGGCTGCCGTCATAGTAGGCAAGATCACCGATGAGGCCGGCAAGCCCTTATCAGGTATCTACGCAACCCTCTACCAGAAATCATGGGGTGACGTGGGTCGAGAGAAGCTTGATGAGAATGGGACATTCCGGTTTGAGAACCTTCAGCCGGGCAGGTACCATGTCTGTGCTAGCGACGAGGGCCGAGTCAGATGGGTACATATCGCCGAGGTGAAGAGCGGCGAGGTGTACGAGGTAGACTGGAATAAGCCGGGAGAGGCCGAGCTGGAGGGGAAGATCACCTGCAACGGTCGGCCAGTCGCCGAAGCCTCCATAACCTTGTCCCAGGGAGACGATAGATGGTGGTGTGCAATCGGCGAGACGGACAAGGCCGGCGCATATCGAATCACCGTCCCGAAGGCCGGAGAGCATCGGGTCTCTTGCTATGCGAAGAAGTATGAAGAGGGGCACGAGTCACTGGAAACGACCATCAAGCCGGGCGAAAACCACCTGGATATCGAGCTCCCGGGAGCTTCTCTTTCGGGCAAGATCTTCGATCAATCAACCGGCAAGCCGATCTCCAATACCGACGTAATGTGGTATGTCAGAATCACTTCAGGGGAAGTGAGAAGCAAATGGTACGACCAGGAGGTCAATCACTGGTCCAACTTGGTTGGGCAGGCTAAGACCGATGACAAAGGAAGGTTCACTTTCCAATACCTTGTTCCCGGCGAGTATATAGTCGCCACGATAGAGGATCAAGACCGAATTCCCAGCCAGACGATCAAACTCGCTAAGGACGAACAGAAGACTGACGTCATAATCAGAATCCCACCGACGGGTCAGGCGCACGTAAAGGTGGTGGATGATGCGACCGGCAGGCCGTTGGAGGACCCACGATACATGTTCTGCGCGAATGAGCAGGGATTCCGCTTCTCCCCCGCCGAAGACCAGTCAGGGCCCTCCTACCGTCCAACCTACAAGATGGTCCGAACGCCCGAGGGGAGACTGGTTTTCCCTTCCCTCCCACCGGGCAAATACTCTATCTGGGCATACAGTGACACGCATCTGCCCGTACCGGTGACCTTCAAGGTGCAGGCCGATGAGACCACAGAAGTCACCCTGAGGATGAAGAAGAGCGAGAGGATAGTCTTCCGGCTGGCGGGCGACCACCTTCCAAGGGAGATCCTGCGCTTCGGTTATAGGATCACGACCCAGGACGGCAAGCCCGTGCTCACCGGCTATTGGGGGCCTACCCTGGGGAACGAGACGTTCTTTGACGAGCAGATGGAAGCCAGCATTCCGGTGAAGGCGGGGACGTATCGGGTGACGGCCGCGCTGCTGACGGATGAGTCGGATCATGAGATTGGATCAAAGGACAACCTGTGGTCTACGGAACAGACGGTGAAGGTCGAGCCGGAGAAGGATACGATCATCGAGGTGGAGGCGAAGTAACATGAAAGCCTGCCGATTGATTATCATCTGTGCGTTACTCCTGCCGGCCGTGTTCGCGCTCGCCGATCAGCCGGTCAGAGTGTTCGTCAACGGCGTCGAGCGGAAGTCCAATCCGCCGGCCATTATGAGGGGCGGCCAGACGTACATCCCGCTTAGAAGCGCCGCCCAAGCCCTGGGGGCGAAGGTGAAGTGGGACGAGAAGACTTCCACCGCCACGATCACATTGGGGAACAAGAGGGCGCGCGTGCATCAGGCGAAGGGAATCATGGTTGGCGGCAACCTGCTCCTGCCTCTGAGGACGATCGGCGAGGCGCTGAACTGCACCGTCAAGTGGGAGGGCGCGAAGAAGGCGGTCCGCATCTCGCAGAAGAGATGCAGCGCACCCGGGTGATAGCATCCGAACGCATGCCGTAGGCATGCTGGGCAGAGGGTTTTGGGTTTTCGGTTATAGGTTATGGGGGGCCTGACTTCAGGTGTTTGTTGAAGAAGCTGGTGATGATGGATTTGACGTCCTCGGGCAAGGGTTGCTTGCGCCAACCTTGGAGGTCGAACGTGTGGCCGATGCCTTCGAGTAGTATGAGCCGGCGCTCGACGCCGAACTCAGCAAGCTTCCTGTCCAACTCCTTCGTCTGCTCGTAGTCCACGGTGCTGTCTATCAGGCCGTGGAGGATGAGAGTCGGCGGGCTGCCCTTCGATATGTGATAGACCGGCGAGGCGAACCTCCAGCCCTCAGGATCCTCATCGCGGGTCTTGGTTAGCAGGGCGGTCGAGGCAAAGACCTCTCCGGTGGGCTTGCCCTGATCGTCGGTCTTCTGCCGAGTAAGCAGATCGGTGATGCCATACATATCCACGACACACTGCACTCGATCGGAGACCAGCGGATAGGGAGAGGCCGGCTCGAGCCTCGGGACGCGGCTGGTGTACGCGACCATGAGCGCTAGATGGCCTCCCGCCGAGCCGCCGATTACCCCGATGTGATCGGCATCCACTTGGTACTTGTCGGCATTCACTCGAAGGAAGCGAACGGCGTTCTTGCAGTCATAGAGATCCAACGGCCAGCAGTTCCCTCGCTCCAGGGTATAGTTCACGCTGGCAGAGACGTATCCGGCGAGGGCGAGAGTCGTGCAGATGTTGAACGAGCGGTACTCAGCCTTATCGCCCCCTACCCAACCGCCTCCGTGAATCATGACGATTGCGGGCGAGCGGACGCCCTTCGGGCGGTCGGCAGGGAGATAGAGATCGAGCTTCTCCGCCCGATCGGGTGCGAGATAGGAAACGTCTTGCTCGATAACGACTCCTTCGGGCGCGGGGGGAAGTACCGGAACGGCCGCCGAAAGCGCTGACGAAAGCAAGCCGGTCACCGCGAGCAGGAATGCTCTCAGAACTCTACTACGTACTGCATGGTGAACATGTGCATGTCCATCTTCATGGGCATGTCCTGCAGGCGTTCGTTGATTCGGCGGTCTTGATAGGCGACGCGGAGGGTCTTGGTGTCCTGCAACTTGTGCTCCACGCCAATCCCCCATCCGGCGAAACTGCCCGTGGACTGCTGCCATCGCTTCAGCATGCCGATCAGGGATGTCTTGTAGTTCAGCGGATGCTCCACCTGAATCCATTGGCCATTCGCCCCATGCCCGTCATCCGACCCAACGACGAGTTCAGCGCGGATAAGGTCAATCCCTCTGTAATACTCGGCATCCAATCCGTATCTCGTCTTGTCGGCGAAACCAGACCGGTCGTTCTGGCCGACCGGCTCATCATTGCGCACGTTGATCAGCATGGCATCCAAGCCGTCCATGAGGGGATCGTTCATCAGCGAGAACACCGGGAGACGCCCCCTGAGGGCCGAAATGCCGATCTTAAGATCGTCGTCGCCGACCTGGAGCTTCTTCGAGATGCGGGCGGTGATGACCTTGTTGCCGTCAATATCCCCTTTGAACGGGCCGTTGCCGTTGGTCACCGCCACCTGATACTCCGCGTCCCCCAGGTAGCCGTCAACCTCGACGCCGGGGTCAATGCGGACTCCGAGGCTGTTCGCATACAAGGGCTGGAATATCCTGGAGTGAGTTTCGTAGTCCGCCAGGTTGCCGAATGGGATCACGAACTGGCCAAGCTTCACGGTGGGCTGACCGATCTTGCCTTTGAGGATAATGTACTCATTGCCGAAGTGCATTCCTCGGCCGCGGCCGGTCATGTTGGTGACCAGGGGGACTTGAAGACCGAAATTCAGATGCTGCCCATAGGCGCCGAATGCCTCGACCTCGCCGGCCATGATATCGAGTTGATCGCCCATGAGTCGAGTGTCCAGGCGGTATTTCAGGGAGTATTGCAGGGGCGAGTCGGACGGATCCGACGGATCGGACGGCGCCGCGCCTGAGAACAGCAGCAAGACTAGCACCAACGGAAGCGCTCTCATTGGATGCGCCCGTCTTTCAACTCGATCACGCGGCCGGTCTGCTGCGCGAGGCCGAGGTCGTGGGTGGCGACCACTATCGCCAGGCCCTCATCCTGCAGCCCGCGGAACAGGTCCATGATCGCATCCCTGGACTGATGCTCCAGGCGGCCGGTCGGCTCGTCGGCGAGGAGGAGTTTCGGCTCGTTAATGAGGGCGCGTGCGATGGCCACCCTCTGCATATCGCCGCCGTTGAGCTGATTCGGCAGCGCGTTCATATTGCTTTCCAGTCCCACTTTGCGAATCATGCTCATGACCTTGTCGGGATCGCGCTTCTTGGCGAATATCAGCGGCAGCTCGACGTTCTCCCGCACGGTGAGAGTGGGGATGAGGTAGAAGAGCTGGAAGATGAACCCCACGTGGTCTCGGCGGAACTCGACCAACTCCTTCTCGTCAAGCGCGGTGATCTCCCGGCCTGCGATCTTCAGACTGCCCTTGGTAGGCTTGTCCAGGCAGCCGACCTGATTGAGAAAGGTGGTCTTGCCGGATCCCGAGCGGCCGACAATGCCGACCATCTCGCCTGCTCCTACCGTGAGGCTCATCCCCGCGAGGGCATGGATGGTCTCGCTGCCGCGAGCGTAGGTTCGCCAGATATCGGTCGCCTCAAGGATTGTGGGTTTATCTTGCATGTGCTGACTCCTATGGGTCGTATGGGTCATATGGGTCCTATGTGTCGGATCATTCGACGATCCGTCCCTCCTGGATGCGGATCACCCTGTCCACTCGCTCCGCAAGCTCGGCATCGTGGGTAGCGAGGATGATCGCCAGACCCTCCTCGTTCAACTCCCGGAACAGCTCGAAGATGGAGTCTCTGGTCTTGGTATCCAGGTTGCCGGTCGGCTCATCGGCCAGGAGCAGTCTGGGATCGTTGACGAGGGCACGGGCTATCGCCACTCTCTGCTGCTCGCCGCCGGAGAGCTCGGACGGTTTGTGGTTCATTCGATGGCCCAGCCCGACTCTGTCCAGGAGCTGCCGTCCCCTGCCCGGCTTGGACGCGCCCGACCAGATCAGCGGCATCTCGACGTTTTCGGTGGCAGTGAGCGTGCTCATGAGGTAGAACTGCTGGAAAATGAACCCGACGTTCTCACGCCGAATCTTGTCCAGGGCGTCTTCGGAAAGATGGCCATTTATGTGATTGCCTGCCACTTCCAGGCTGCCGCCGGTGGGGCGGTCCATCAAACCGAAGAGATTGAGCATGGTCGTCTTGCCCGCGCCCGAATGGCCGAGTAGGCAGACGAACTCGCTGGGTGCGAGGGACACGTCCACGCCCTTGAGGGCGCGTATTTCCTCATTTCCTCGGCGATAGACCTTGGTTATCGCGTTTGCGTTTACTATCATTAGAGTCTCCAATTTCAAATCTGAAATCCGCAATCTGAAATCCGTTAGTCCGCTCTTATTGCCTCTATCGGCCTTATGGAAGACGCTCTCCAGGCTGGGTATGCGCCTGCCGCCAGGCCCAGGAAAACCGAGAGAATCATGCTGACGGCAAATACCTCCATGTTGAAGGAGATCAGCGTTCCCTTGGGCACGGAAATCAGGCCCGTCTGCGACAGCACTCCCTTGATGAAGGCTTCCACGCCGCGTGATGTGATCATCGAGAGACCGACTCCCACCAGGCCGCCGACGGTGCACATCACCAGCGTCTCCAGCCAGATGAGCCTGAAGACATCGAGCCTCGATGCGCCGATTGCTTTCATCATTCCTATCTCCTTGGTGCGCTCGAAGACGGTCATGAGTATGGTGTTCAGCACGCCGACCGTCCCGATGGCGATTGCCATGAAGACGATCGCCATCACGAAGACCTTGGTGTTGCCGATCATGCGGCCCATGGTATTCAGCAGCTCGGTGAGCGGGAAGACGTTCATGCTGCTCTCGGACTCCTTAAGCGCAGTTGTCACTTCGTCCACTTTGGTAACGTCCTTGACCTTCACCAGGATCACGACCAGCTTGCCCTGGAGGTTGAACTCCTCTTGGAGGGTCTTCGTGGGCATGAAGTAGAAGCCGTCGTCCTGTGTGTTGGTCGGCTTCAGGATGCCGGATATGCGGAAGTCCGCATTCACGGTGAAGTTGCCGCGCGCCTCGTGGACGTGGTATTTACTGCCGACCTTCAGGCCCTCCGCTTCGGCGACGCTCGATCCGATGATCATTGAGTCTGGGCCGGTGAACCAGCCGCCCCGCATGAACTGCCAGTTTTGGCGGAGCTTCAGGAAGTCCTCATCAACGCCGAGGAAGATACGGTTCTTGTCGGTCTTCGATCGGGCGACGATGGCGTCCATGATGATGCCGGCTGATTGCTCGATACCTGGGACACCCTTCACCTTCTGCAAGTACTCCTCTTTCATGTAGCGAGGCCACTTGCCGCCATGAAGGACGATGGTCGAGGCCTCATATGGGCAGCCCTTCGGGACGATCATGATGTGAGCGCCCAGAGCATTCAGGTCCTGCCTGAGGCCGGATTCGTAGCCCCTCTGGAAAGCCATGAGGCTGAAGAGGATCGCTATGGCCACCGCCACACCGCTCACCGTGAGCGTGGAACGTATCGGCCGGCGGATGATATTCTTTAGTGCTAGTTTGAGCCAAATCATGCTAATCCATCCTCAATGCTTCAATGGGCCTTGCTCGCGAGGCTTTGAATGCGGGATACAGCCCCGCGACGACTCCTATCCCGAACACGAAGAGCAGGCAGATGACGAAGACTCTGGGGTCGAGGGCGATCAGACTGCCTTTGATCGGGATGGACATGTCCATCTTCAGCATGGCGGCGCGAATCACGCTCTCCATGGCCCTCGATCCGAGCAGCGCCAGGCCAAGCCCCAGAATGCCGCCGAGGCCGACCATCACCAGGGTCTCGGTCCAGATAAGGGTGAAGATGTTCTTCTTAGCCGCCCCGGTCGCCCTCATCACGCCGATCTCCCTGGTGCGCTCGAATACCGACATCAGCACCGTGTTCAACACGCCGAGCGCGCTGATGGTGATGGCGATGAGGATGATGGAGAAAACAAGTGTCTTGGCCGAACCCATGAGGTTCTGCATAGTCCCCAGCAGCTCGCTCATGGTCACAAGCTCGCTTCCCGGGATTTTATCCAATTGCTCGGTGATCGGGCCGGACATGGTCGGGTCCTTGAATCTGATCTGCACGACCGTGATCTTGCCGGGCTTGCCGAACATCGTCTGGGCGGTTCGGAGGGGAATATAGAAGAAGCCGTCGTCCTGGGTGCCGGTGGGCGACAGCACGCCCACGACCTTGAACGTCTTATCCTTCTCCGGCAGGTAGATCTCATCGCCGACGGTGGACAACTCGATCAGGGCCGCGTCGTAGCCCAGGATGAGAGCGTTGTCGTCCTCGAAGGCCTTCTCGAACTCGGCCTTTGTCATCAGATTGGAGTCATTCTTGACCAGCGACTCCCATTGAGAGACATCCACACCCGGCTTATTCAGAATCCGCCACCAGTTCTTGAGGTCAATGGTTCGCGAATCAATGCCGAAGTAAATGTCCGTGCGACCCTCGTCCGGATTGATGATGCCGGACATGAAGGCGGGGGCGGCGATCTGTATGCCCTGGACGGGGGTTATGTACTTATCAACTATGCTCTCAGGGAGTTGGTCCTTGATCTGCCCTCCCTTCAGCACCAAAGACGCCGCCTCGTACGGGCATCCGACCGGAAGGACCATCGCGTGGACGCCCATCTGCTGCAACTGGCTGTTCAACGCTTTCTGATAGCCTGTGTTGAACGAGAGCAAGGTGAACAGGACGGCCACAGCAATTGCTATGCTGAACACGGTGAGTCCGGTTCGTACCTTGCGCTGGCTTAGATTCCTCAGGGCAAATAGTGTGTATTTCATGTCAGGACTTCACACCTGTCGCTACCATCTCGGCTTCGCTGGTTTCGTTGAGGACAACCTTGCCATGGACGGTCACAGTCTTGCCGAGGCGGATTTCGGTAATGGTAAACCCGGAGGGAGCAGTATCCACTCGGATCTCGCCCGTGTCGTCTTTCACATAGAACCAGCAGCCGGCGGTGGGGCACTTCTGAGTCATCGCGCCCTTGACGGTTACTTCCTTGCCGGTCAATGCCTTTCCGTGGCTCAGGACTTCCTGGATACTTGTGATCTGTGCGCCGTCGGGCACGCCCTTGCCAAGCTGGGTCGAGCCTTTGCCGCGGAAGGCATAGATGCCCCCGCCTATCAGCACTATCACAACTAGGATCACAATCATCTTACTCATTGAACTATCCTTTCAACCGATCTCATCGTAAACGACGAGGAGCTTCTTAACGGAAAATGCGACCGCTTCGGATGACTTTTCGGCCCCCGGGATCGGTTTGATGTCTTTGCCGACCGCCACGGGATCGCCCGCGGTCTTGCCGTCGAACTGGCCGAGGAACTTGTCGCCCCTGAGCTCCGCTCGCTTCTTCTCGCGGTCACGCTGGATGCCGATGCCCTTGATCTTGCCGTTATTGTCAACGGCCACAACTGTCTCGATCGCGCCATACTCGCCTTTTCCGAGATGGGTCATGATCGTGCCGATGGTCTTGCCGCCGTCAATGATGCGGTAGAACTTGAACTCCGATTCGTCCGCATCCAGTTTCCTGCCGAGGCGTTTCTCGATGGCGGCCCTCTTGCTGCCGGGACTCTTGATTTCGGTCTTGTAGGTATCTGCTCCCGGGAAGAACTGTTTGATATCCTGGTCGGGCTTGCGCCAAACGCATAGGGAGGCGAAGGCATTGGTTGCGATTGCCAGGACCAGAACAGCGGTTGATATCAAATGTTTGCGCATAACTTTCGCCTCCAACAATCACCTAAGACGCCGGGGAAACTGATGCGTTCCGGGTTTTTTGTGGCAATCCGCACGATTCTATAGTACAATCAATCTTCGAAAACTTTTGGAACGGGCTGGATGAACGAACGTCTTACAACTCAGAGGAGCATAGACCCGGAGCTGATTAGGAAGATTCGAGACGGCGACGTTTCGGCCTTCGAGCAGTTGTTCAATAGTTATCAGAAGCGGGTCTACAACCTCATATATCGGATGGTGGGCAACGATCAGGATGCGGCGGACCTGACCCAGGAAGTATTCGTGCGGATATATAGCGCACGCCACCGCCTGCAGAGCGAGGAAGCGTTCGGGGCCTATATAAGGACTATCTCGACGAACCTTTGCCGAGATCACTTTCGCAGAGTGAAGCGAAGAGTGAAAGCGGATTCTCTGGACGAGCCGATATCGGTTGACGGCGGTGAGATAGAGAGGGAAGTCGCGGATTGGTCAACGAACCCCGAGCGGACGCTCGAGAAGAAGGATTTGCAGGCCGCAGTGCAGGGAGCGCTCGATACTCTATCGGATGAGCACAGGGCGGTGGTAGTCCTGCATCACATAGAAGGGATGGATCTGAAAGACATCGCCCAGGAACTGGGGATACCCGAGGGGACTGTGAAATCGCGGTTGGCGCGAGCGAGGGATGAGCTGAAGCGGAAGCTGGGGCACTATGTGGCGTGATGCGTAACGCGTGATGCGTAATGCGTAAGGCGTAAGGGATGATGACGATGGAATGCAGTAAAGCTCAGAGTCTTATATCGGATTTTTCGGTTGGATTGGTGAATCGTCGGCAGAAAGCCGAGATCGAGGCGCACCTGGCCCAGTGCCCTGAGTGTGCGGCCGAATTCGAAAAGCTGAACAAGGTCATGCTTCTCGTAGACGGGCTTGATTCCAAGGAGCCGCCCGCGGGCTTGTGGAACGGCGTGCATAACCGCATTACTCAGCCCGAGAGCGCCTGGAAACACAACGTTCGGCGCAGAGTCGCAGGGTGGTCGGTGGGACTTGCCGCAGCCGTTCTCGCCATTATGATGTTCTTCAGCCGGGCGCATGACACCCGCAATACATACGCCGCCAACGAATACATGCAGGGTCATGCCGCCTACGCCAGCCAAGAGCTGTTCGCGGATCAGGCTGCCCTGAACTCGGTGGCTGCAATCGCGTATCGCGATCAAGTGGGAGGCAGGCAATGAAAAGGCTTGTTCTCCCTGTGCTCATCGTCGTCGCCGGCCTGCTGACCTGGGGTCTTCTCTCCAGGGCGGACCAGAAAATGCTCAGCCCGCAGGAGGTCAGGCGCATCGTGGACGCCCCCGATTCATCGTCCTACAGCGCCGTCGGAACGACCACGTTCCTGTACAAGGGCAAGCCTCTGTCAGTTCGGATCAAGGTATTCCACGATGCGCCTGACAAGCATCGCATAGAGTACCTTTCGTCTCCGCTCAAGGGAGTGACTGTCGTGGAGAACGGCGAGCAGGCATGGCGCTGTGATCCTCAATGCCAGGCAGTTGTGAGCATGGATTGCAGCGGGAGCGGGCGATTGGGACTCTTCCTTGACAACTATGTGGTCGAGCGGGTCGGGAGCGATAAGGCGGCGGGCAGATCGGCATCCGTGCTGCTCGTAAAATCGAAGTCAGGACAGGCGAAGAAGCGCCTGTGGGTGGATGCGAAGACTTACATCATCTTGAGGTCAGAGGATTACGACGCGACAGGGAAAGTGCAATCCTCCACAAGGCTTGACTCGATCAGGTACACGCCCGTTCCCGATTCGATGTTCGCTCGTCCATCGAGCTGCCCGGCCGGT
>Ga0307378_10011322_pt1 | contig 11502 bp, 10 predicted proteins | sample UN1MG_FD_202238 | JGI IMG/M metagenome (GOLD analysis project Ga0307378, IMG submission 202238) | Soil microbial communities from Risofladan, Vaasa, Finland - UN-1 | ecosystem: Environmental > Terrestrial > Soil > Coastal area > Acid sulfate soil | place: Finland: Risofladan, Vaasa | collected...
AGTTCTCCTTCATAGACGAAGAGCGAGCAATAGAGGTCGACCTCGGCGATGACGGGATAGGCCTCCCGAAAGATCTTCGCCCGCTCGATCTGATGTTGGACCTGTTCCTGGTCGTCAGGCATGGTCTGAGCGGAGGCCGGCCCGAAGAAAACCGCCAGCGCCGCCGCCATGAAAAATCCTAGAAGAGCCCGGTTGTTGGGGGTGTGTCTCATTTCTCGCTCCTTTGCCTCAAGGTCGTCCTATCTTTTCCCCATTATAGACAGCACTTTTTGGGCTGTCAATAAATAAATTATGACTTGACAGCCGCGGCTCATACCTTTAACATAAAAGCCAGTAGCTTCAATGATTTAGTCGCATAAGGGACTAGGAGGTTCGAAATGAACAAGAAAGAAACCATCACTCGGATGTCCAAGGACGCAGGGATCACGGCCCTCCAGGCAGCCAAAGCGTTCTCCTCGATGATGGAGGGGATCAAGAGCACGCTGATGCGGGGGGGGAAGGTGACCTTTTCGGGGTTCGGAAGTTTCGAGGTCAAGGAGAGAAGGGCCCGCAAAGGCCGGAATCCCAAGACCGGCGCCGAAGTCGCCATCCCGCCGAAAAAGAGGATCAAGTTCAACCCGAGCAAGAGCCTCAAGAACGCTCTCTGATCCGTCGTCCTGTTCATTGGATAAGCGGACACCGGTCCTTTAAAATACCGTCTTTCTGAAACCGTTGAAACACCACAAGGTTAAGATCGCCCTGCTTTTCGGCGGCCGCTCGGCTGAGCACGAGGTCTCCCTGTCCTCGGCCGCAGCCATCTATCGGAATATCGACAAGTCCAAGTTTCAGGTGACTTCCATCTATATCGACAGAGGGGGGCGATGGAGGCGGGTCGCCTCGCCGCTCCTCCCACCGGAACGACTGGTTGAAGGTCTGACATTTTCCTTCCTCCCCTGGGACGCCCTCCCCTCGCTCCCCGAGCGCGTCCGGGCCGACATCTACTTTCCAGTCCTCCATGGTCCCTCCGGCGAGGACGGGACGATCCAGGGAACCCTCGAAATGGCCGACGTCCCCTATGTGGGAGCGGGTGTCCTCGCTTCGGCCGCCGGAATGGACAAGGCGGTGATGAAGGTCCTCTTCGCCGACTTGGGCCTACCGATCGTGAGATACCGGACCTATCGGCAGGCCGATTGGAAAAAACGTAGAAAAGCTATTCTCGGCCGGATCGGGAGAGAGTTCGCCCTTCCTTTCTTCGTCAAGCCGGCCAACCTGGGGTCGAGCGTCGCTATCAGCAAAGTCAAAACCCGCGGCGAAACGGAGCGCGCCCTCGTCCGCGCCTTCCGCTACGACCGCAAGGTCCTGGTCGAGGAAGGGATCAAGGGGCGGGAGGTCGAATGCAGCGTCCTCGGGAACGACGAACCGCGCGCTTCCCTTCCGGGCGAAGTCATCCCCCACCGGGAGTTCTATGACTACCGGGATAAATACATCGAAGGCAAGACACGGTTCCGCATCCCGGCCGACCTTCCCGGACCAATCATCCGGGAGGTCCAGCGGCTGGCGGTCGAAGCCTTCCAGGCGGTGGAATGTTCGGGGATGGCCCGGCTCGACTTCTTCCTCGAGGACGGCACAGGAAAGCTTTACGTCAACGAAATCAACACGATTCCCGGTTTCACCGAGATCTCGATGTATCCGAAGCTCTGGGGGGTGAGCGGTCTGCCTTTCGACCGATTGATCGAGGAGCTCATCCGGCTGGGCCTGGAGAGGCACCGCCGCAAAAAGCGCTGTCTGGAGAGGCAGGCCCGATGAGAATCCTGGGGATCGATTTCGGCGACGTCCACATCGGCCTGGCCTTGAGCGACCCCCTCAAGCTCACCGCCCAGCCCCTGGGCCAGTACCGTCTCCGCAGCGACGCCGAGAACGCCGCTTTCTTCCGCGATCTCGTCCGCCGACACGAGGTGGATGAGATCGTCGTCGGATTCCCCCTGCGGATGGACGGCAGCTCGGGCACGCAGGCCGATAAGACGCGCGAATTCGCGGCCCGGCTGGAGAAGACCTCCGGGATCACGGTCGTGCTCTGGGACGAGCGCCTGACCACCCGCCAGGCCGCCGGCATCATGCACGAGCAAAAGATCAAGATCAAGCTGAAACGCCGGGTCGAACACCAGATCTCGGCCGTCCTAATCCTCCAGGCCTATCTCGATTCCCGCCGCTTCAACAGCCATGCTCCGCAAGATCATTAAAACCGGTTTCGCCCTCGCCTCGCTCGTCCTTTTCGCCCTGTTCATCTGGCTCGTGATCTCGCTCTACCGGATCCGTGAGTTCGACCCGGGGCAGGTCCATGTCGAGGTCGAGAAAGGGATGGGGGCGAACGCCGTCGCTCGCCTCCTCGAAGAAAGGGGGATCATCGGCGCCCGGCTGCCCTTTGTCGTCAGCTACCACCTCTTTTTTCACCCCAGAAAGATCAAGGCGGGTGAATATGTCCTGACCTCTCCTCTGCGGGCCAAAGAGATCCTCGGTATCCTGGTCAAAGGAAGGGTCTATCTCCATCCCGTGACGATCCCGGAAGGATTGACCGCCCGGGAGATCGCCCCGCTCATCGCTCCCCTGCTCGCCGATGGTGAAGAGGGTTTCATCAAGACGTTCCGCGACTCCGGGCCAATCCTCTCCCTGGACCCGGAGGCCGAAAACCTGGAAGGATATCTCTTCCCTGAAACCTATTCTTTTCCCAAGAGCATATCTTCTGTTGATGCGGTCCAGGCCATGATCGGCCAGTTCCGGACGGTGTTCAACGGCGCCTGGGCGGCGCGGCCGGACTCCCTGCGGATGAGCGTCCGGCAGATCGTAACCATGGCTTCGCTCATCGAAAAAGAGACCTCTCTCTTCGAGGAAAAAAGGCTGGTCTCGGCCGTCTTCCACAACCGACTCCGGATCGGGATGAAGCTCGACTGCGATCCGACCATCATCTATGCGCTCAAGCAGAAGGGCCTTTTCAACGGGAACCTGACCAAAAGGGACCTGGCCCTCGATTCACCCTTCAACACCTACCGGTATTCCGGACTTCCGCCCGGCCCCATCTGCAACCCCGGGAAAGAGGCCTTGGAGGCGGCCATCCACCCGGCCCCGGAAGACTACTTCTATTTCGTCTCCCGGAACGACGGCAATCATCACTTCAGCCGGACCTTCGCCGAGCACCAGAACGCCGTCCGCCGCTACCAGAAGAAACGTTGAAAAGGCGAGGAACAATGGCTTAAGAAACCCGTATGAGGAGTGAGCGGGCATGGTTTCTCGACCAAAGGGAGAGAAGAGCGAACGACGAATCGAGCCCGTTTTCCGCGCTGGGAGAAAACGGGCGCGGTTTCGAAGCCATTGTTCCGAGCCTTGCTTGCAAAATATTTCAATTCTGCTATATTAATTCTTCGTCTTTTCTATAAGAATTGGCATCTTTCTTGCATATGATTTACGGAAATTGAGAACGCGTTTTCCGGAGGAGAAACAATGAACGCGAAAAGAATCATCGCCCCCGTTCTTCTCATCGCCCTGTCGGTCAGCCTGTTGACCGGGCTGAGCTCTGCGGCTCAGAAGGCCAAACAGGAAGAAAAGGTCTTCATCCCCAAGGAAGTGAAAGCGGATATCCAGGAAGGCCTGGCTTCCCGGCAGGGCCGACAGGATATTCCATTCACCATTTTCCACAAGCTCTACCTTCCCGCCCGGGAGAATTTTCATATCGTCTTCTTCATGAACATCAAGAACTCCGACCTCGGCTACGCGCCGGTCGCGGCCGCCCCGGCTGAAATGAAGGCCGGCCAGAAAGGCCCCCAGGAGACTCCCGTCCAGGAAGCCCCCGCGGAGCTCCAGGCCAGTTTCAATGTCTTTCTGCAGTTCAACCGTCTGGATAAAAACGGCGTGCCCGAGGTCTTTAGAGAGGCTTACGTCCCGACCACCATCCGAGTGCCGGCCGCCGGATTTGATGCGGAAAAAGAGGATGTTTACAGTGTCGGCTATCCTCTTCCCGCCGGAGATTACGTCGTCGCCATTGCCCTGACTTCTCTCGACATGCAGAAGGTCGGGATTGCCTATCACGAATTCACCCTTCCGGACACCACCAAGGTCAGTAAGACGCTGGAGACAACTCCCATCTTCTTCGCCAAACAAATAGACCAGATGGAAGCCGCAGAGCAGCAGACTGTTTTCCACACGGGTTGTTTCACCTACGCCATACTTAAAGTTGTCCCCAACCTTGACAGAGTCTTCTCGGTGGGTGAAAACCTGGACATCTTTTTCTTCATCTTCGGCGCCAATCCCAATTCATCTCAACAGTATGACATCGAGATCGATTTCGAGGTCAAGAAGGGAGAGGAGATGCAGATCAAGTTCTCTCCCCAAACTTACCCCACTCCCATGATCAGCCAACCCTTGCCCATGAAACAGACGGTCAAGATCAAGACGGGGGAGGAAGAGCGGATCGAACAGCGCGACCTGCCGGCCGGCAATTACACCCTCGTGATCACGTTGCTCGACAAGGTTTCCCAGAATACGGCGGTCAAGACCATCGACTTCGAGGTGAAGTAGGGACGGATTTTCCGGCGGGCCCGGCTTGATCCAGGGGACCTATTTCTTGAGATAATCCAGGAGTTGTCTGGCCACGCCGGCCTTCTCGTGTCCGGGCGCCAGTTCGAGAAACTTTTCCAGGTTATCCACCGCCTCCTTGGTCTTGTTCTGCTTGATGTATAGCGTCCCGAGCTGGTAATAGGCGTCCGCAAAGTCCGGCTTGAGAGCGATGCACCGGGAGAACGATTCCAGCGCCGCTTCACCCTCCCCCGTGCTGACCTCACAGAGACCGAGGTTGTAGAAGACGTCCGGGTCATCGGCGCCCATCTCCAGCACCTTCCGGTAGAGCGTTTTCGCTTCTTCATAGTTCCCGGCCTTGGCCAGGCTCTCGGCCAGCTCTTTGTTCACGCTGTAGGCGCTGGGGTTGAGATCCAGAGCCCGGGCAAAGGCCGTCCTCGCCTCTTCGGCCTTTTCCATTTTCTTGTAGGCCAGGCCGAGATTGAAATAGTAAGCCCACTGGTTCTGGCTGAGTTGGATCGCTTCTTCATAGGAAGCCACGGCTTCGGGGAATTTGTTTTCGCTATAGAGCTTGTTCCCCTTGAGGAAGAGCTTGTCCGATTCCGACATCGTCCGCTCCGCTTCTGCGGCGGCCGTCTCCAGCTTGACTTCGAACTTGGACGCTTCGGCGATGCTGACCTTGACCTCGACCGCCCGCGGCGCGAATCCCGCCTTCTTGAAGTTGATCACATAGAAACCCGGCATGAGGCCGATCTGGGTGAACCGGCCTTCCTGGTCGGTCTTCAGGTCGAGCCTTTGCGTCGCCTGTTTTGTCGAGACGATCGTCACCTCCACTTTTTCCAGGGGATTTCCGGCGTCATCCGTGACTTTCCCTTCGATCCGGCCTTGAAATTGGGCGCGGCCGGAAGCCGCGATCAACAGGACGGCGAACACAAAGACCATCTTTCTTAACGCCATCTGGGCAATCCTTTCTTTCCGATAGAATTTATAGCAAAATCTATGCCCAAAGGACAAAATGGGGGCGGTCCTATTTTTTCCACCCTCTCCCTTCACCCTCTCCCATCAGAGGCTGTGTCGCAATTGTGACACAGTCTCTCAAGGGAGAGGGATTTTTAAATGGGGCATTCCTCGTTTTTCCTGTCTCCGTTTTTCCGCTCAGAGGAGTGGAGGCTCTTTGATCGCCCCCCGGGCTTTTTCGGCCAGCGCCTTGACGGCCGGCTGATCGGGATCGATCTCGAGCGACCTCTGGAAAAGAGACAGCGCCTGGTCGGTCCGGCCCAGGTTGAGATGGCACTCCCCGGCCAGGTTAAGGACGCTCAGTTCGGTCGCCTCGGCATCGGCCGGCTTGATGTCGATGAGGACCGTTGAGCTCTCCGGAAGGCTCATTTCGCCGCTCCCGTGGACCTGAAAATAAGCGCCCATCTCCGATTGAGGCGGGAAGGCCGTATTCGATCGCTCCCTGGTAATACCAGAGCTCCACCGGCCAGACCTGGGAAAACGTGGTGAAGAACTGTCTCTCCAGGGGCTTCCCGAGGAGAAGATAGAAATATCCCCTCTCCGTCTGGCTGCCGCGCTTCGATGATTCCCGGCCGAAATTCTGATCGGCGAAGCGGACCCTCTCCATATATTCCTTGTAGAACTCGTTTTCCGCGGTATCAGGGTAGGGATCACGCTGGCGCCAGAAGAAGCGGATGAATTTGTCCCGGTCGGCGTCGGTCCGGAGCCGGCCGAAGACCTCCCGTTCCGCTTTGGTGATGATGGGCGAGACATCTTCGAGCCACTCGCGGTAGCGGGGAGGGAGCCCGCTCTGAGAATAAAAAGGCAGGGCGGACAGCAGGATGAAAATCGCCGGGAGAATCATTTTCTTCATCAGCATCTTCACGTCTTCAAATTAGCACAAGGTCGTTTTCGTTTCAAATTCTCCTCCAGATCTTGACTTTGATACCTGTCTTTCTATATATTGCCGGTTTCATTTCCAAGATGGATTTCGAAAGGAAAAGTCAAAGCTTTCCATAAAGTCATTAAATCGCCTGATATTTCAAATGAACATGAGAAGAGATGATTTTACGTCGTCGTGTAAAGAAACTTTACCGGTGGGGCACAAGATTTTTTATCCCCGGGAAAAAGCGGGGGTCTCGCCAGAACTTTATGCTGGGGGGAACATCAAGAGAAGAACGGAGACCGTTTCACAAAGATAAGGGGGTATTCATGAAGAAGCGGATACTATTTGCCTTTCTCGCCTTTGTTCTCGTCTTTCCTTCCCTGGCCTTGTCTCAATCCAGAGAAACCGGAGCCATTCTCGGCTCAGTCACCGACGGGCAAGGGGCCTCCCTTCCCGGCGTGACTGTCACTGTTTCCAGCCCCAATCTGATGGGCACCCGCTCTATGGTCACAGATGCCGAGGGAAATTACCGATTTCCCGCGCTTCCTCCGGGAAACTACACGGTCAAGGCAGAGCTGGACGGCTTCAAGACGGTCGTCCGTGAAAACGTCCGGCTGACCACGACCGTCCGGCTGGCCGTCGACTTCATCCTGGAGCAGGCGGCCGTCCAGGAAGAGGTGACCGTCGTCGCCCAGGCGCCCACGATCGATGTCAAATCGACCGAATCCGCCTCGGTCACTCTCTCCAACGAGATCCTGCGGAACATCCCCTACAGCCAGTTTACCGCAGATATCGTCCAGCTGGCCCCGGGTGTCACCACCGACGACGTGGCCTATGGAGCCTCGTCGAGCACCGGGATCGCCTACACCATGGACGGCGTCAACGTCGCCGACCCGGAAGCCGGCTCCGCCTGGGTCTTCCTGGACCACAACATCATCGAGGAAGCCAAGGTCATGGGCATCGGACTGCCGGCGGAATACGGAAATTTCACCGGGGTCATATTCAACATCATCACCAAGTCCGGCGGCAATAACTTCTCGGGACACTTTGAGCTGGACTACCAGGGCAAGTCGAAGTTCTTCGTGAATGATAACAATGATGCTTATATCCGGGATTTCCCGGAGCTGACCGCACCAATGACTGAACTCATGGATTTCAGCGGCCATCTCGGCGGCCCGATCAAAAAGGACAAGCTCTGGTTCTATGTCGGCCTCCAGTACTACCGCTCAAAAGATTTCCCGACGGGCTTTGCCGAGGCACAAGACTACAAGCAGCCGCACTCCTTCTTCAAGTTGACCTCGCAGATCTCCCCGAGCACGAACCTGATGGCATCCGTCCAGGTCGACACCTATAACGGGATCAACCGATCTCCCTTCGGGTTCAACCACACTCAACTCAGCCCGGATACCACTCTGACCCAAACGTCGCCCGAAGTCGTCGGCAACTTCAACCTGACGAGCATTATCAGCTCCAAGTCCTTCTTCGACATCAAGGGCGCCTTCTTCTGGGGCTACTATTACCTCGATCCCGAGAACGGCATGGACATCCCCGCCCACTTTCTCGAGGATCAGAACAAGTGGGTCGGTAACGCTTACCATTTCGGCTATTACGACCGCAGCCGTTTCCAGGTCAACGCCAGCTACACCCATTACACCGAGGATTTCATCGCCGGGGACCACGACTTCAAGTTCGGCGTCGAAGCGGAGCGCTCCTGGGTGAGGAACCGCTTCGGGTATACCGGCCCCAACTACACCTATTATTACGACCATGCCCAGGGAGAGCCTTATCTCGCCTATCAGTACGAGGGCTATGACCTCAACACCTACTACACCCGCCTGGAAGGCTTCGTCCAGGATTCCTGGCAGATCACCCCGCGGCTGAACGTCAACGCCGGCCTGCGCCTCAGCCAGAACTGGGGCACGGTCAAGGACGTAGACGGTGTCGTTTACAACACCTTCCGCCTGGCCCCTCGTATCGGTTTCACTTTCGACGTCTTCGGCGACAAGACAACGGTCCTCAAGGCCCACTACGGCCAGTTCACCGAGGCCATGCTTTCCAGCTACCACGACCGGATGAACCCCGCCGCGGCGGTCAGCGATTGGGTCGCCTACTACTGGGATGGCGAGCAATACGTCGAAGATTACCGGATCGTCTTCGAAAACCTCTACAAGATCAGCGACGACATCAAGCACCCCTACATGAACCAGTACGTGGTTTCCCTGGAGAGGGAACTATTCAAGGACGCCTCGGTCAGCGTTTCCTACATCAACCGAAACTGGAAGAATATCATCGGACAGAACGACTTGCTGGCCGACTACAACCCGGTTGAAGTTTATGTTTCCGGTTTGAACAAGACCTTCACGATCTACGAGCGGACAGAGGAGACCACGGGTACGTACGAGTACATCATCGACAACATCGAGAAGGGCCAGCCGTGGATCTCTCTCGACCCCTACCGGAAATACTGGGGCCTGGAATTGCTCTTCAACAAGCGCTTCTCGAACAGGTGGCAGCTGCTCCTCTCTTACGTCTACTCCAAGGCCTACGGGACGATCGACAACGGGTTCGCCGACGATATCGGCTACGGCGACCGGGATGGGCTGAAGACCGCCGACCCTAACTTCTGGATCAACGCCGACGGCAACTCCACCAGCGACCCCACCCACATGCTGAAGGTCCAGGGGACTTACATCCTGCCGTTCGACATCAGCTTCAACGCCTACTTCCGGGCCATCACCGGCAACGCCTGGACCACCCGGTACAGGACTTCCTACTACAACCAGGGACGGGTGTCCTTCTTTACCGAACAGCGGGGGGCCAACCACTATCCGGTGCTGAGCCTCCTCGACCTCCGGCTGGAGAAGATCTTCACTCTGGCCCAGAATTACCGGCTCGGGGTGATCTTCGACATCTTCAACGTCTTCAACAAAGACACGATCACGGACTGGGGGACAAGGATCAGCTACGACTGGATCCCGGGGGATTATCCCTCGACCAGCGGACACGAACTCTACGGCATCACCCAGCCACGGCAGTACAGACTCGGCATCCGGCTGATGTTCTAACGGAAGCACCTGCAGCCGCCCCGGGGGACGGTTCCGGACCGGAATCGTCCCCCTTTTTTTCGTGCCGCTCCCGCCGACATCTATAGCCGATTGGGGAACCCGGGGCGTGCCTCCGAGTACACCCGCAAGGGCCAGGAACTCGCCCGCGGCAAATAACCCCGCCACTCCAGTCGACATCCCACAATTAAATTCATAGGAAGCATTTTTAAATACATAATCTTCATGAAGGCGCAGGAGGCCGACCTAAAGCCCCCGTAGCGGAAGGGGGACCCGTCGGCTTATCCGACGGGGGGAACCGACGGGACTGGTTCCCCGGGGTGCGGGGGCAGAGGGCGGCCTCCTGCGCCGAATGGGATTGCCTTAACGGAAATGCTTCCGAATTCAAAAATCACCCTTGCATTCTCTTTCCCCATTCATTACACTCAACCCTTCTTCATCATGCGATTTATCGCCGACCTTCACATACATTCCAAGTTCAGCCGGGCCACGTCGCGCGATATGACCCTGGATAACATCGCCCACTGGGCTAAGATCAAAGGCATCTCACTCGTCGCCAGCAGCGATTTCACCCATCCGGAGTGGTTCTTCCTGATCAAGGAGAAATTGGAGCCGGAGGGAAACGGATTCTTCCGCTTGAAAAGCATCCTTCCCCCCGCCAACGGCTATCTCAAGGGGATGTCTTGCCGGCCGGATGAGGTCCATTTCGTGCTCTCCACCGAGATCAGTTTCATCTATTCAAAGAAGGGCCGGGTCCGGAAGGTCCATCTGTTGCTTCTGGCTCCGGACTTCGAATCCGTCGAGAAGATCAACAACCGGCTCTCCGGTCTGGGCAACCTGCGCTCGGACGGCCGCCCCATCCTCGGCCTGGACGCCAAACATTTCGTCCGCATCGTCGCCGAGCTTTGCCCCCGCTGTGTCGTCATTCCTTCCCACATCTGGACGCCTTGGTTCTCGCTCTTCGGTTCCAACTCGGGATTCGACACGATCGAGGAATGCTTCGAGGAGATGACGCCGTTCATCTTCGCCCTGGAAACAGGGCTGTCTTCCGACCCGCCGATGAACTGGCGGCTCTCCGCCCTCGATAAATACGCCCTCGTCTCCAACTCGGATGCCCACTCTCCCTCCCGGCTGGGCCGCGAGGCCAACGTCTTCGACACCGACTTCAGCTTCCGGGGGTTGGTCGGGGCCCTGCGGAGCCGGGATCCCGACAAGTTCCTTAACACCGTCGAGTTCTTCCCGGAAGAGGGGAAATACCACTATGACGGCCACCGCAAATGCGGCGTGCTTTTATCTCCAAAGGAGTCCCTCCTCCACAAGGGCCTCTGCCCCAAGTGCGGGAAGAAGCTGACCATCGGAGTCATGCACCGGATCGAGGAACTGGCGGACCGGGAGGAAGGGACGCGGCCGCCGTTCAAGATCCCTTACCAGAGCCTCATCCCGCTGAATGAAATCATCGCCGAAGCCATCGAGAAGACCGCCGAGTGCCAGAGTGTCTGGGATATCTACTTCCGGCTGGTTCGAGAGTTCGGCGACGAGCACAGTGTTTTAGCCGAGATTCCTATTCCGGAACTTGTCCGATTTCAGCCGGAACGCATCGGCCAGGGGATCGACCGGATGAGGAGGTGCGCGGTCAAGATCGTGCCCGGTCACGACGGTGACTACGGCAAGATCAGCCTTTTCGAGGAGGAACTGCCCGAGCAGAAGTCCGGCGGCCAACTCACCCTATTTTGATCCCACGCTGACGATCCTAAGCCCGCGCCTCCCTTTCCTTGACAATCCTCCGCCTAAAACCTATATTAGGTTTAACTGGAGTTCTGGCGATGGAAATACAGATGAAGATCAAAGGGCTGGTCATCGATCCGATCTCCAAGATGCCGATCGTCGTCCTGGAGGACCCCCAGACCGACCGCATCCTGCCCATTTGGATCGGAGTCTTCGAGGCCAATGCCATCGCCCTGACCATCGAAAACATCCCCACTCCACGGCCGATGACCCACGACCTTCTCAAGA
>Ga0307378_10011323_pt1 | contig 11501 bp, 10 predicted proteins | sample UN1MG_FD_202238 | JGI IMG/M metagenome (GOLD analysis project Ga0307378, IMG submission 202238) | Soil microbial communities from Risofladan, Vaasa, Finland - UN-1 | ecosystem: Environmental > Terrestrial > Soil > Coastal area > Acid sulfate soil | place: Finland: Risofladan, Vaasa | collected...
GCGCCGTCTACAAGTACGAGATCCGCGCCCAGATCGCCCGAGACGGTCGGCTGATCGAGAAGACCCAAACCGTCTACCTCACCGGCGGCGTCCGCCAACGCGTGGCCTTCCATTTCGAGGCCAAACCCGAGGAGGCCATCGCCGCGCTGTGGTAGGGCAGGCCGGCGCGAGCCGGGGTGAAGGTCGCCACTACTCCTCCAGCAATCCAGCCGGCCGGCGCACGGCGTGCGAGCCTCTCTCTGCCCCAGCGGCACCCAATCGGCCGCCGAACCCGGGGCAGGGCAGGGGACCCGCGCCGCGGCGCAGTCTGAAGCTCCGATGGAAACTCGACCGGCGGCGCGAACCGGTTGAGCTACCCTTCACTCCATGCGTATAATGCTACGTTTACCCAACGGGGAGCACCTGCTCGCCGTATTGTACGTTTGCTCTGGAGACAGAACGTGTTCGATTCCATTGCCGTGGTGGGCGCGACCGGCGCCGTAGGGACCATCATCCGCGAGTTGCTCGAAGCGCGCGGGCTCGCCTTTGAACGGATCAAGTTCCTCGCTTCCAGCCGCTCCGCCGGCAAGGAGATCGTGTTTGCAGGCAAGTCGCACACGGTCGAAGAGCTTCGGCCCAAGGCGTTCGACGGCGTCGACCTGGCCATCAGCAGCACGCCGGACGACGTGGCGGCCGAGTTCATCCCCAAGGCGGTCGACCGAGGGTGCATAGTCGTCGACGAGAGCGGCTTCTGGCGCATGGACCCCAAGGTCCCGCTCGTCGTGCCCGAGGTCAATCCCGAGGCAATCCGAAACCACCAAGGCATCATCGCCAGCCCCAACTGCTCCACCACGCAGATGGTCCTGGCGATGAAGCCGCTTCACGACGCCGGGCGGATCCGCCGCGTCGTCGTGAGCACGTATCAGGCCACCAGCGGCGCGGGACTCGCCGGGAGCCGCGACCTGGACAGCGGCACGCGGGCCAAGCTGGCCGGCCGGGACTACCAGTACGAGGCGTTCCCCTACCCGATCGCCTTCAACTGCATCCCGCAAATCGGCAGCCCCAAGCACCAGGGCTACACGTCGGAAGAGATGAAGATGGTCTACGAGACCTGGAAGATTTTTGACGACGACTCGATCCGGATCTGCCCCACCTGCGTGCGCGTGCCGGTGTCGAACTGCCACAGCGAGAGCATCCTGGTGGAGACCGAGAAGAAGATCACGGTGGAGGAGGCGCGCGAGCTGTTCGCGGCCACGCCGGGCATCGAGGTGATGGACGACCTGGAGAACAAGGTCTACCCGATGCCGATCAACGGCGACCAACGCGACGAGGTGTTCATCGGCCGCATTCGCGAAGACCTCTCCTCCCCTAACGGCCTCGCGTTCTGGTGCGTCAGCGACAACCTCCGCAAGGGCGCCGCCACCAACGCGGTGCAGATCGCGGAGCTGCTCAAGGAGAACGCGTAGGTCGCGCTGGTTGTGACGATGCTGCCGAACCCGCACGTCAGTTTTCGAGCGGAACTGCCGGACGACGAGGAGTTCCCTCATCCGCCCGGGTATGGAATCGCACGCTACCTCCACCTGGCATTGGAGGAAGCCGGACTTCGGCCGAAACGCATCGAGAACTGGCGCGATGGGGGCTGGTCGATCGACTGCCCGATCAACGGGAAGCCCCTGTATTTGTTCTTCGCGCACGCGCGGGATGAGGAACGTCCGTGGCTTCTCTGTTGCACCTCCGATCTCGGGCTCTTCGCCAAGTTCTTCCGGCGCGAGAACCACAGCGACCAGAAGCGACAACTCGCTCTGGCCGTTCATCACGCGCTGACGGCCGACGAGCGATTCTCCGACATTCGGTGGTACACCGGGCCCCACTTCGGCTTCGCGAAGGACGATCCGTGGACCCGCGAGCCGACTTGACCGGCATAGACACCATGCGAAATATCAAGCTCACCCTCGCCTACGACGGCACCGCCTACGCCGGTTGGCAGGTCCAGCCGGGGCACACGACGGTCCAGGAGGTGCTGGAGAAGGCGATCACGAAGATCACCGGCGAATCGCTTCGCGTGATCGCCAGCGGGCGGACCGATGCCGGCGTGCACGCGCTCGGCCAGGTCGTCGGCTTCCGTACCGAAACGCACCTCTCGGCCGACGTGCTCCGGCGGGCCTTGAACGCGGAGTTGCCGCACGACGTCGCCGTGCTCGAGGCCGTCGAAGCGAATGAGGCATTTCACCCTATACGCGACGCCGTGCGAAAACGCTACCGGTACGTGATCCACGACGGGCCGGTCCGCGACGTGTTCCGCCGCCGATACTGCTGGCAATACCCGGGGCGCCTCGACGAGGCGGCCATGGCCCGGGCCGCCCGGGCACTGGTGGGCACGCACGACTTCAGCAGCTTCGAGACCACCGGCGCCGAGCGCAAGGACAGCATCCGCACGATTTACGAGCTGCGAGTCGAGCGGGGCAGGGGGGAGGAAGGAAACCTGGTCACGATCGAGGTCGAGGCCGACGGGTTCCTGTACAATATGGTCCGGGCGATCGTCGGCACGCTGGTCGAAGTCGGCCGCGGGGCGAAGGATGAAGCCTGGGTCGCCGGAGTGCTCGCCGCCCAAGACCGCCGCACGGCCGGCCCCACGGCGCCGCCGCAGGGGCTGTTTCTGGTTCGGGTCGACTATGAGGAGACCGTTGATTGATGACGGTTGGTTGTTGATGGAGTCGCAATGCGTCGGTGTTCGTTGCGAAGCCGCAACCGGCCCCGCGGCCCAACGGACCATCACCAGCGATCACTCGCCACTCACCACTCGCCACTCACCCCCATGCGAATCGCCCACGTCATCACGCGACTGATCCTCGGAGGAGCGCAGGAGAATACCTTGCTCACCTGTGAGGACCTGATCCGCACGTATCATGACGACGTGCTGCTGGTGACCGGGCCGGCGCTGGGACCCGAGGGGAGCCTGATGGATCGGGGCAGGGCAGGGGGGGTGCCGATGGAAGTGGTCTCGCAGCTCCGTCGGCCCATCCATCCCCTGCGCGACCTCGTCAGCTACCTGCGGATCAAGCGGATCCTCTGCGACTTCCAGCCCGACGTGGTCCACACGCACAGCGCTAAGGCCGGCATCCTCGGGCGCATGGCCGCCAGCCGGCTCCGCGTGCCGGCGATCGTGCACGGCGTGCACGGGGCGCCGTTCCATCCGTATCAGGGCAGGGGGGCGCGAACGTTCTTCCGGGCGTGCGAGCGCTGGGCCGCGCCCAAGTGCCACGCCTTCATCAGCGTCGCCGACGCCATGACCGACCTGATGGTCGACGCCCGGGTCGCCCCGCGCGAGAAGTTCACCACGATCTACAGCGGCATGGAGGTCGAGCCGTTTCTGCGCTCGGGCGAGCATCGCGACCGCGTGCGTCGCGAGCTCGGATACGAGCCCCAGCACGTGGTCGTCGGCAAGATCGCCCGGCTGTTTCATCTCAAGGGCCACGAGTACGTGATCCGGGCGGCCCGGCAGGTGGTCGATGCCCAGCCCAACGTGCGGTTCCTGCTCATCGGCGACGGGATCCTGGCCCCGCGCGTGCGTCGCCAGATTGCCCAAGCGGGGCTGGACGACCATTTCCAGCTCACCGGGCTGGTCCCGGCCGAGCGAATCCCGGAGCTGATCGCGGCGATGGACGTCCTGGTCCACGCGAGTCTGCGGGAGGGCCTGGCGCGGACGCTGCCCCAGGCATTGATCGCCGGCAAGCCGGTCGTCAGCTACGACGTGGACGGTGCCCGGGAGGTCTGCATTCCCGACCAAACCGGATATCTATTGCCCCCGAAGAGCGTCACGGAGATGGCCCGGGCCCTGATCCGGTTGGCGGATGATCCTGCCTTGCGGAGCCGCCTGGGGACTGAGGGCCGCCGGCGATTCGCCGACGTCTTCCGCCACGAGCGGATGACGGCCGAGATTCGCTCGCTCTACGAGCGGCTCCTGGCGGGCTGACGACGCTTGCCGCGGCGCAAGCGCGTGGTGCCGGCGTGCTTGGCTTGCGCGCGAGCCAGGGCAGGGCAGGGGGGCGCGTCCGATTGTCGGATTGGAAGCCCCTCGGTACACTGAAAGTAGGCCCCGCTCTTCCCGACGCGTGGCCGCCGATCGACGGAAGTCACCCACTGCAAGTTGCCATGGATTGAGGCGAGTCCCCGTGAGCAAAGCGGCCCTCAAAAAAATCGGTCCCTACCGACTGGTGAAGCTCGTCCACGACGGCGAAGCGAGCCAAGTCTGGAAGGCGTACGACGACGGCTCTCAGCAGTACGTGGGCATCAAGACGCTCACCGAGAAGTACAAGCGGAGCCGGGAGCGGATCGGGCTGTTGAAGCGGGAGTACGCCGTCGGGTCCAAGCTCGTGCATCCCTGCATCCTCCGGATCCACCAGTTCGGCACCGACCGGGGCATGCCCTACCTGGTCATGGAGTGGTTTCCCGCCCCGAACATGAAGCTGCGGATCCACCAGGGAATCGACAAGATCGCCCAGGTGCTCCCGAAGGTCATCCTCCAGGCGACCGAGGCCCTGGCGTACTTCAACGAGCAAGGATGGATCCATCGCGACATCAAGCCCGAGAACTTCCTCATCGCCGATTCGGGCGAGGTCAAGCTGCTCGACTTTGCCCTGGCCCGACGCAAACGAGGCCCGCTGGGAAGGCTCTTCGGCCAGAGGTCCCGAGTGCAGGGCACCCAGAGCTACATGTCGCCCGAGCAGATCCGCAACTGGGCCCTGGACGAGCGGGCCGACCTGTATAGCCTCGCGTGCACGCTCTTCCATCTGGTCGGCGGCAATCCACCCTTTACGGGGGTAAGCACAAACGACCTGTTCAGAAAGCACCTCAAAACGCCGCCCCCGTCCCTGGAAGCCGCCAACCCTGACGTCACGCCGGCCTTCTCCAGCTTGATCCGGGCCGCCATGGCCAAGAAGGCCTCGGATCGGCCGGCCTCGGTGCGGAAGCTGCTCAACCAGCTCCGCCAGATCCCGCTTTTCCTAGACACCCCAAGCCCCCCAGCCCCCCCGCCATCCGGGCCAAGAAGTCTCGGGCCTGACCCTGCCCGTCCTGTCTGAAACTCGCGGACTACTGGGCCGGCACCTTTCCAGCCGACTAACTATAATGGAACGCGGCCGGGCCGTCCGATTCGGACTACAACCGCACGCGGCTTTTGCGTAAGCTCCGCTCACCCCGCCCAACGCGGCAAGGTGTTCCACCGCCCTTCGAGCCCACCGATCGAAACCGAGGCACAACAGGAAAATGGCAGGCGAACGCAGGCTCTCCTTTGAACGACCGATCTACGAGCTGGAGGCCCGGCTCGACAAGCTGGAACGGCTCGCGCAAGAGAACCCCGAGGCCCTCAACGAGCTCCGCCAACTCCGCCGCGACCTGACCGACACGAAGCGGAGGATCTACGCCTCGCTCAAACCGTGGGAGACGGTCGAGGTCGCCCGGCATCCCGACCGCCCGAAAACCGCCGACTACCTCGAGCTCGTGTTCGATGAGTTCATCGAACTGCACGGCGACAAGCTCTTTGGCGACGACCGTGCGATCCGCACCGGCTGGGCCAAGCTCGACGCCCACAAGGTGATGGTCGTCGGACACCAGAAGGGGAGAACCACCCACGAAAACACCGCGTGCAACTTCGGGATGCCCCACCCGGAAGGATACCGCAAGGCCATCGCCAAAATGCACCTGGCCGCCAAGTTCCACCTGCCGGTGATCTGCCTGATCGACACGAAGGGGGCTTTTCCCGGAATCGCGGCCGAAGAGCGAGGACAGCACCAGGCCATCGCCGACGCGATGTTCCAGATGTCCCGCTTGCCCACGCCGATCGTCTGCGTGGTGATCGGGGAGGGCGGCTCGGGCGGGGCATTGGGCATCGGCGTGGGCGACCGCGTGGCCATGCTCGAACACGCCTACTACTCCGTCATCAGCCCGGAAGGCTGCGCCGGCATCCTCTGGAAGAGCCACGAGTTCAAGGAGCAGGCGGCCGAAGCGCTGAAGATGACGTCGAAGGACCTCGTCAAGCTCAAGATCGTCGACGCCGTAGTCCGCGAGCCCCTCGGCGGCGCCCATCGCGACCACCACGCCATGGCCGCCACGCTCAAGATCTATCTCCGCAGCCAGCTCCGCGAGCTCGTCGGCATGCCCATCGACCAGCTCCTCGAAGCCCGCTACCAACGCTTCCGCCGCATGGGCGTTTTCATCGAGCGGACCGAGACCGCCGAAGCGGGGCCGGGACCCACCCCCACGCCCGCCAAAGCCCCGGCCTCGTAGCCCGGCGCGTAGGCTGGGTGCTCGTCACCCACGCGGCCGCGTGTCCAAGCGCAGTGGCCTTCGCGCGCCAGCATCCCAATTGGCAGTGTGTGGCGAGATTTCCTCGCACCGGACAACCGTGCGGGTGTGCCACTGCTTGCGGTGAGTCCACGTCACTTGGCGTCACCGGACGGCACTGCTTGCCCGAGAGCGTTGGTAGCGCTGGGATCCGCAAGCAGTGCCGGGCTCCTACGCGGTTCTCGGGCAAGCAGTGGCACACCCTCGGCTGCCAGGAAATCTTGCCGCACACAACTCGCAGGGCGGGTCGACCCGGCGGCCTCGGGCTGGTAAGATGCAATGGGGCAGAACACGTGGCCCCTCCAGCACGAGCCGCCTAACGTCTCCCAACCCACTCATGTCGTCCGCCCCATCCACCCCGGCCAAACCCAAACGCCGCCGGCGGCTCCAGTTCAGCCTGCGCACGATGCTGCTGGGCGTCCTCGTCTTCGCGCTCGTCTGCGCGTGGCTTGGCGGGAAGATCAAAGCGGCTCGCGAGCAGCAAGAAGCGGCAAAGGCCATCACAGCGGCCGGCGGCTTCGTGATGTACAAGCACCAGCTAAGGGAAGCGTTCGTGATTCCAGGCCCCGGCTATCGGCCACCGCAGCCGCCCGGTACCAAGTGGCTGCACTCTCTCCTCGGCGAAGACTTCTTCGCCCGCGTCGCTTCGGTCCACTATCCCCCGGGCGCTGGCGACGACATGCTGGGATACCTCGACCATCTGCCCTACCTGACGCAGATCGACCTGGGCGGAACCGGCGTCAGCGGAGCAGCCCTTGCGCAGGTGAAGAAGCACGAGAATATCGAGTCCCTGTCGCTGCGCTCCACGGATGTCACCGACGCCGACCTGGTCCATCTTGGCGCGTTGCGACGACTCGAGTCGCTGGATCTCGCCCACACGGCGGTCACCCACAAAGCGCTGGCCACGTTGGCTGAGCTGCCACGCCTTCAACGCGTCCGGCTGGAAGGCACGCACGTGAGCTACGGCGAGGCACAACGCCTCCTGGGCGTCAAAGCGTCGGTCGGCAACAGTCGGTGGACTTGGGCACGTGCGCCGTCGGAGAAGGATCGACGGACCGCCGCCGCCTTGGAACGCCGCGGTGCGAGAGTGTCGGCACAACGCAAGATCGATGGGACCGACTCAGCCTACTGTTTGATGTCGTATCAGGATGGTTTGGACGACGCACAGATCGAGATCATGGAAGGCTTCGAAGCGATGACGAAGCTTATGCTCGCGTTCATGCCGATCGAAGACGAGCATTGGGCGCGAATCATGGGGTGCCGGCGCCCAGGCTCGTTGGACACGGAAGCCCGAGCCGGCCGGAGCGAACTGCCAACGCGTTTGCGCAGCTTGGTCATCCGTGACGTGCCCCTCGACGACGATCAGATCGCGCTCATCACGAACCTCGTCAACCTGGAAGATCTCGACCTGCGGGGCACGCAAATCACCGATCGCGGCTTGGCCCATATCGCGGCGCTGCCGCAGCTCAAAGCCCTTGGGCTGGAAGGAGCACAACTCAGCGACGGAGGTCTCCAACGGCTGAGCACTCTGACAAACCTCAAGTCCCTGGAACTGCACGGCAGTCAGCTCACCGACGCCGCACTCGAGCAGGTGGGGGCCCTCGGCCGACTCGAAGAGCTGGAGCTTTGGTGTGACCAGCTCACCGACGCGGGCCTGGCCCATTTGACGCGGATGACGAACCTGAGGCGATTGCTCATCCACAGCCCAAACATCACGGACGCCGGGCTGCTTCACTTGGCAAAACTGCCGAACCTGAGGAGCCTCGAACTCCACAAGGCGAAGATCTCCTCCGCGGGCGTCAAGCGACTGAAGACGTTCCCTCAACTCGAATCATGCCGCATAGACTTCCGCGACGTGATCCTCCCGCCCGACCACGGGAGCATGAGGGAAGGGGCCCCTGCTGAGCAGGACGCAGACGACGCGACGTTTCAGAACGCTGCCCCCGCCTCGCCGCGCTGATCCCGTCGCTTGGAGGCCACGCCGGTCGGCCATCAGCGGGCGCATTCAGCCGCGCCGGTTCCCGCTCCGACTTGCCAGATTTCGGCCGAGCGAGTGGGGCAGGAGGCGCAGGCTGGCGTACTCCGGTTGCGATCGACTGCGGCGTCGCGCGTGGGAAGGCAACGTGCAAACTGGAGATGCTCGTTTGACCAGCCCATTGGCCAGCCGGAGGCCGGTTTCAGGCCCCGGAAAGCCTCTCCCCAACGTCCGATAATCTTTCTTATGTTCGGTCATATGCCCGAAAATGCCCGGGAAACACGGGCTTTTTGAGATTCGGGCTTTGGGAGCCGCACGTCACAGTTCCCCGCCCCGCTGGCTCAGAAGCTCGGCTCGTCGGTCGCCGCCGTGGGGTCCGTCAGCCGATCTTCCAGCCGATCTTCGGCGCGTTCCAGAAGCTCGTCGACCGCCTCCGGAATCGGGCTGTCGGGCGGAGTGGCGGGGTCGAGTTTTCGCCCGAACTCGTCGATGTATTTGCCGAGCTTGTCGCGGACCTCCTCGGGCATGGCGGGGCCGGCCTTTTGGAGGAGCCGGGCCGTGAACTTGCCCGAGTGGGAGTTGAGGACCGCCTGTCGCGACCCCTCCGAAAGGGTTACTGCGAAAAAGGTGATCAACAGGCAGAAAACGATCCCTTTGGCCAGCCCAAACAGGGCCCCCATCTGACGGTCGAACTCCTTGAGCTTCACCCGGTCGATCGCGCCGGCCACCATCCGGAAGATGATCCAGATGGCCAGCGACGTGACCAGGAAAAGGATCAGGATGGCCAAGAACCGGTTCCACGGCTCGCTCGAGCTGATGTACGGCGCCAACGTGCCGCTGAACCGCATCGCCACCACGTAGCTGACCACCAGCGACGCCAGCGAGGCGATCTGCCAGGCCATCCCCTTCCAGGCCCCGAACACCGTGGCCAGCACCAGGATCACCAGCATCAACAGGTCGTAGCCCTGGATCGGGAAGCTCTCCATGGCACGTCTCCTTGCAGCTCGTCAACGGGGCCGAAGTCCGGGCTGAGTATATCGGGAAGCCACCACGGTGCGAAGAGCAGTAGGCTAGCCAGTCTGGGAGAACAGGGCAGGGACCGGCAACGGGGCGTCAAGGGGCGTCCTGCGAGACGTTCGGGGCCCCAAATCCAGTACGCCGGCGAATTGCTCTTGGTTCGACCACCGCGTTTGGCTACAACACGCGCGCAAAACGCCGTACCGCGTGAGGTTGGGTGGCACGGGCATCTTGCCCGTGCACTGGCGACACGCCAGTGGCACCCGGCGCCGTACACATGAGAAGGGAAACCTCGCCGGCGGCGTCCTTGCCCCGCTTAGCCCCTCACCCCGAGCCCCTCATTCCGACAATGGCCGACTTCCGAACGCACATCACCGCGAGCAGCGTGCTCGGGGTTGCCTATGGCGGGGCAGCCCACGCGTTTTTCGACGTGCCGCTATCGACGTCGGTCCTGGCCGGAGGGCTCTGCGCCGTGTCGGGGATGTTGCCCGACGTCGACAGCAACTCCGGCAGGCCGCTCCACGAGGGCCTGGCGTTCGCCGCGGCCGTCGTGCCGATGATGATGGTCGACCGGTTCCAGCAGTTGGGCTGGACGCCCGAGTCGATCGTGCTGGCCGGCGCGGCGCTCTACGTGTTGGTCCGCTTTGCGTTGGGCGAGCTGCTCAAACGCTACACGGTCCATCGCGGCATGTTCCACAGCCTGCCGGCGGCGGTGATCTTCGGCGAGATGGCATTCTTGCTCACCTCGGGCACCGATCTGCGCCTGCGGGTCTACAAGGCGGGCGCCGTGGTGGTCGGCTACGTGACGCACCTCGTGCTGGACGAGCTCTACAGCATCGACTGGCACCGGGGCCGGTTGCGACTGAAGAAATCGTTCGGGACGGCGCTGAAGATGTTCAGCCACAAGTGGTGGCCCAACGTCTCCGCCTACCTGAAGCTGGGCGTGCTCACCTACATCGTCCTCTGCGAGCCGGGCTGGATGGACCAGGTCCGCCGGCACCAGCCGTTGGATTGGGCCCAGAATTGGGTTCAAGAGAAAACGCAAAACGCGCCCCGCAATCCGGCGCGGGAAGCGGCCGAAACGGCAGCCGACGATGGCAATCGCGCCCCGCTCGGCGAGCTGCTTCCGGGGCTCCATCGCGATTCACGCGACGACCAGCCGCGCGAGCCGCCACGCGATCCGGTCGAACCGAGAACGGCGGAAGGCGGATTTCGCTTCCTGCGGTGATGGAGTGCGAACTGCTACCGCTTGCGAGGCCGCGCCAAGTCGGCGCTTTCCAGGATGAGCGTCACCGGCCCGTCGTTCACCAGCTCCACGTCCATGTGCTCGCGGAAGCGCCCGGTGGCCACGGCGATTCCCTGCTCGGCGACCGTGTCGACAAACACCTGGTAGAGCTCTTCTGCCAGCTCGGGCCGGGCGGCGGCCACGAAGCTGGGGCGGCGCCCTTTGCGGCAGTCGGCCAAGAGCGTGAACTGGCTCACGACGAGCATCGCCCCGCCCACGTCGGACAGGGCGAGATTCATCTTCTCCTGGTCGTCCTCAAAAATCCGCAAGGCCGCGATCTTCTCGGCCATGCGCCGGGCGTCGTCCTCCGTGTCGTCCTCCGCCACGCCCAAGAGTACCAAGAGCCCGGTGCCGATCTCGCCCGAGGTCTCCCCGGCGACCGTGACCTTGGCACGACGGACGCGTTGGATGCAGGCTTTCATGACGGCGGAACGTTGAGGAGCCGCTTGGCGAGCATTCTGCACTCGTAGGAAGAGGCACCCACAATAGCCGTTCCACATGGTGGACGCAAGCACCCCGTGCGTGCGTTCCCCCGGCGCCGTACAATAAGGATCGCCAGGGCGTTTCCGTAGCAGGCACACGCCGTGTGCCGCCTGCGGTGCGACCAGTACGCCGCGGGGTCGCTTGGACGCCTCGTTGCTCTGACCCAAACATGACATCCGCGGACGGCACACGGCGTGTGCCTGCTACTTTCATCGAACGCCCGAACGGTTGCATGTCGCCGAGATCACCGGGAGGTCCACTTGACCAATGGACGAGGCAAGACCACGAATCGGAATCACGATGGGCGATCCGGCGGGTGTGGGGCCGGAGATCGTGGTCGGGGCGTGGGCGCGGCCGGAAGTGCACCGTTGGTGCCGCCCGGTGGCCTTGGGCCGACCTGAGATCCTCCGTCGCGCCGTC
>Ga0307378_10011326_pt1 | contig 11499 bp, 9 predicted proteins | sample UN1MG_FD_202238 | JGI IMG/M metagenome (GOLD analysis project Ga0307378, IMG submission 202238) | Soil microbial communities from Risofladan, Vaasa, Finland - UN-1 | ecosystem: Environmental > Terrestrial > Soil > Coastal area > Acid sulfate soil | place: Finland: Risofladan, Vaasa | collected...
GTGGACTTCCTCACCTGCGGTACATATAAGTGGCTATTGGGGCCCTTGGGGCTAGGCTTCCTCTACGTCAGGGAAGCACTGTTGCCGGCCCTGCAACCGGTTTTCGGAGGAGAACTGCAGGTGAAGACATGGACCGATGTTTCAGATCTTCGTCCGGAGAAGTTCTACGAGGACGCCAGGAAGTTCGAACGTGCAACCATGCATTATCAAGGCGTGTATGAACTGAGAGCGGCACTGGCTTACATCAACCGCATTGGCATGGACGAGATTGAGGAGCAGGTGCTACGGCTCAGCTCAAGAGTGTGGACGGGTATGGATGACTTGGGGCTGGAGCTCATCACGCCTCAAGGGACACGGAGTGGTATCGTGGCATGTGTGGTCAGCGATGCACAGAGGACAGCTGAGCTGCTGGCAGATCATAGGATTGTTGGGTCAGTGCGGGCGGGGAACGAGCTCCGCGTTTCACCGCACTTCTTCAATACGGAGCGGGAAATCGATCACTTGCTCAGCGTACTGGAATTGCTGGCCTGAGTACTCTGCTTGGAGAAGCGTCGGGCTGAGTTGATGCATACAGGTGGTAGCTGCAGCGATTGACTGAGGTGATCGACAACACCGGAGGACCATGCAATGGTGTCAGCGAACGGATCAATCGAGTTGGCTCTTCTCCCTTCGTTGCTGTCGTCGCGGGAGAGGGCTTGATACGGTGCGCTCTATGTGGCGGCTTGATGATAGCCTAGCGTTGGTTCCCGGCTGCTGGGCGCGGTGAAGCAGGATAGGAGTGAAGGTGAAGATGATCGATTTGCGTAGTGATACAGTGACCCAGCCCACCGCTGCTATGCGCGAAGCCATGTACAGAGCAGAGGTGGGTGACGATTATTATGGGGAGGATTCAACAGTCAACAGGCTACAGGCACTCGCTGCCGAGAGAATAGGCAAGGAAGCTGCTCTTTTCGTCGCGAGTGGACAAATGGGCAACCTGGTGTCCATCCTCGCTCACTGCCAGCCCGGTGACGGAGTGCTTATGGGTGACGAGTCCCACATCTACCGAGTCGAGGTTGAGGCAGCTGCGACCTTCGGAGGAATACAGGTGCGTGCCGTACCGAATGAGCCCGATGGCACGCTGAAGCCCGTTTCTCTGGAGGCTGCGATTCCAGGTCCGTACGTCCGTTTTCCAAGGCCGAAGCTGCTCCTACTTGAGAACACGCACAACCGGTGCGCAGGAAGCGCTCTCACACCGGCCCAAATGGATTCTATCTGCGCCGTGGCCAGGGGTCGGGGACTCTCTATTCATCTCGATGGGGCGCGTGTTTTCAATGCCGCGGTCAGCTTGGGAGTCGATGTCAAGGAACTGACCAGAAACGCGGATTCCGTGATGTTCTGCCTGTCCAAGGGCCTGTCGGCGCCTGTGGGCTCCCTCCTGGCAGGCAGCGAGAAGTTCATCCGCCGAGCGCGCGACAAGCGCCAGATGGTAGGAGGGGGCATGAGGCAGGCGGGCGTCCTGGCGGCGGCGGGAATAGTGGCCCTGACCGAGATGGTGGACCGGCTGGCCGAAGATCACGCGAATGCCCGACTACTGGCGGAAGGCCTTGCCGAGATAGAAGGTCTGGAGGTTGACCTGCGGTCTATTCAGACCAACATTGTCATCTTCGCCTTGGTGGCGGAGCACATAACGCCTGCAGAGTTGGTGGCTGGGCTAGAGACAGAAGGGGTAAGACTGCTGGCCATCGCGCCTCCTCTACTGAGGGTGGTGACTCATCACGGCGTAGAGCGGGCAGGCATTGAAATGGCCGTGGACGCTTTCCGTCGCGTGATGGAAGCGAAAGACTGATTGTGCCGGGCAATGGAGAAGCACTGTACCGCCTTGAGTGTTCTTGCATCTATTATGAGGAATCGCCACCCAGGATCGGCGCGATCTAGATACGTCTGCTCACTGGCAGCTATCGAGTGCCGCGCGGCCACGCAAGCGGGATGCCGACCTTAGAGCGTAGTGATGGGGTATGGAACACTATGACTGTTAGAAGCTCGGTTGAGTTGCGCAGGCCTTTGCGTTCGGCAACTGGTGAACGATCCGCCCGCAAACGTGTGCGGTTGCAGTGCGCAGAACTCGGCGAGTGTAAGGTCGCTATTGCGGGTACGCATGCCTGCGCGGGCCTGGAAACGTGTGTCTGGCTCCCGCTTCGACATGAGGCGCGCGGACTAGGATTGGATGATGCTACCTAGGCCAGAAGCCGGCGGGACTGCTTTTTCCCCAGGTCGCCTGGCGCAGAATCGGTGAGGAAGGAGGTGATGACTCGAGAGAAACAGAGGTCTGCCGATTGTGTTCGTTTGGACACCACTGACTGAGATCAACTGGAGGAAACTATGAAGCAGCGTATTGTGTTGCACCGCGTTGTTCTCCTGACCTTGGCACTCGGCTTGCTGGTGCCTGGTCTAGCGTCTTGTTCTCCGGCGGCGACGCCCGAGGGCACGACGCCTCCCGCGGCCACAACGGCCCCTGTCGCCACAACGGCCCCTGTGGCCACGCCGCCTCCCGAACCGAATGAGGCGCCGAAAGAGCCGATCAGAATAGGCACATCCATCGAGCTGACTGGCGCGGCAGGTTGGATCGGACAGGACAAGAATCACGGCCTGACGATGGCCATAGAAGAGATTAACGCTGAGGGTGGTATCTTGGGGCACCCGCTCGTCCTGGTGCCGTGCGATCACGCGGATCAACCGGACCAGGCCATCTCATGTGTGAGGAGGCTTGCCGAAGTGGAAGACGTTGTGGTCATCGCCAGTGGAGGCAACAGTTCGACCACCCTCGCCTCCATGCCTATTTTGGAGGAGTATGAGCTACCGCTCCTTGCGATGAGCGAAACCAATCCGAGGATCACCGAAGAGGGTGGGGTTGGAGGCAACCAATGGATCTTCCGGACCAATCCCAACGACCAGCAGATGGCGGAGGCGTTCGCCGATTATTTGGCTGGAGCGGCGGACTCTTTCTGCACGCTCGCGGTGAACAACGACTGGGGAAGGGGCGCCATAGAGACGATGAGGCCGCTCTTGGACGCCCAGGGTGTCGAGATTCTGAGCGAAGACTACTTCGAACAAGGACAGCCAGACTACCGTCCCACCCTCACTCGCATGAAGGGCCTGAACCCCGGGGGAATCTACTTGATCATGGAGGCCAGGGATGCGGCCACCTTCATAAGGCAATACCGAGAGTTGGGCATGACCGCGCCAGTATTTGCGCGCGGCAGCGTCGTGACTCACGAGTTCCTGGCTGCCACTGAGGATGACCCTTCACTGGGCGAGGGGATCATCGAGGCGACGCTCGCATCTACCAGCCTGGATGCAGCCTTGGAGCAGCGTTATCTTGCGAGGTGGGGAACGATGCCTGCCCTGCATGGGGCGCTCAACTACGTTGGCATGCGGTACGTTCTCGCTGAGGCGATTGAGATCGCCCTCAGAGATACCGGCGAGGCTACTCCGAGTTCCATTAGGGATGCTCTCGAGAGTGTCTCGGTCGACACCGCGCTGATGGGGAATCTGGAGTTCGATGACCATCACCAGGCACACCCAGTGATGGTCCTCCAGCAGATACAGGGTGGCGAGATAGTCCTCTTGGAGACGCTGCCTACGGATTAGCGGGGACGCAGCGTAGCGGCCGAAGTCTTTGGCCGCCGTTGCCTGCAACCTGCCTCTTTCACCCAAGCGGCAGGAGTGGGGGGATCCTTCAGGTGCCGGGGCGCTTAGCGCACGACGGGGCCTGGAAGATCTCCCCCACCACGGCATACCGTGGGTTCTGTGCCCATAGCGAAGTGTCCTCAAGTCATGGAGCGATTTCGCCAGGTTCACACTGAGGTTGTAGCGCCGGAAGCCCGATGGCAAGTTCACAAACCAGGGTGAGATGAGGTAGATTGTGGAAATCTTTCTCGAACAGCTACTAAACGGCCTGACGTTGGGAGCTATGTACGCTTGCATAGCCGTGGGACAGGCGCTGATCTTCGGAGTCGCTCGACTCATCAACTTCGCCCATGGGGACATCTTCATGGTCGGAGCGTATGTCTTCTTCATCGCTTTTGGCATCGTGGGTCTTCCGTATCCGGTTGCGGTTATTGTCACCGTTGTCGTGATGTTCGCATTCGGTGGCCTCTTTGAGCGCTTGATAGTGCGTCCCATAATCGACAAACCCTGGCATGTGCATCTTCTCGCGACCTTAGGCGCCTCCATCGTTCTGGCCAACGCTTCGGTTCTGATTTGGGGGACGACACCGAAGGAAGTGCCCACGCCGTTTTCGCAGGCCATCGTCGAGATTGCGGGCTTCCGTATATCAGTTCAGAGGATTATTGTTCTCGGCATCAGTCTGCTTGCCTTCTATGCACTGCACCTGTTCCTCGAGAAGACGAGGACTGGGAAGGCCATGAAGGCCATGTCTCAGAACAGGGATGCGTGTGCTGTGGTCGGTATCGATATTCGTCGGATGTCCGCTCTCACCTTTGCCCTGAGCTGCGCCTTGCTGGGATTGGCGGGTAGCGTGGTGTCGCCCCTCTTCAACATCCACCCCACAATGGGTTTTGGGCTGACCTTCAAAGCTTTCGCGGCGGTCATCATGGGTGGATTCGGCCAGGTCAATGGTGCCATATACGGCGCCTTTATCTTGGGCCTCACGGAGGCTCTGGCCGCGGGGTACGTGGCATCGGACTACAAAGATGCCATGGCGTTCGCAGTGATGGTTGTTGTGTTGCTTGTGCGGCCGCAGGGGCTGTTTGGGAGGAAGGTAGGACTATGACAAAGGCAAGGCGCTACTGTCTATACGGGGTCCTATTGGTGGCTATTCTGGCTGGCCTTCTTGTCCTCCCGCTGGTGATTAAGAACCGCTACGTGATGCACATCCTTGTGATAACTGCCATGTACGCTGCGCTGGCCCTAGGTTATGACTTGATCGTCGGTCACGTGGGATTGCTCTCCTTGGCGCACCCCACGTTCTTTGGCGTGGGAGGGTATCTTGCCGCAATTCTGAGCACGAGGTTTGGAAGTCCGTTCCTGGTTAATATCATGCTCGGAGGCGCTATCGCTGCAGGTCTGGCCTTTGTAGCCAGCATTCCGTTTTTCAGGCTGGCGGGCATTTCCTTCGCCATAGGTACATTGGGATTTGCCCTGATAATGCAGCTAGTGGCGAATAACGAGCTATGGCTTACTAATGGTCCTATGTGCGTAGCACAAGTCCCCCGCCCAGTCCTGACGCTGCCTCCCCTGGTCGACTGGCACGTCTCTTCAGTGATCGACTACTACTATCTAATCCTAGGGATATTGATGTTGGTGATAGTTCTTGGCTGGAGGCTTACAACCTCTAGGGTGGGGAGAACCTTCATGTCTATCCGCGAGGACGAGGTCCTTGCGTCGGCTGCAGGAGTCAATCCGCTGAAGTACAAGACATTCGCCTTTGTGGTAGGGGCTCTCATCGCTGGCATGATCGGCGCTTTCTACGTCCACTATTCGACGATAATATGTCCCGCCGAACTAGCGGGCCCTATGACCACCACTTTGCTCATCATTCTCTACCTGGGAGGCGTGGGCAGGATGAGAGGTGTGATCCTAGGAGCGATCTTGTTCACCTTCATTCCAGAGTTCCTTCGCGTTGCCCCGCAGCTGCGCATGGTAGCATATGGGACATTGCTGATCCTCACGATCGTGTACATGCCCGAGGGCCTGGATGGTGCGATAACCAAGCAGCTTCGCAGACTGCCCTTCTTTGCGGCCGGCCCGAGGGACGATGACGGGGAGGCCTTGTGAGAATCCTTGCCACATGTGGCGAGGGGAACCGCACGCCCGGCAATAGGTGTGGAATCCATACTGATGTGCAAGGGATGGAGAGTCAAGACAGCTCGGCTCCTGGGAGCCCACGGATGGAGGGAGAACGGCTAGGATGGCGGCACTGCTTGAGATCAAGGGGTTGACAAAGCGATTCATTGGTGTTACAGCTGTTGACAAGGTGGACATCAGCATCGAGAAAGGGGAGTTGGTGAGCCTGATCGGCCCGAACGGATCGGGGAAGACCACTCTCTTCAACTGCATAACTGGTTTTCTCAAGGCTGACGAGGGTAAAGTCTACTACAGAGGTGAGGACATCACGGGCAAGCCAGCGCATGAGATTGCTCTCATGGGAATCACTCGAACCTTTCAGAGAGCGAGGGTTTTCCATCGGTTGACTGTTTTCGAGAACCTTCTCATGGCTGTTCAGCAGCACCAAGGCGACGGTACTGCGGATCGCATACTGTGGACGAAGAAGGCTAGGAGGCTCGAGGCCGAAGCCAGAGAGAGAGCAGAGGAATTGATGGCTTTCGTCGGGCTTGCCCAGTTGAGGGATGAACCTGCTCGAAACCTGTCATATGGCCAGTACAAGCTCCTCATATTCGCCTCCAGCTTGATGCCTGACCCGGAGATCCTTTTGCTTGATGAGCCTGCCGCAGCCATCAACCCGACTATGATCAATGCGATGAAAGACCATATGGCCAAGCTGAACAGGGCCGGCAAGACGATTTTTTTCATCGAGCACAACATGGAGGTCGTCATGGATCTGTGCGAGCGGATAATCGTTCTTGATGCTGGTCGCAAGATCATGGAGGGTCCTCCTCAGGCGGTGCGAAGCGACGAGCGAGTTATGGAGGCGTACTTTGGCAGATAACGGCGCGATTCTACATATGCGTGATGTGTTCTGCGGCTACGGACCTATTGAGGTGCTGAAAGGTGTCTCGGTGGCGGTGAAGAGAGGTGAGATACTGTCGATCATAGGGGCCAATGGGGCAGGCAAGTCTACGCTTCTGAAGACAGTCTTCGGCTTGGTGCGAGCCCGTCAGGGATCCATTCTGCTGGACGGCGAGGATATCACCAACAAGAGGCCCACCGATCTTTTGCGGCTGGGAGTGTCTTATGTTCCACAAGGACGGTGCAACTTCCCAGCAATGACGGTGCAAGAGAATCTTGAGATGGGAGCATACATTAGGACTGACAAGGAGGTGGCGACTGACATAGAGAACATGTTCGAGAGGTTCCCCATTCTCAAGGATCGAAGAAAGGTTATGGCCGGCAACCTGAGTGGGGGCGAGCAGCAAATCCTGGAGATGTCTATGGCTCTGCTGCTGAACCCCAAGCTGATCATGATAGATGAGCCGTCGCTCGGCCTGGCCCCTCAACTAGTGGAAATGGCGTTCGGGGCGATTCAGAGGGTCAACTCTGACGGGACGACTGTTATGATGGTGGAGCAGAACGCAAGAAAGGCGCTTTCCATCTCGGACCACGCCGTGGTTTTGGTGTTGGGCCGCACTGGGTTCGAAGGCACCGGGGAGGAGATTGCGAACAATCAAGAGGTGAAGAGACACTATCTGGGTGGATAGACATTGCAGAGACACAGCAGGGTGGAGGTATGACGAATGCTATTGAACGTTGAACGGGCTTCGCGCCTGATGGATGAAAGTGGTCTGGATGGGTTGGTAGCGACTACGTTGCCAAATATCTACTATTTGAGTGGACTGTGGAGCAGCAGCCTGGCTTTGTTTCCGTTGGATGCGCAAGTCTACGCTGTGGCGCCCCGGGAGAGACTGGCGGAACCCGTTCTTGTCGTGCCGACAGGGGACCTTGACACGGTGCCCGATTGTTTTCCTGGAGTGAGGGCCGTCAACTATGGTTGTTTCTACAGAGAAGTGGCGGAGGGTGTTGACCTGTCGGCAGGTGAGGCCCGGCTGCGCGATTTGGCCATCGATAGGGAACCCAGGACTGATGCCATTGAGGCGCTCTCAGCTGCCCTGGAGCAGGCTGCCCTAGGCAACAAGACCATCGGTCTCGACGAAAGGAGCGTAGACCCCGCTCTTGCGTCTAAACTCCAGAGGCGCTTCCCGAGCATGAGCATCAGAAAGGCAAGTTCAATCTTCAAGCAGATTCGAATGGTGAAGACAAAGGACGAGATCGATCGCCTGCGGGCAGCGGTGCGCGTGACCGAGGAAGCGATTCGCCGGACGATGCTCATAGCCGAGGAGGGTACAACCGAACTCCAAATGGCCAAGGAATTCGAAAGGGCGCTTGTGGACCAGGGCGCTGAACTGATCTTCAAGCTCCTCCGAATTGGGAGGCACACGGCTTTCGGTCAGGCGCGGCCGACCGACACGCCTTTGAAGAAGGGAGATCGGATATGGTTAGACGTTGGGTGCAAGTACGAGGGCTACTCTTCTGATATCATGCGGACCTTCGCATTCGGAGACGTAGGCGAGCGAGCACGGCGATACTACGAGGCGATACTCAAGGGGCAGGAGCGGGGTTTGCAGACGGCGATGCCTGGAGTGAAGGCGAAAGAGGTCTACCATGCTACGGTCGAACAGGTGAGGGAGGCAGGGATACCGCACTTCCGGCGTCATAATGTGGGACACGGTATGGGAATACACCTGTATGATCCACCGATGTTGGCTCCGGGCGATGAGACAGTGCTGGAGGAAGGGATGGTATTGAATATCGAGCCGCCCTACTACGAAATCGGTACTGGTGCCTTGGGCGTGGAGGACACCTTCTTGGTAACCAAGGACGGTTCAGAGTTGCTGACGAGCATCAGCAGGAAGCTCGAGGTGCTGCAATAGCGCGCGGGCAATGTGCAATAGCAGGAGGCGAGCATGAGCTTTTTGACAGGCCTTGAGTGTCTCAGATGCGGGTCAGAATACCCAATCCAAATGATGCCTCGCGGTTGTCCGAAGTGCTTGAAGGACAAGCCATCTAACGTTGTGTGCAGATATGATTATGATCGGATCAAGAAGGTCTTCGGGAAGGAGCTGCTATCTGGGCGATCGGGGACGATGTGGCGATACAAGGAGCTCCTGCCGCCCGACGAGGAGAACATTGTCAGTCTTGGCGAAGGCATGACGCCACTGGTGAAGTGTTCCTCCCTCGGAAAGGGTATGGGGTTGAAGAATCTGTATGTAAAGGACGAGTCACGAAACCCTACGTGGTCGTTCAAGGATAGGCTAGCGTCGTCGTCGGTGTCCATGGCGCTGCAATTCGGAATACAAACGATCACCGCGAGTTCGTCTGGCAATCACGCTGCGGCAACTGCAGCCTACGCAGCGAGAGCGGGTCTGGACTGTGTCATCTTTACAGTTGAGGCTTTTCCGAGAACCATGAGAACGTTGATGCAAGCATACGGGGCGAAGGTTGTGGCTGCCCCGACCGCCAGGGACCGGTGGAGGCTACAGGAAGCCTGTGTGGAGGAATTCGGTTGGTATTCCAATGCCAACTTCACCTATCCGCCGGTGGGCTATAGTCCGTACGGGGTAGACGGCTACAAGAGCATAGCCTTCGAGATCTGTGAGCAGCTGGGATGGCGAGCGCCAGACAAGCTGATTGTGCCTGTGTCCAGTGGTGGGTCATTCTATGGTTCGTGGAAAGGGTTCGAGGAGTTCTTCGATCTGGGCTTGATTAGCAACAAGCCCCAGATGGTGGCTGCGGAGGTCTTTGGACCATTGAAAAATGCACTGACCAAGGGGCTTGACTACGTCGAGGAGGTGCGAGCTGCCCGCACAGTTTCCTTCTCGGTGGGCGGCGGCTCCAGTACCTACCAGGCGCTCAAGGTGCTGCTGGAATCCTGTGGTATGGCAGAGACGGCATCCGACGAGGAGACGATGGAAATGCAGCTGAAGCTGGCGTCAACCGAAGGAATCTATGGTGAGGCCTCAGGAGTGTTGCCTCTGGCTGTCATCAAGAAGCTGCGAGAGATGGGCAAGATCGACGAGGACGAGGTGGTGGTGGCTCTGATGACCTCTGGGGGCCTAAAGGACCCAGCCACAACCCGAAGCTATTTGCCGGACATCCCCCTCGTGGATCCTTCCCTCGATTCTCTGCGGAAAGGCCTTGCTGAGGCGTATGGATACATCCTGCCCGCTGATTGAGTTGGATCAACGACCAGGATTCTGGACATGGCGGTGCTGTCAGGTCTTTGCCCGCCAGGCGCGCATTGGTGGAGGCGGGAGTAGGTGCGTTTGGCCAAGGAACAACTGCTTCCCACCGTGGGAGTGCCTAGTCTAGCATATGAGAGAGAATTGGACGCGAGGAGGGTAGAGTGACGCTGCTGTTGAGTCGTTCCGACGTCGAGAAGGCGTTGAGCATGAAAGACGCCATCGAACTCGTGGAGCAAGGGTTCGTTGAGTTCGGACAGGGCCGCGTAGACATGCCCCAGAGGCCGGTGATCTTTGTGCCGGAGCATGACGGGCTCGCGGGCTTCATGCCTGCTCTGGTTCGGGAGATGGGGGCTCTGGCCATCAAGACGGTGACCGCCTTCAAGGGCAATCCCCAGAAAGGATTGCCGACGATTTTCGGGACGGTCACACTGCTCGATTCGGAGACCGGCATTACTCTGGCTATCATGGACGGAGGGTACCTCACCGCGGTGCGCACAGGTGCGGCTTCAGGGGTGGCAACCAAGTATCTGGCCAAGGAGAATGCTCACATTGTTGCCAGCTTCGGCGCTGGCGTGCAGGGCGCGACTCAACTGGAGGCGATCTGCACAGTCAGGGACATCCGCGAGGTGAGGGTGTTCGACACCGATCAGGAGGCAGCGGAGAGGTTCGCCAGGGAGATGGGTGGCCGCGGTCCCATACCTGCCAACGTTGTGGCCGTTGATTCGGCGAGGGACGCTCTTGCGGGCGCCGATGTCGTGGCCACGGCCACCACGTCGCCCAGTCCCATATTCGATGGCGAGGACCTGAGCCCTGGCGTGCACATCAACGGCGTCGGTAGCCACGCGCCGAGGGTCAGGGAACTGGACACGAAAACGGTCGTCCGGTCCAAGGTTGTCTGTGATTCCGTAGAAGCGTGCTTAGCGGAGGCAGGAGATCTTCTGATTCCTATGGATGAAGGCGCCCTCAAGGAGTCAGATGTCTATGGTGGGCTGGCGGATGTGATCAGTCGCAGGTTGCCGGGCCGGGTAAGCGACGACGAGATCACGCTCTTCAAGAGCGTCGGCCTGGCTTTCCAGGACGCAGTGACGGCCCTGCACACCTACCAGAGAGCGAGAAGCGAAGGGCTGGGAAAGGAGTTCCAGTTCTAGAGCCGGCGATGCATCGAGATCGTCGAGCTTATGGAGCTCTTCCGGGTTCTATTGGATCCAGGGGTAGGTGCTGTCCAATAGGTCAGGCTTGAACGGACTGGCGGCAGGGGCGAAGAGTGGCGCTAGCACTGGTGTGCCTCTGAGGCACGATGTCGTAGGCATGCTCTGCGTTAGATTCCTACACACGTGGCGGGACGCGGGCCATCGTTCGGACCGAGTCCCGCTGTTTAGTTCAATGAGGCGGCGTGCGCTTGCAGCCCGGTATTCCCAGTATTGCCGCGCCTTGCTCTGGCCTGGTGGCTGAGGTGGGTTCTCTGCCTACCTCGGGTGTCTGGATGTGCTGGGGCGCGGGAAGGTGGGCAACAAGGAGTGAGGGCGTCGGGGGCAGCCGGCTCCGCGAGACTGGTCGCTCTGTGGGTGATCGCTGAGCG
>Ga0307378_10011327_pt1 | contig 11497 bp, 11 predicted proteins | sample UN1MG_FD_202238 | JGI IMG/M metagenome (GOLD analysis project Ga0307378, IMG submission 202238) | Soil microbial communities from Risofladan, Vaasa, Finland - UN-1 | ecosystem: Environmental > Terrestrial > Soil > Coastal area > Acid sulfate soil | place: Finland: Risofladan, Vaasa | collected...
GCGGAGAATCATGCACTTGCGACTGTTGTAAGAAATAAATAAATAAAAAATACTAAAAAGCCCTTGACTATCTTGGGCTTTTTAGTATATTGGTAAAACGTTAACTCGTGTAGTATTAGTCTTGAGTCATTCATTTGACTTTAGAACTTTTTAGGAAGTGAAAAGATTGGTACGATTAATAATAATAATAAATTAAAAAAGTTAATTAAATGAAACAAACTTTAAATGGGGTTCCTACACCCACGGCTAACTTAGCCATCAACAAAAGTAGAATGAAAGTGTATGGTAAGAACTCCGAAGTCCCAACTTACTATTTAAATAAAGGGCAAGAATTCCAGATTGAACTATTCAATCCAACAACAAATAACATCCTAGCTAAAATATCACTTAACGGTAAACCAATCGCTCAAGGTGGTCTTGTATTAAGACCAGGTGAACGTGCTTTCCTAGATAGATATATTGATGTAGCTAGAAAATTCAAGTTCGATACTTACGAAGTAGCTAACACTAATGAAGTTAAAGAAGCCATTAAAGACAATGGTGACTTCAAAGTAGAGTTCTACGCAGAGTATGTAGCACCTCCAGTCCCAGTACCAGTATGGAATCCAAATGAATTTAATATCTTTTGTGATGGTAATTTCGGTGGTAATATAACAACACTTGGTGGACCTAATTCACGTCAGTATGGTACTGATAGTATCCCTAATTATGTAGGTGATAATCTTAAAACAACTAATGTTAATTATAATCAACCAGTAAGTGGTAATATAAACCTTACACATGGTACGACTAATCTATCAACTACTAATGGTAATAGTCTTGGTATTGTAGCTACAGCTACAGCTACAGCAGTAGGTTCTGTTGGTGCTGAAGCTACATTAGACGCTATGAATTTAAACTTTATGGACTTTGCCCCTACTGAGTTAAAAAGAAGTGCGGCTGTAAACCCAATTAAGAAACTTAAAAGTCTTAGAAGAAGAGTAAGTAAGTCTATTGAGACTGGTAGAGTTGAAGCTGGTTCCCACTCTAGTCAACAAATGACTACGGTTAATATGAACTGGTTAACTATTCCTTTCCATACAGTGGAATATAAAATGTTACCTTTATCACAAAAGGTTAATACAGTAGAAGATACGCAAGTTAAAGCATATTGTACCAATTGTGGTAGTAAAAACAAATCAAGTTTTAAGTTTTGCCCATCATGTGGTGAAAGAGCTTAAATAAATAAAAAAAATACACGAGTTAAAGTCAATTAAACGGGATTTGCATTTGCATTTCCCGTTTTTTTATTGTATATTTGTGGTATGGAAAGAAAAGAAGTTTATAAAGCTATTGATACTGAAAGAGATTTTCAGATTGATATGACAGCTAGAGAGGATAGACCAGATATGATAGAAGACCTACATGTTGGTGATACCATTACAGCAATACAAATTAACTTAAATAAAGCTGGAAAAGCATGGTATTCTAATTCTATACCACACCAAGAAGCTATGGAATATCTTAGAAAGATTGCTGGTCTTATAGTACAAGCTGGTGAGAAGTACGGTATGCCAGATAGGAAAGTTTAGACATAAAAAAAGCCCTAGCAAATGCTAAGGCTTTTAATATTATATAGATGTTATATTATCTAAGTTCTGCAATGTTGAATGTTGGAACACCATCAACTCTTACGTGACCGTAGAATCTGTTGTTAACAACTTTCTTCGCATATCTTGTCATAATCCCCTTCACTGGTGCGAAGTTAAATGGATTGTACATTGTAGGCGTTAATTGCATTGGTACATACGGAGCGTAGATGTAACCAGTGTCTAATAAAGACTTACCTTTGTGCCCGATTATCATTGAGTATGATGGAGCGTAAGGGTCTCTGTAAACTTGGTATCTTCCAGAAAGAGAACCAACTCTTTCAATTCCCATGTTGTATTGGTCTTGCTCTGGAGAAGCATCAGATACGTGGAAGTATTCTAAGTCATCCATAACAGCTGAAATCTCAGAAGAAACTACGATGAAGTTTGCACCACCTCTTAGTGTACTTTTGTGGATTTGAGCAGAAACTTGATTCACTTTCGTGATTAAAGTTTGGTTCCAATCTTTTTGTGTATAAGGATTAGCAGCTGAAGAAGACTTTCTCCATCCATTATAATCCCATCTTAATTGCCAAGCAGCAGCTTTTCTGATATCTCTTAAGATTTCTCTATCGATTTCAGCAGCAACTTGCTCAGAAAGCATTGCAGTTAACTCAGCTTCAGCATCAATGTTGTGGAATGCACTAACATCTTGAGCTAATTCTGGAGACCATGTAGCTCTAAGTTTTCTTTCTTCAACAGCAACAACAACTTCGTCTAATTTGAAAGATACTTCTCCCATTTCAGTCTCAAGCTCTAATGAAGCATATTGTGTCCAAGAAACACTAAAGTTAGCAACAGTTAAAGCAGATTGCGTAACAGCAGCTCCATCCATACCGATGTAACCATCGTATGTTGCAGTACCAGTAGCATCAACTGGGTGAGTTAAATCTAAATCGATATATAAGTCACCAGCAGCATCACAAATATCATCATACTCTACAATACCTTTTCCGTATTTTTGAGTTACAAGTCTAAATGGTATTTCAGCAGCAGCAGCAGCTATTACAGCAGCATCTTGGTCAACTAAAGCAATTGCAGTAGTAACTTTTAAAGACGCTAAGAAAGACTCAGTATCCATTTCATTACCATCTGGTCCAGTTAATCTACCTTTACTTCTAGCAGTAGAATCAAAACCACTAATCTTAATGATTGAGCTTCTTTGAGAACCATCAGTAGCAGTTGGTTGTAAACTCATAGTTGCAGCAGATGTAAATACACCGTCAGCTCCTAATATCTCTAACTCAAGAGTTGGGTTAGTGAAGATAGTTACAGTACCTTTAGAATTATCGAATAATCCATCATTGTAATATAAATCATATAATGATTTAGCTTTAAATGCAGTTGAAGCACAGTTTCCAGCAACGTCAACGCAATTTGGTAAACCATCAGCAGCCATACTAGTATGAGCAGAGAAAGTAGCACCATTAACATACGGGTCACCAGCAGCTCCAGAACCATCAACTCTATTAGAAGTTTGAGGTACGAAGAAGAATAATTTACCGATTGGCATGTTCATAGCTTGTACCGATACGATATCGTTAGCTAATAATTTACTGAATACTCTTCTTACGATAGGGAATACTACAGTTTCGAAAGAACCAGAAGACGTAGCATCTGTACTTTCAGTTAATAAAGAAGACGCTTGGTTCTCAAATAATTGAGCAACGTTCTCTTTAACGTGACCTTTAAGACCTTCTAAGAAGCCTAAAGAATCCCATTTTGCTTGTGTTTGGGTTCTGATAGCTTTCATGTGGTTTAAACCAATGTTACCTACTTGTCCCGAATTTAATAAATGTGACATAATTTTAATTTTTAATTGTTTTTATTTTATTTTTATTTTTATTTATTTTCGACTCTTTTCATTAAGTCCATGATTCTTGAAGTTTCTTTGTCAATATAAACAGTACTTTCGTTTAATTGTTTAGATGAACTAGATGTTACTTCTTTTGTCATTTTATTTCCAATTGATTCGTTCATTGGTTTTCTATTCGCCATTTCACTTGCAATCGTTTTATATAGTTTCTTTGATTCTTTAAGTGTTGCCACTTCGTTATCAAATCTTTCAAAGATTACTTTCTTTTCATCTTTAGAAGTTGAATGCTCCATAAATAACTTAGTTACGTATGTTAAATTAGCATTAAAAACTACAGTTTCTGCTAACATTGTTCTAAATTGCTTAAGTGCGGCTTTATATTCACCGTTTTTCGCTTGTAGCTCTCTAGCTTCAGTTAATAGATTATTATATTTCGCTTTAGTTTCTTCTAACTTTGCTCCAGCTCCTTTTGGTTGCCCAATATTTGCTCTTGCAGCTTCATCACGTTTGTTACCAATCGTAATTCTTTCAGATACTTCTTCATCATCAGATTCATCAACATCATCTTCAGCCATTACCATCTTACCTTCACCATTTGCATGCTTCGTGTTTTCTGGGAAACCACCGTTGTCATTAGCGTCACCGCCAAAATCATCAGCACCTTCAGTTCCTGGAGCTTTTTGACCTTCAATATCACCAGTAGCTAAAGTTCCACTCATTGACGTAACGTCACTTGTTGCAGTTCTTACTTTACCATTAGCGGTATTTCCGATTTTTGTGTCCTCATCTAAAGCTATTTCATATAGAACTTCATCATTCTCTTCGTCTTCTACTTCGCCAGCTTCTGCATCAACATCAACATCTCCCATTGGAGCTGCATCATCTGTATCTATATCTACGTCATCCATTCCTAATGAATCGATTGCATCAATTTCTGAATCTACATCTACATCATCTGCATCCATATCATCATCCATATCTCCACCCATATCATCTAGGTCTAAATCTACGTCAGCTTCTACTCCACCACTAACTTTACCAGTCTTAATTACAAATTCTCCTGGTTCATTAACAGTAAGTTTCACCTCACCCGCTTCGTCATCAACTACTACTTCGATTTCATCATCACCAGTTAACTTTTTGTAAACTGAAATAACGTCCTCATCAGATGCCATCGTCATATCCATCTCAACTTCATCATCCGATGCTAGTGCATCCATGCTTGAGTCGTAATCACCTTCAAGGTCATCACCTATACTTAAGTCTTCGATATCTCCAGTCGGTTCGTCTAACTCATCATCTGCATCAATATCAACATCTCCTACTGGAGCTGCATCTACGTCTACGTCTGCGTCAACGTCTACATCTGTATCAAGTACATCTGTATCTAAACCTTCTTCGTCTGCCTCAACATCCTCTTCTGTATAATCTTCTTGTAAAGATTCTTTCACTAAATTGTCAATTTCTTCTTTCGTTACCGAACGAAGTATTTCTTGCGAGTTGGCATTTAAAGCCTGTTGAATTCTTTTAGCATCCAATAGTGCTTCTTCTAAAATTGATTTCTTTTTATCAGCCATTTTTTTATTTATTTGATTTTTTATTTTTATAGTTGGAGTAATATTATTACCCACTTGTTAATAAATATATCTAATTTATTCAAAAAGACATTTTTTAGTTATTTTTTTTTATTATAATAAAAATTTATTTATTTTATCAATAAGTAAATCTTTCTTTTCTTCTGTTGATTCTGTAAATGGTTTAGCTTCTTGATGGTCTTTGAACATCCATGAACCTGGTGTACTAGGTGAGGTTACAACATCCCAACATATTAATTCAAAATCTTCTTGAACTATATTTTGTCCATTTATTTCTCTAAGTGAACCAACACCTCTTGAGGAAACACCAATCATAATATTATTTCTAATTAGGTTAGCAACCTCATCTCCCTTACAAGAAATGATTCCTTGATTAACATATCCTGGTGACATAAGAATTTCCATCTTACCCATGAGCGTTTTATTCTCCCACCATGTTTCTATAATATTATGTGATATTCTATCGCCAGATATGATAGAAGACTCTGGGTGGTCTAATTCACCAATTGCACGTCTTTCTTTAATAAGTTGTTGGTAGTTGTTGTTTTCTCTTTCTAGAATCTCTTTAGGGTAGATTCTTCCATTTCTATTTTGTATTCCCCATTTCTGTAATACTACATAAAGTACTAAAGGGTCTGTGATGATTTGTGAGCCACTATTAATTTTTTTAATCTCATTAACAAAAGGTTTATTTCTCTCATCACTCGGAGATATATAACCAGCATCATTTTCTATGAGAACCCCAAATCCGCTTTGACCTGGTTTTAATATTTTTACGTCTGACATATTATTTGTTTAACTATAAATATGTCGGATAGTATAAAAAAACCCAGAAACAATGTTCTGGGTTTAATTAATTAATTTTTACCTTTATAAAAATTAAAGTAAATTGTATTATCTAACACATTAGTTACTATATCTTGTAAGATATTATCTAATCCCTTCTCTATACTTTTTTCTTGTAATTTAAAGTTCTGTTTCTGATAAAATGTGATTTCACAATTCATATAACTTCGTTTACCAAATGAAATACCAGACTCTCTCATGTCGAAATCTACAATACTCCTATCAACTTTAAATAAATTAGAATCTAGATTCTTATGTAGTTCAGATTTTATTCTTTTAGTTAGGTGACTTATTACATTCTCGTAATTAGTTTGTTCCTTATTTAAGGGGTCAGCCCAAGCTGATATACTCACATATAAAGCCTTCGGATTCTTATTGTCAACTGTCCCACTTACTATATTATAATTTGTAAAATTCTTTACCATTAATTGTTTTCCTTTCTTCGTTACTATCATAATCTTTTTTTATTAAATATAAAGAATTATAATGATAAAGTCAAATATATAAGATACTATATCTTTATGTTTATTATCCCTTTATTAATGCAATAAAAACTCCAAACCCAATTTGGACAACAGCCCATACGGTTGTGGCAATTGTTTTAAATGTATTAAATGATACTACATCCTTTTTCATTTCTTTTAATGTGTTAGGACTTGCAACGTCATCCATATAACGCTTCCATTTAACTATTACTTCTAAGTCCTTTTCAATTGATTCCACCCTACCTAACTTTAGATTTATTTCATTAAGAGTTTCTTGAATCTTTTCATCATTATCATTCAATCTCTCTAACTCAGCTAAAACTAATTTAGAATATTCATTCCACCCATTTTGTGGTACACCTTGTTTACTTTTATCCATGTTTATAAGTTTGTTAAATCTATATGAGTACCAACCATTCTTAATGGTTCTCCGTTATCGCCCCATTCTATAACCTTACCTCTACAAAGTATCTTCACTTCACTTCCATCCTTATGGGTATATCTACTTTTAACTGAAAATTGATACTCGCCTTTACTTTTAAAGTGTTTATCTACTTCAGCAAACATAACATTTAAATCTTCTTTATAAATAATAGCTTGCCAAGACTCTGGCTTATTCTCCATTTCATCTTCTGTATAACCTAATTGAGCTTTAAAAGTTAGACTCATATATTCATACCCCGTAACTATATTCCAATCCCAATAACCATCAGTGGCAGTTTCTAAGATAATTTCTAGCAACTCCTTAGCCTCGAAAATCTCACTATCTTTAATAGTAAGTTCCTCAACAAGTACCTTAAGTTTGTTTAAGTTATTCATATTATTTTAAATCCTCTTTTAATTCTAGAATTTTAAATATATCTTTATCAAAACTCTCTTGTATATATTCTCTAGTTAATAGATTTTCCTTAACAGCTAATAAACCTTCCTTTAAGTTTACCTCAGCATCTTTAAGTCTTTCATTCACTAATTCTAAACATTCAGCAACAACTGTTTTAAATAGTTCTGCTTTACCTTCTTCATCAGATTCTAAGATAGTTTTGATAAGTGTTTTCTCAGACTCATCTAAGCCAGAATATCTCTCATTATATCTGTCAACTAATAGTGGGGCAAATATTTTATTTGGAAGACCTACTGATTCATTAACTTGTCTAGGTGAATTACCCTTAGCATATTCAACAGCTTCGTTTAAAGAATCAACAAATTTGTTAATATCCTTTTCGAAAATCATATTGCTTATACTCTCATGTAATTTATTATTCGTGTAAGGACTATCTAAATTTCTACCCTTCACTAAATCACTTAATTTAGTATTAGCAGCAATAATATCTTTTCTATCATACGACTCTAATAAATCAATAGTCATCTTTATTTTTGTACTAGCATTAAACTGATTCTCTTCAAACATATCCTCTATAGAATTGTACACGTTAAATTGTGTCTTAAGAATCTCATTTTCACTAAGCATTTTAATATACTTCTTAAATAGTTTTCTCTTTTCAACATTTTTACTCGCCATCGATTCAGATAACAATGTGTTGAATATATTTTTAATTTTACCGAAATTTTTCATATTAAATCTTTTTATATTTATAAATATCTTTTATATAGTTAAAAACCTTATTCATCAATCAATTTATCAATACCTTTAATCATATCATTAATGGTTTCATTAATCTTCATGTTTTTATCCGTTATCTTAACTCTTTCATTCATCACCCCTTTTTCATCTGGCTTAATAGAACTAACCAATTTATTGAAATAGTTTTCTTGGTATTTAGAAACTGTTTTATTAATCTTACTTTTACCTTCAGTTATAAGTTTCTCAGCTCTCTTTATTGATTCCTCAGTAGCAGCTGCATCAGCTGGTTCCTCACCAAAATCACCACCAGCATCTTCGCCACCAGCATCTTCACCGAAGCCACCTTCTTCATCACCTTCTTCATCACCACCTTCACCGAAGTCAAGGCCACCACCTCCACCACCGAAGCCGCCACCGCCTCCACCGAAACCACCTTCTTCATCACCACCTTCACCCTCACCTTCAGATGGTGCACCATCTTTAGCAACATTAATATCACCATAGATTCTATCAACCTCATCAAATGTTCCAGTATGTTTAATAACCGCAGATGTTTGCTCCATTTCAGCAGCAGCAGCTTTCTCCATTCTTTGTTCAAGTAAATCTTGTTTGATTTCATCATCAGACCAACCCATAATTTCTCTTCTAGCTCTAGTCATTGACATAACGCCAAATCCGTTACCAGCGTCAGTAACAGCATCTTTATAAAGAGTAACCTTAGCTTGTAAATGTTCAACCTTAAGCATCTCCGCTTGTGTTGATGGGTTATTAAGTGTAAGTGTGAAATTATCTAATTCATCTTCTAACCCTAATAGGAATAAATGCAAGATAGCAACCTTGTTTAATTCCATTATCATAGCTTGTTGTATTCTATTAATAGTTCTAGTGAATCTAATATCTTGTAAAGCTAAGTTTTTACCATCACCCATAGCATCTTCAAAACCTAAGAAAGACTTAGGAACTCTTAACGCTGTGAATAGTTTCTTTTGTAAGTATTCAATATCTGCAATTTGGTCTAAATTTGAGGCACCTGGAAGTGTATCAATTGGGTTAGGAGCATCTTCATTTCTTACTGGAATGAAGAAATCCTGGTCATTAGCTAATTGATTGTATTGTAAATCTATTTGACCTGTTTGTGGGTCAACAATAGGTGTACGTTTAAATCTGTTAGCGATATCATCTACGTATGCTGGTACATCTTCATCATCGATATTACCAACGTAAATCTTATACACTCTTCTCTCTGGAGCTCTGGTAACCCTATAAACAAGCATAGCATCTTCAGAAAGTATTAGTTGCTTCCATATTCTTCTAGCTTTCTCTAATACAGATGTTCCGTAAGGAAGTCTTCTATCATCACCTAATAAACGGAAATGAGCTATTTGCCATGAATTAAACTCTACATCTCTACCTCTCCAAATAAACTTAACCTTTGGGTCATCAGTTTCATCTGAAGGAGCACTACCAGCTCCATTCATCATTCTAGAATATAAATCACCCTCTCTTCTCTCAATCTCAAAATTAGGCATTTGTCTCCCACCAATAACACCAGCTCTATCATCAATGTTTAGGAATAAGAAGTTATCACCGTACTTACATGTGTTTCTAGTCCACATTGGAAGTGATGTGTGTATATCAAGTCTATTAAAGAATAAATCTTCTAGAATCGTCTTAACTCGTTTAGAATCTGAATAAACGTTTAGTATTCTACCCTTATCATTGATAGTAGTAGATTCTTCCATCATAATATCTAAAGCGGCTGAAATCTCTGGATAACCTTCCATAGCTTCAAAATCACTATATGAACCAATACGAGTTGTTTCATAATGAACAGCTTTTTGGAAAAGCTCATTATCAACCTTTCTCCATTGTCCACCAAGATATTTGTTTTGTTGTGCTTGTAATTTCGCTTGCTCAAACTCACCTTTATCTTGAGTTTTTAATAATGTATCATTACCAATAGAATATCTATTAGTCTGAGACTTTGGTGCGTTTACACCATCTGGTCCAAAGATATTGTTTAATCTTTGATATATTGTTAACTTTCTTTTGTTAGCCATTTTTTCTTTTTTTTTATAATTATAACGAATTTTTAATAAAATTAAATACTTACTTTACATAATCACATTGTACATAAGCATGTCTCTCAACTTGTCCACCAGTAACAATTACAATCACATAACTATATGTTGAGATAAAATCGTTTCCTTGAGACCCCAATGGTGTCGTACAGAAATAAGGTTTACCACCCCTAGTATTACTAATAGCTTTTTTATCTTGACTACCAGGGCACCACTTATATAATTTACCACCCTTTTGTAACCCATTTTTCCTTACAAAGCACTTCTTATCTATTCCCATAATTATTTTGTTCCGCTAAATAACCATAAATAATCACCTTTAGGGTCTTGCATGTTTTTAGACACTTCTGGTTTAAATTTAGGTTTTGCGTTAGCTTTTTTACCTCTATTTTTTTGAGATACAAATCCACTACCGCTATGGTCGTTATTTTTTTGGGGGCTACCCCCAACTTTCCATGCTGAAAGCATAGCTTTAGTTTGTTTCTCTTTTTTCTCTAAATTTTTAAAAGAATGTTCAAGTGTCCACAATGGCATTGCAAACGCCATAAGTAAATCATCATGATAACCTTCTTGATGGTCTGGTCTACCATTCTTATAGATAAATGTTTTCATTTCAGATGTAGTTCTTACAGACCTAATCTTAATACCATCAGTTCTAATCATATATTCTAAATGAGCAATCATTGGTAATCTAACACCGTTAGCGTTAAATCCAGGTATTTTACTATCTTGTGCGTGATGTTCTAATTGTCCTTTCTTACTATTAAGAATTTTACCTCTTGGTTCATCATAATGTAATAATTTGTAATCTAATTCGATTAATTTAAGTACTGTAGAAACACCCATACCACCAGTAATATCAACCACAGTATAAGCGTTATAAAGATTACCATATTCATATACTATTTCTCCAAGTAAATCTGGTTGTACCTTACCTTGATACTCCATAACTTGTGTCATTGTTGTAAAATCAATGATTACAATCGTTGATGAATCTTCACCATCACCTCTTGATACATCAACACCCATAATATATTTATGTTCTGGGATTGGTTCTTCCCATATCCAATATTCTTCCTCTACACCAGAAACCCATTTAGGGTCTTGTACATTATTTTCTTCTTGATAAACAATATCTTCATCTTTAATTACATTACCACCAGACCCAAGGAATGATACATCAATCTCTTGAGCAATCTTTCTAGCGTTATTGTTAAGCGTCATACACATATTCTCATACCAAGTAGATGTAGGTTTATAACCTTGCTTAATCTTACCAGCATAATTATCAATAATGAATTCTATTTCTTCTAATTCTTCAGTAATAACACCATCACTATCTTTCTTAATCCAATGTAAATCTTTATTATAACGTGGGTCTTCAAACCAACGCATCTCTACAATATTAAACGCTTGTGTTTTCTTTGGTTCTTTACCACTAGCTAATGCAGCCTTTCTTCCAGC
>Ga0307378_10011328_pt1 | contig 11497 bp, 11 predicted proteins | sample UN1MG_FD_202238 | JGI IMG/M metagenome (GOLD analysis project Ga0307378, IMG submission 202238) | Soil microbial communities from Risofladan, Vaasa, Finland - UN-1 | ecosystem: Environmental > Terrestrial > Soil > Coastal area > Acid sulfate soil | place: Finland: Risofladan, Vaasa | collected...
AGAAGAAATATATCCTTAATTCATTACTCATCGAGGTTTCCTTGAGTGAAATTGCATCTCATTGTACTGATAACCATGTGGGTAAAAAATATAAACCTTAAAATTGACCCCCATCGGGAATTGCTGGCTTTCTTTGCATTCCAACCCTCAGATGCCCATCCCAGTCCTTCCTCTTTGAGCTTTCCATTTAAGCGATATCGGATAAAAAAATACCTGTCAGCACTGCCATTATATTTTCGAGATAAATGTTCACGAAATCTCACTCCAGGGTAAATCGTATTGTGCTTAGTTGTCATCTTGACTACCTCGATAAGTAAACCTGTACTGCTGCGGTTACAGAAATTGACAACAGAATCAGAGATGTTCTCATACCATATGTCTATGGTGGTCCTATTTTGGTGAGGTCATACGGATTAAGCTGCCCCACAATAGCCCCACATTTTTTGAGAAATCAGGGTAAATTCTGGTAAGAGACATTCAAAAAGATACCAGATAACTATATGAATGTCAAGAAAGTAGGTAAGATAAGGGAAATAGAGGTAAGTATAGATCAAGGGACTGAAAATCCCTGTGTCGACGGTTCGATTCCGCCCCCCGGCATTTTTTTTGTTTACCGTGCCCCCCCAGGGATTAAATAACCAGCCTCGTTAATTCATGAATTTTACCCAACTTTTAGTACACGGCGCCGTAAATACGCGGCCAGATAGAATCAGCAAGTAATATGTGGGATGGGGCTTTTCGCCCCACCAACACCATTGCTTTTGGTGGGGCGAAAAGCCACCAACCCTACATATCCTGCATCTGTAATCCAGAATCTGTAATCCAGAGAAAACTGGCCGGGTAATTCCCGCTGCCTGTACTTAGAGAGCCTTTTTTACCTGGAGAGCCTTTTTACCTGAAAACCCTGCTTTTAATGACGATTCAAACCCCCTGTATTCAAAACTTATCAAATATATTCAAACATTTGCGTTGCCAGACCTCGCGTGGGATGTGCGACCCCGCGTGGCATGTGCGATATCAAAAGGGAGAAGGATCGCGGAAAGGACGTTGATTCATCCACCTGGTATTGCCTGTTCAAAGGAGATCGGATCAATGATTATCACCTGACCAATGAGGAAAAACGGGCTGCCCGCAGTCTATCAGAGAAGAGTGGAGGCCGCTTCCACTCTTCATCATATGGTATTGACATCAGCGGTTAATTATGTATATATTTGTCATATACATAAAATATGAGGGGATGGACGATGAATATATTATCCCAGATTGAAGGCTTTGAATGGGACGAAGGAAACATAACAAAGAATTGGGATAAACATAAAGTCAGTCACTTTGAGTGTGAAGAGATATTTTTTAATGAACCGCTGATAGTTCAAAAAGATAAAGAGCATTCAAAAGCAGAGACTCTATATTTGGCTCTCGGTAAAACCAATGCCAACCGGTTACTTTTTGCAGCTTTCACAATAAGAAATAACAAAATAAGAGTCATATCGACAAGAGATATGACGCGAAAAGAGAGACAAAAATATGAGTAAGTTAAAAGAAATCCCTGAGTTTAAAAATGAAGAAGAGGAATTTGAATTCTGGTCAACTCATGATTCGACCGAATATGTAGATTATAAAAAGGCTCAGAAAGTGGTATTCCCGAATTTAAAGCCATCTACCAAGACGATATCTATCAGATTACCTGAATATCTTATTGAAGAGTTGAAGATGCTGGCCAACAAGAGAGATGTTCCTTATCAATCCCTTCTGAAAATATTCCTGGCTGAAAGAATTGAGCAGGAATTACACTCAAAATAGCCGAATGGAATGCAGTTGTGCCCGGCATAGTGGGTGGAAGCCAAGTGCTTGTAGCTAAACAGTATGGTGTACATCCTTCTACTATTTCTGGCATTTGGAGAGGTAAAACATGACGGCATTTATAGAAAGGGAATAAAGGCGGCAGGAAATGCGAGCAGGAAAAGCGAGGTGAAAATTTAGGCCAATCTTCTCACTTATGTGTCAAATCCAGACCTGACACCACCGTCAGACACCACCGTCATACTACTCACCTCCGGTATTCCAGTTAGCTTTTTCCCCTAACTGTATACCAAGGCAATGCTTGGGGGTGGGTCAATTTTACGTTACCACTACTTTACGTTACCACTCCCCCCTTAAGTGGGTCATTTTTAGATTACCACAACCACATATTACTATTGCCTTGCTTTGTTACTTGAATTGCCTTGCTTTATTACTTGAAAGGTATGTATTTCTCCTGGAACAAAACCAGGCCGAAGGCGATATAATAGCTGAATCCCATAGAAATAAACAAACTTATTTCATAAAAACCTTATAATAAAAGACCTGGCCCCGACATTCACCCCGACATTCCCGACTTTCCCCAGGCGTGGGGATGAACCGTACTTCTGTCACGATCTATGCTAATGGAATTCGTGTTCCCCACGGGCGTGGGGATGAACCACTATCTTCGCTCTTTTGGGAGGCATCAACAGCGTGTTCCCCACGGGCGTGGGGATGAACCGATGAACGGGCGAAAACCGAAGGAAGCCCATGTGTGTTCCCCACGGGCGTGGGGATGAACCGTGCATTTAAGGATGCCGGTAAATTTATTGCTAAGTGTTCCCCACGGGCGTGGGGATGAACCGGATCTTACCTCTTATTTATGGTTTCTCTTCCTCGTTATTATTTACGTATTTCTTTTAATTTTGTCGTCATAAGGGTTATGAAATCTCTATATATTTAAAGAAATGCACGCTGTTTTTATTACCTGTTAAGGTGATAATAGGTAGTATTCCTTATAATCAGGAGAATAATTACTTTCTTTTAATAGTCTTGTACTCATTTCACTGGTATCAATCTTGCCATAATAAATCAACAGGCATACTCAGAAAATATTAAAATAAGAAAAAGGAGGTAAAAAGGGAAGAAAGAGCAAAAGCTAAGAGCATACTGAAAACATACGTTGTAATTTTTTAGAACTGCTTTGCGGATTGGAAAGGGAGAATTCTAAAATGATGATCAAGAAGAGGCTCGCATGGTTATCTTTCATAACGGTTGCTTTATCATTCGCTTTATTCTTAATGTATTCACCCACACCCATAGCTCATGCACAAAACTGGGCAGCCTTACCACCTTATAATACCTTATGGCCTTTATGGCCGTCGGCTCTATCACCTCTTAATGCTGCCGGGGTGCCGGTCCCAATAGTAACTGAATTAACCAAATCTACTATCTTGCCTGTTGCTCCCGGGTTAACTTGGAATCCATCACTAAGCTACCCATGGCTTCTTTATAACACACCACTGGGCATGGCCTATTTTGATCCAATTGGTGGTGTCGATTACTGGCCCCCTCCAAGCTTAGTAAAACCAAACGGATCAATTAAGGTTTTGACCCTTCCAGCAGGCTACGCAACATTGCCGGTGACCCCTTCAAGCTTTATAACAGATTTTATTCCAGTGGCCAATCCAGCAGCTATAGGGTTTCTAGCTACTATTCCAGGAGCATTCCCAAACGGTATACTTCCTGTATATTTAGGTTCCAGCGCCTTTCTTCCTATTCTGTAATGCGATTGAAAAGGTGCGCGTGTTCCCCTCGGAGTAGGGATGAACCGCGCACCTATTCCGACAAAGAAGGGGGGTTGCAAAGAAGGGGTTGCAAAGAAGGGAGAGGGGGGGGGCTGGCCACGGCAACTATTTGAATATGTTTGAGAAGATTTAAATAAAGCGGGTTTAAACTACCCTTAAAAGCAGGTTTTTGGTGCCTAAAAGATGCATTTAAGAATAAGGGAATATCTCCTTGCGGATAAGTCTTTCTTGTACAGCAATTCATAAATCCACCCCCCTCTTGAGTCGATAATAGCCGTTCCTTGAATCCACCGATAGGGGGTTTAGAACTTGCGAGTTGCTGCACTATAGCGGTTTTCACTCGGTTAAACTGCAGATCATGCCCACTTTTCTAAAGTGGGCATGAGGGATTTTCAATATCTGTTGCATGCACAATTGGGTTATGATCATCGTTTTGGCCATTTCGTCATTCCCGCGAAGGCGGGAATCCAGAAAAAAACTACCAAAGGGCAATTACCAAAAAAGTGTCAACTACTTTTTGCCCATAATGAAGGATGTCTGATACCCGTCTGGATTCGTTCAACAATGCTTGACAAATAGGATGGGGGATAATGCTATTTTTGATATCCGAGAGTGTCAATGACTAAAAGTGATAAAGACTGAAAGTCGGACTAAAAAAACTTGTAACAACAGGAATAAATGGGGAATTTCTAAATGGCTGATCTTACGGTGGTTTCAACTCATAAACGTCATCTAAAGCCAGTGGTGAAAGCGGCACTGGAGAACGAATTGCGACTTTTAGAGGTCGGCATACGGCAGACAGAGCGAAACCTGCAAAGATTCGAAGAAAAATATCACCTGAGCACCCAAGAATTTTTCTCACGCTACCAAAATGATGAATTGGAAGAGACGCTGGAACTCGCCGAATGGGTTGGTGAATACAGATTGCTGGAACGGCTAAAGGAGAAAGCCGAGATATTGAGGGATATCCGTTTTGCGAATTGAAGTTTACTTCCGGAGAGTCCAGAAGGTTATCGAATCATGCTCTATTATCCAGTTGACAAGCATTACGTATGAGAAACGGGGATCATATGAAGGGCTTATCAGGGGTGATCTGTACTTTGTAGATGGTTCGACCCTCTATGTGCGCGAATATATAGATACTGAAAGAGCAGTAGCCTGATGTATGTATATCAGTACCTAAACTCCTCAAAGGGTCTGATTTTTCGTTATGATAATACTGGCCACCACAAAAAGTTAGGTCTTTCTACTTATCCCCATCACAAACATGAAGGCAGCGATGATAATGTTGTCTCCTCGACAGCCCCGGATTTAGCTAAGATTCTTAAAGAAATTGAACCGATAATCCAGCTATCCTAACCGCGAAAACCCCCTGATGCAGGAACTTCCAACTGAATGTCAATATAGGAGGTTTGACCCCAAGTCTACCCTTAATCCATAGTATTTTGGCACGGGCCATCCTGGCTTCAAATCCTTAGAGCGCCTTTTTTTACTTTATAAATGAAAACAAATCAACTGCACACGATAGTCAACAAGAGCAGCGTTCACAATTTGCCTATGTAGATCTTCCGGGGCATCCTTTTTACCGGCAGAAGGTTCGGATAATTCAAGAGGGAAAAACAGACACCATGACTTGGTGTCTTATTGCCCATCCCACAAGAGAGGGCTTACATTACCGGATTTCAAAAAAATGGCTCTGCGAAGATATTCCAAGTCAAGACGAAGATATTCCAAGTCAAGATAGAACAAGTGCTAAAGATCTCTGCAAAAAACCGATTCCAATTGAAGCATTGGAGAAGGTAGCGGTTTTCCTCAGGACATTAAGCTGTAGCGATCACGAGAGCGAAAAGGCAAAAAGTGAGAGGACAGGGGAGCGAAGAGGCAGGGAAGATTTGGGAGGGACTGCCAAGAGAGAAAAGAGAAGAGGTTGCAGACAAGCTATTCTTTGTGGTCCTGGCCAAGGGAGAGAGGAACTACCAAGTGGCCAGAGGACAGAGGATCTGCCAAGATGAGCGGGATATCCAAAGTTCAGTCAAGTCATCTTCAGAGGAAGGCGGTTATCTACATTCGGCAGTCTTCTATCCAGCAGGTGGAAAATAATGTTGAGAGCAGGAGGAGGCAATATCAGTTAAAAGAGCGAGCCATTGGACTTGGATGGAGAGAAAACGAATGTGTCTTCATCGACGATGATCTTGGCCTGTCGGGTGCGGCCAGTGAAAATCGCCAGGGCTATCAGAGACTCATCACTATGGTGGCTTTGCAGGAAGTGGGGATTATTTTCGGGATAGAAATTTCAAGATTGACTCGTAATTGCCTTGATTGGTATAAGCTGCTGGAGATTGCCAGTTGTTTTGGTTGTTTGATCGGGGATGAGGATGGAATCTATGACCCGACAGATTTTAATGACCGACTGCTCCTGGGTCTCAAGGGAACAATATCAGAGGCAGAGCTTTATCAAATAAAGGCAAGGATGATGCGTGGTCGAATAAATAAAGCAAGGCGTGGAGAACTGGAGATACAGTTTCCGATAGGATATGAAAGGGACTTAGAGGGAAAGGTGGTCATGAGTGCGGATGAATCTGTGCGCAGTGCCATTTTTGATGTATTTAAGCTCTTCAGGCAGATTCGCTCTGTGCGTGCAACAGTAGTTTATTTAAAGCGAAAGGGCTTACAACTTCCTTATCAGGCCCAGATTCCGGGCCTGGGGAAAAAAATTGAATGGAGGCCACCGAGTTATGATTCCATCTACTCTCTGATAACCAATCCCACCTATGCAGGTGTCTATAGTTATGGCAAGAGGAAAAGGCACACAGACCCTGTTGAGCATAAGGTTATTTGCAGCACTACTCCTGTTGAGCAATGGGAAGTATGTATCCCCGGTCATCATGAAGGATATATAACGTATGAGGAGTATCAGGAAAATCAACAAATTCTGAGGGACAATAGTTATAAAATAGCTGCGAGCAAGGGAGCCCCCAGGGAAGGGAAAGCATTGCTGCAGGGGATAGTGTATTGTAAGAAATGTGGTCTCAAGATGCGTACCCACTATAATCGAACAAAACCGTATTACCGCTGTGAACAAAATTATCGGCGATTTGGAGACCCACTCTGTAATTGGGCAAGTGCAAAGAAAGTTGATGCTGCGTTTGAAGAGCTATTCTTAAGCGTCTTACATAGCGGGAGTGTTGATTTATCCATTAAGTTTGTTCTCAAGCAAAAAGAGGAGACAGCTCGACTGAAAAGCCACGGTGAGCAAAAGATTCAGCGGCTTCAATACGAAGCTAACCTTGCCCGAAGGCGTTACGAGTCGGTAGACCCTGAAAATCGCCTGGTTGCCTCTACCCTTGAGCGGGAGTGGAATGAAAAACTTGAGGTATTGAAAAATGCTCAGGCGGACTTTAGGAGGCAATTCGAGTCTGAAAAGCGCTTAGAGCTCAGTATCAGTGAAATTAAACGGCTCATTAACGATCTGCCAACAAAGTGGTTTTCTTCCAGTATTGATATGCAGGATAAAAAGGAAATTGTTCGAACCTTAGTTGAAAATGTGTTTCTTGATAACCAGGAAAAGATAGTCAACATTATAATCAACTGGCATGGGGGGACAACGACACAAATTTCAGTCCCCAAATATATCTTTACCAGTGGCCATAGTTATCACAGAATAAAAAAGTTAGCCCGACAAAAAACAGATAAACAGATAGCCGAGCAACTAAATAGCGAAGGCCAAAAGACAGCTAAAGGCCATGCCTGAACCGCTCGCAGGGTGATGGATTTCCGCCTTTCGAATGGAATTGCCTCAAGTTTTACGAATTCGAGGAGAATGAAAATACCCGATTCAGGATTTGTCACCTCAAGTGAACTGGCCAAAAATCTGAGAGTTGACCAGACAACTATCCAAAAATGGTTCAATGCCGGAATCCTTGAGGGCTACTAGGATGGTGAGCGATGCCAATTGTGGATTAAAGCGGATAAGGAAACACTAAAGAGACTGAATGGAACAGCCCCTATAGATCCAGCCTGTGTTCCAATGAGGCGTCTTGTGACTGAAAGAAAACAACAGATAAGCGAGATAGTGGCCTGGGCCAAGAATGAAGGAAATGAAATCCTTCGTGTTCGGCGGGGAGCCAGATTTCTCTTTTATATTCGCCCTGCTAAAAGTGAAGGAGGCAAGGTTGTAAGTGAAGGAAGCGAGGTCGTAAGTAAATGATAAGTTTTGGTAAAAATAGCGAAATCAAAAAATTGAGCACTTGGAGTGCGCAATGTCGGTTAAGTAAAATCTCTAGTTGGGGACAAATTAACTCAGCGCAGTTATTTTAGATAGGAGTATGCATTATGTCTGGTTCTATAAAGTGCGGTTTAAGGGTCAAATACAGCTTCAAGATATAACAAAAACACTCTGAAGTCAATATGTTACTGTGGCCCGACCCCGTTTACACCGACCCCGTTTACACCCGTTTACACCGTTACAAATAAACCCGTATGACAAAGCCAAATTCGCTAATAGATTGCCATAAACCTATTGGATTTGGTATTATAGGTAAAAAGAGCAAGAATAGGAAAAACGTCTTGGAAACTTTTGACAAACAGTTGACGCCCTCAGACTTTAACTATAAAGGTTTATGGAAAATCGAGGAATACATATTTCATCCATTCCTATATGTTTAAAATCTCTCACCCTCAAAAAAGTTGAAGGAATTATGATCACTTTCATGTTGATGCAATGCTGTTGATTCCTTTAACGATTATATTTTGGCCTACATGACGATGACTATCAATAAAAAAGACCTATCAGAGAGAGACATTTGCACTAAGTTCATAACACCTGCAATAGTAAAGGCTGGATGGGATAAGGATAAGCAGATCAGAGAAGAGAAGACCTTTACTAATGGGAAAATTATTGTTCGTGGAAAAAAGATAATAAGGGGCGAGCAAAAAAGAGCAGATTATATTGTCTATTATAAACCCAATAATCCTATTGCAGTTATTGAAGCTAAGGATAATAAGCATACCATTGGTGCAGGGCTTCAACAGGCTATCCGTTATGGAGAGATTCTTGATATTCCCTTTGTATATAGTTCTAATGGAGATGGTTTTATTGAGCATGACAGGACAGGAGACACAGATCCCATTGAAAGGGAATTAAATATTGAGGAATTTCCATCCCCCGAAGAATTATGGCAGAGATATAAGAAATGGAAAGGGATTAAGGAAGAGCACGAACCAATCATTACCCATAATTATTACACTACTGCTGAAGGAAAAGAACCCAGATATTATCAAGAGATTGCTATCAATAGGACCATAGAGGCAATAGCACAGGGAAAAGATAGAATACTCCTTGTTATGGCCACAGGAACCGGCAAAACCTATGTCGCTTCTCAGATTATCTATAAGTTATGGAAATCAAAAACCAAAAAAAGAGTTTTATTTTTAGTGGATAGGAATGCTCTCGTTACCCAGACTAAAAACGGTGATTTTAAAATCTTCGGGAAAGCAATGCATATCATCTCCAAAAGAGATGCAGAAAAGTCATACGAAATTAATCTTGCACTATACCAGGGTTTATCAGGTAGTGAAGACTGGCAGAATATTTACAAGCAATTTTCAAAGGATTTTTTTGACCTGATAATTGTTGATGAGTGCCACAGGGGAAGCGCAAGAGAAGATTCTGCCTGGAGAGAAATTTTGAAATATTTCAGTTCGGCAACACAAATCGGCATGACAGCAACTCCGAAGGAGACAAAGGCTGTATCCAATATCGACTATTTTGGAGAGTCTATCTATACTTATTCACTTAAACAAGGAATTGAGGATGGGTTCCTGGCACCTTACAGGGTCGTGAAGATATCTATTGATAGGGATGTTGAGGGATGGAGGCCGGTAAAGGACCAAAAAGACAAATATGGGTACGAAATCGAAGACAGAATATACAATGCAAGGGATTTTGATAGAAACCTGGTAATTGACGAAAGAACGGAACTTGTCGCAAAGAAAATCACGGAATTCCTAAAAAATTCAGAAGATAGATATGCTAAAACGATAGTATTCTGCGTTGATATTGACCATGCTGAAAGAATGCGCATGGCACTCATTAATGAAAATCCTGATATGGTAAAGAAGAATTCAAAATACGTAATGAAAATTACAGGGGATGATGATCTTGGCAAAAAGGAGCTTGATAATTTTATTGACCCTGCTATAAAATATCCAGTTATTGCTACTACTTCAAAGCTCATGACGACTGGCGTAGATGCACAGACCTGTAAGCTTATCGTTATTGACTCAAATATCCACTCTATGACTGAATTTAAACAAATCATAGGCCGTGGAACAAGAGTCAGGGAAGATTACGGAAAATATTATTTTACTATTATGGATTTTAGGCAAGTTACTGATTTGTTTGCTGACCCTGATTTTGACGGTGAGCCTGTCAAGATATACGAAACACCTATAGATACAGAAGTTAAAGTTGAACAAGCTGCCAAGGATAATGAAAACAATAATGGCCTGACGGAACAGGAACAAATATACATTGAGGAAGCTAATGAAAAACCAAGAAAATATTATGTAAAGGGCGTTCCAGTTAAGGTCGTCAACCAAAGAGTGCTGTATTATGACAAAGATGGAAAACTTATCATTGAGTCTTTGAAAGACTATACCAAAAAAAATCTTATAGAAGAATATGTTTCATTGAGTAAATTCCTAAAAAAATGGAATTCCAGTGACAAAAAATCCGCAGTTATTCAGGAGTTGGAAGAGCAGGGAATACTACTTGAAGAATTGGAACAAGAAGTTGGAAGAGATTATGATCCCTTTGATTTAATATGCCATGTAGCTTTTGATAAGAAACCTCTCACAAGGCAAGAAAGAATAAAGAATGTCCGGAAAAGGGATTATTTTGCAAAGTTTGGTGATAAAGCAAAGGCAGTAATTGATGCCCTGCTCGAAAAATATGCTGACGAAGGCATTGAGAACTTGGAAAGCCTGAATGTCTTAAAGGTAAATCCATTACGAGGATTGGGAACCCCTTTTGAAATTGTAAATCTCTTTGGCGGGAAAAACGGTTATCTCAGTGCAATCAAAGAGCTTGAATCAGAATTATATGCAGAGGTAGCAGCATGAGTTTGTCAACAATAATTAAGTCAATTCAAGACATAATGCGCCAGGATGCAGGAGTAGATGGAGACGCTCAAAGAATTTCTCAATTAGTATGGATGATTTTTCTGAAAGTATTTGATGCAAAAGAGGAAGAGTGGGAACTTGAAGATGATGACTATAAATCCCCAATCCCGGAAGAATTAAGGTGGAGAAATTGGGCGGCAGATGAAGAGGGAATCACAGGGGAAAATCTTCTGGATTTCATCAACAATAAGCTATTCCCGCAATTAAAGAACCTTGAAGTTTCTGCTGAGGATAAAAAAGCCATATTGGTTCGTGAGCTTTTTTCTGATGCCTATAACTACATGAAACATGGTGCCCTTCTAAGACAGGTCATCAATAAGCTGAATGAAGTTGATTTTCATATGACAAAAGACAGGCATCTGTTTAATGATATATATGAGCAGATCCTTCGTGATTTGCAAAGTGCAGGGAATGCAGGCGAGTATTATACTCCAAGAGCAGTGACCCAATTTATTGTTGATATGATTAACCCCAAATTAGGCGAGTTTGTTCTTGATCCTGCCTGTGGTACCGGCGGTTTCTTAATATGCACTTTGGAGAACCTCAAGAAAGTTATTAAGACAGTCGATGAAAGGAAACAATTACAGAAATGCATAAGAGGCAGCAATTCCCGGAGAGGCTGAAATAATGCAAATATAAAGGGATATCCGAATGAGTCTTCGTAAACATTTCAACAAAATTAGCATAGGTAAACTGGTGGAAGGCGAGCTGGTACAATTAGTTTATTG
>Ga0307378_10011329_pt1 | contig 11496 bp, 10 predicted proteins | sample UN1MG_FD_202238 | JGI IMG/M metagenome (GOLD analysis project Ga0307378, IMG submission 202238) | Soil microbial communities from Risofladan, Vaasa, Finland - UN-1 | ecosystem: Environmental > Terrestrial > Soil > Coastal area > Acid sulfate soil | place: Finland: Risofladan, Vaasa | collected...
CGCCGGCTGTCTGCTGCAGATCGCGGCCCAGGTCCGGCGCAACGGCCATCCCCTGCGCGTGATGCACCCGATGGACCTGCTCGACCTCAGCTACCGCGAAGAACAGCCCGAGTAGCCGTCAACCATTCTGATTCCCAAGCTCTGCTTGGGAACCCAGGTCACGTACGCTTTCACCGGCACCTGGGACGAACCGGACGACCTCCCGGCGGATTTCCTCCGCCGCGACGAGGTTCCGCCGCCGAACACCTCTCGCGACGCCGTCTTCGCCCAGCCGCAATGGTCTTGTGCGGACGAAGTTGGTAGACTGGACGCCGCCGGGGATTGCGTTGCCGTGGCCGAGAAGCCCGCCCCGCCGAAACCTGTGGCTTGCAGGCAGCCTGTTATGTCCGTATCGAAGTCGACGAAGCCGCATCCCGAGGACGCCGGCTCGCGCCGTCGGCTCGGCTTCGGCGCGGTCTGGCTGGCCGTTTGGCTGGCCGTGGCCGGATACTTCGGGCTGGGTTGGCTGAAGACCCTGGCGCAGTCTTCGGATGCTGGCCCTGCCGCCGCGTGTGCAACCGAAGAACAGCAGGTCGCCCGCCGAACCAAGAAGATCGAAGACATCCGCCCGGGCGATTACGTCCTCAGCCGTGACCCTGAAACTGGCGAAGTCTCCCGGAAGCGGGTGCTGGACGCGTTCACTCGCACGGCAGATCATCTGCGGATTCTGAAACTCCGCTCATCCGACGGCACGGTCCAGGAACTCGAGACTACCGACGAGCACCCCTTCTGGGTATCCAACCACGGCTTCGTTCCGGCCGGTGAATTGAAGGTCGGCGACAAGATCGACCAAAGCGACGGTCACCCGGCCACGGTCGTCTCCACCCATTACGAAGCTTACCTCGAAGGCCACGTTGTCTACAACTTCACGGTCGAAGGCAACCACACCTACTTCGTCGCCGCCAACGGCACCCGCGCCCCGCCGGTCTTCGTGCACAACGCCGACTGCAATCCCTTAGGCGGTAACAAGGCGTTCATTCCCGAGGAAGAAGTCTTCCGTACGGCGACACGTACGGCCCCAGCAAACAGCGCTGGCCGCTTGCGTGACCCCGCGACCGGCAGATTCATTTCTGATCCCGCCAATCCCCCGTCACCGTACACGTTTACGGATGCTCAACGGCGGGCAGCTTGGAAGCAGTTGGCTGAAGACCCCAACTCGTCGTTGACGGCGGCACAACGCGCGGAAATCCAATCGCGTGGCTGGCGTGGTCCGCAGCAGTTGAACAAGTACGGTGAGCTTGAGACGATGGAGTTGTCGCATGAGCCGATTCCACTTCGGGAGGGCGGTACGCAAGTCGTACCACGATGGCCCGCCGACCACTCTGCTGTTGACCCTCACCGGCACCTGCCGAATCGCTGATGGAGGCTGCCATGACGCTGACGACCACACGCGATTACGCCGAGAGTGGCTTGACCATTCGAGAAGCAATGCTGGACCACGCAAAGAGATTCCCTAACAAAGCCAAAAGGCCAGACCATATCCTTTGGGCCGGGCATCGCATCAAGACCGCTGACGTATTTCACGTTCCTCAGAGAGGCATCGTGCGAGCCGAGTTCTTGTCCGCGATGGAAGGCGTTGAGCAAGGTTTTGATATTCAGCTTGACGGTGGTTGGGTTGAACTAGAACAGGGAGAGCACGTTCCGCACTTGCGAACCTGGAAAGATAAGGATTTCGACGACGTTGTTGAATACCCGTTCTTTAGTCCTGACGAGCGGCTTTGGGTGTGGAACGTCTACAAGATGAAGTACCCTGGCGGGCAGATCGTCGAAGAGAAGTGGACGGAGAACGCCGGCTTCTGGATAGAGCACATTTCCGAAAACGAACGCATCTACCATTGCAGCCACGGCATGGCAACACCCCCGGATTTTGACTCCCTCGTCTTCAAAGTCCGGGTCAACCCATAGCCGTCTGGCACGTCCATTGTCGTGTCCAGCGGCCTTGTGCCCGCCGCCGCTGTCTCACGCACCACAGCGGCTTACAGGTAGCCGCGTCGGTTGAATCGCAAAACGACTTTCGCCAGTCGATACAGCAGCCGCTTACGCCGTTTGCATGACCTGGATTGCCTCGCGCGAATTTGACCCTACCCCGGCTCCCCGGTCATGCCCGGCCAAGGCCGTTCTCGGCAACTTCGGGCATGGTGGCAATCGACGTTGGCAAGCAACAGCGGGACCGCAAGGGAAACGACAGGGAAGCAACAGCGTGACAAGCGACGGTGGCAATGGGAAACGGCAGGGAAGGGGAAGTAAAGTGGCAACCGCCCCGCCGGCCGCGCGACCAGGTGTTCGGCTCCGGCGGGCTGGACGACCTCTGGCGCCGGGACGAACCGGACGACCTCCCGGCGGATTTCCTCCGCCGCCACGAGGTTCCGCCGCCGAACACCTCTCGCGACGCCGTCTTCGCCCAGCCGCAATGGTCTTGCGCGGACGAAACTGGTAGACTGGACGCCGCCGGGAGTTGTGTGGCCGTGGCCGAGAAGCCGGACCCGCCGAGAACCGTGGCTTGCAGGCAGCCTGTTATGTCCGTTTCGAAGTCGACAAAGCCGCATCCCGATGACGCCGGCTCGCGCCGTCGGTTGGGGTTCGGCGCGGTGTGGCTGGCCGTTTGGTTGGCGGTGGGCGGATGTTTTGGGCTGGGTTGGTTGAAGACCGCCGAGCGGCAGCCGGAGTCTGGATCGGCTTTCGCGACATCGGCGGCCGACGAGTCACAGGTCGTCCGGCGGACCAAGAAGATCGAAGACATCCGCCCCGGAGATTACGTTCTTAGCCGTGATCCCGAGACCGGTGAGATTACCCGGAAACGGGTCCTGGACGCCTTCACCCGGACGGCAGATCATCTCCGGATTCTGAAACTCCGCTCATCCGACGGCACGGTCCAGGAACTCCATACCACGGACGAGCATCCCTTCTGGGTGAGTGAAACAGGCTTCGTTCCGGCCGGCGAATTGAAGGTCGGCGACAAGATCGACCAAAGCGACGGCCACCCGGCCACGGTCATCTCCACCCGTTACGAGCCTCACCCCGAAGGCCAACTGGTCTACAACTTCACGGTCGAAGGCAACCACACCTACTTCGTCGCCGCCAACGGCACCCGCGCCCCGCCGGTGTTCGTGCACAATGCCGGCTGCCGTGAACGAGCGATGCTTGAATCGCAGTCGATCGACGTCGGAGCCGAACCCCGACCGATCATCAGCCAGTATTCGAGCGTGGGCGATGCCCGAAGCAGTACTAAGGTTTTTCGTCAAGGTACATTTGCTGATGAAGCAGCGAAGTGGGATGGCAACTATGTTAAGGGGAAACAATGGGCGACGGATAATCCAGTAACCACTCCGGATTATGCGAAGAAGTATGGCTTGCCCGTAGAGAATACAGGAAAGCCTGATTGGGTGGTAGGGGGCAGAACCAAGGGCCCATATACAACAAGACCAGCACCTCCAAGCCACAACACTCCTGCTAATACCGGTGGTGGGACGGAAATGCTTCCGAAGAATGTTGATGATGTAATGATCGATTGGTTTCATATGCCTGATTGAGGTGTTGATATGATTGATGTGAAATCTGTCCAAGATGTATATCCTGCTATTGAAGAGCTTATTCCTGTTCTTGAACAGTTGGGATATCGAGATGTTTCATGCAAACTAGACCATAGGATTCACAAAGTATGCTGGACTAGTGCGACCGAATTGTTTGAAGAGTTGGGGAAACTCTTGCGGGGAGTTAATTCTAGCAAGCTGGATATTGGTCCCGATTTGCAGAAGAACCTGGAGCGGTTGCTTGCTGTGATCGAACAACATCTTCGTAATGGTCCAGCGAATTCCGAATGAACACTTTTGGGATAAATGGGGACAGTCCCGAATGGCACTGTTGATCGTTGAGCTTTGTTGTTGTATTGAGTTGCGTCTTGGAAGCGTTTCTTGAGTTTGAGGGATTAGAGTTAAAGACCGGCGAAATCTCCCGGAAGCGGCCGTCGCCCCAACTCCCAAGTAGATATACACTTCTACATTACTAGCTTCAGCCTCCGGAGCCGACGTTTCCAGGCGCGAGTTGTGGCCGGACGGTGGCACAAAAAGCGATCTTGATTCGCAATCCGCGGCGCGGTACAGTAGTGGATAAGTGTATAGATATCGGGGCCGGGAGGGGATGGCGGATCGTTGGACAGGGCATCAGTGCGGGCACTGCGATGGCGTGTTTCGGCGGGACCGGGAATTGTTGCTCCGGAAAAGGCGAAATTTGGAAAAAGTGGGCAGAAATGCATAAGGTGTTGGGGGAAAATGAGTTGCGGCGCGGGGCGTTAGCGTGGGGTGACGCATGACACCAAGGGGGCGCGTGGGCGGAAACGGCTGGGAGGGAAAGAGTTATGCGTGGGGGTTGGATTCTTTCCGGCCGAGGGGAGTGGCGTGGGGCGGAAAATAATGGCGGAAATGGAGGGACGGGAGATGGGGTGGGGTGGCGCAAGGTGTTAGAAGACAAGAGGTTGGGATAACCGAGATGGGGCTGGCGGAGGGGGATTGATGACGCGCGAGGCGAAAAGGCGGGCAACAATTCCCGGCGGCGGGACGCTTGTTCGTGATGCTTGCGAAGCGGAGCTTCGCGGAAATGGGTTCCCAAGCGGAGTTTGGGAACCAGAAGGTGGCGGCGGGAAAAATGGTGGTGGAGCGAGATGGCTACTTTCAGTCGGCTGACACGACTTCACCCAGCACCCATTCCCCAAACGTCGCGATCTCCAATTCCGCGAGTTCCCCGATCAATTCCCGGGGGCTCTGCGGGCGTCGCAGCGGTTCCTTCGAGAGCATCCCACGCACCAAGGCGACCACTTCCTCGGGCAGATGCGGCGCCAGGGATTGCAGATCCGGCGGCGTGGCCTGCCTGTGCTGCGTGGCCAACTCGGCCAGGTCCTTGCCCTGGAACGGCAAGCGGCCGGAGAATACCTCGAACAGCACCACGCCCAGGCTGTAGATGTCGCTGCGGACGTCCGGCCGCAGCGCCGAGGTGATCCATTCCGGCGCTATGTAGTGGCACGTGCCGATCACGCAACGGTCCACGGCCGAACCGATGTCGTCGTGTTTTCGAGCGAAGGCCAGGTCGAGCAGCGTGACGTGCATTTCCGGCGAGAGGAGAATGTTCTCCGGCTTGATGTCGCCGTGCGTCCAGCCGGCCCGGTGCAACGCGTCGAGTGCTTCGGCCACCTGGCGGGCGATCCACAGGGCCGCGGGCACCTCGATACGCCGCCCGGCCGCCAAATGGGCCTGGAGCGTCGAGCCGTCGAGCCAGGGCATCACCACGAACGGCGGCTCGTGCCGCAGGCCGGCTCCGAGCACGGCAACCACGTGCGGATGCGAGAGACTCCGTCCCACCTCGGCCTCCCGAGCCAACAGCCGGATCGCCTGCGGATCGCCCTCCCACTCGGGGCGGAGCATCTTCAGCGCATAGGCGCACGCGTGGTCCGCCCCGGAGTCGGCCGGCCGTGCCCGATAGACTCGGGCCAGACTGCCCTCGGCCGCCAACTCGACCAACTCCCACGCCCCGACGCGCTGGGGCGGTTGACTCGGGCTGACGCGGCGCGCAGCGGCGGCACGTGCTCTCGATGTGGTGGGACTCTGGGTCATTCGATAGAGCGCGGGACAGGATTCAAGCGCGATGGGTCGTATAAAACGGTATCGGTCGCGAAGGCGCGGAAGTTGAGGGGGAGGCCTGCAAAGGTGCATTGCCGCCCCCCCCTGAGAGCCGCGCCGAAACAACTTGTTCAATGGGTGGCACGCACGGCCGTCGCTCCTTGGTGCCCTTGTGAGAGATTTTCGTGGAGAATACAATGAAAGTTTCGGGGGTTGCAGTCGTGATTCGAAAGGGATTTCCATGATCGAGAAGATCTTATGTGTGTGTTGCCTGCCGGCGTTCTGTCTGGCGACGGTGATTGGCTGTACGCCGCCGTGCGGCGGGAGTGCGGGCACCGACAAAACTTGCGACGGGAAGGCGCCGTGTTGCGAGAAGTCCGGAACTGAGGAAGACAAGACCGCCGGCGAGACGACGCCCGTAGGACAGCCCCCCGTCGAAAAGACCCCCGCCGTCGAATCGCCCGGAACGACCACGCCCGCCGGAACCCCGATCGACGACAATCCCCCGCTGAACCTTCTGCCGCTTCCCGCCGACCTCCCGCCTTCGACCACCACCCCGCGGTAAGCCGCCGGGAAACTCCCGGAAGCCGTGAGCGGTGAGTCGAAAATGGGGACTGGCTCCGGGCCGTGTTTCAGCTCCAAAGTCGCGAAAAACGTACGGTGGCCCGGTGCCTGTCCCCTTTTTCGACGGCTTTCCGAATAGCGTCCGGATATGCGGACTGGCTCCGTCGGCCGCGCGAAATAGCCCGGAATGAGCCCATCACGACGGAGCCAGTACCCATTTTCGGGCTCCCGCAGTTCAGTTCGAGTTCTTGACACACTGCGCGCGGGCGTGTCACAATGACGCCCACGTTGCGTGCCGCACGGGCGCGGTGCGCAGCGGACGGACATGGCTTGCCATTTCGGTTTCTCGTCAATGATGAAAGGAGTTGGTGTCATGAAGAAACGGGGTTCACAGTGGGCCGCCACGGCGGTGGCGTTGTTGATCGGTGCGCTGATCGGGTTCGGTTGCAGCGAGTCGGCCCAACAGGGAGACAACGAGGCCACGGGCAACCCGGTCGAGTTGTCCAAGCAGCCGCCCGCCGAGGCGACGCCGAAGAAGGTGCAGCGGTTCGGGTCGGTGATCGGCCTGAATCCGGAGAAGAAGGACTATTACATCGAGTTGCACGCCAATACCTGGCCCTCGGTGCTCGAATGCATCAAGAAATCGAACATCCGCAATTACTCGATCTATCTGGCCGAGCTGGAGGGCAAGCTCTATCTGTTCAGCTACTTCGAGTACGTCGGCGACGACCTCGAGGCAGACATGGCGAAAATCGGCGAGGATCCCGAAACCCAGAGGTGGTGGAAGGAGACCGACCCCTGCCAATTCCGGCTGCCCGGCACGCCGGACGACGAGCAGTGGCTAAGCATCCCCGAGGTCTTCCATACGGATTAGAAAAAAGGGGACATTCTACTTTTTGGCCCTGTTGAATATGGTTCGATCATGCCAAGAACAGCAAGAGCATCGGTTGGCGGGATGTGTTATCATGTTCTGAATCGTGGTAACGGTTGCGCGGAGGTGTTTCACAAGGACGACGACTACAGCGCCTTCTTGAAACTGTTGTGCCAGGCGGACGAGCGAGTCCCGATGCGTCTGCTGGCATACTGCCTGATGCCGAATCATTTCCATCTGGTCGTTTGGACGCTTGAAGACGGCGACCTGGGTCGATGGATGCAGTGGCTGTTGACCTCGCACGTACGGCGTTATCACCGGCACTACCATTCCAGCGGCCACGTCTGGCAGGGCCGGTTCAAGGCGTTTCCGATCGAAGAAGACGAACACTTGCTGAGGGTGATGCGTTACGTCGAACGCAATACGGTCCGTGCGAAAACGATTCCGATCCGCAGGGCGTCGCGTTGGCCCTGGTCCTCGATCGGCGATCCGCCGAAGGACGTGCAGCGCCCGATGCTCCACCCCGGGCCGGTTCCGCGCGGCGATGATTGGCTGCGATGGGTCAACGCACCGCAAACGGAGGCGGAGTTGGAAGCGTTGCGGGAATGCGTCAGTCGCGGCCGTCCTTTCGGCTCGGAATCATGGCAAGACCAAACGGCCCAACGCTTGGGCCTGGAGTTCTCCCTGCGTCCCCGAGGGAGACCAAGGAAGGGGGTGAAAAAGTAGAATGTCCCCTTTTTCTTTTCCCAGTACCGGATTGCCATTTCTTTCTGCTGTGTTGTTGCTTTGTGTTAGCAATGGTGTTGGGGCTTCGGATGTCCAGGCGCAGACACAAGAACTTCAGACTGAAGAGGTATACCGCCAAGACGGTACATTGCTGGAAAGGTATACCTACTACATTGACGAGTCGGGCCAGAAGGTACGGCACGGCGTTTACATGTTGTTTTCCGGCCGGGGGTTTCCGATAGAGAGGAGCGAGTTTGAGAATGGTAAGCGACATGGCCTCTATATGAGGTGGTGCGTGCTTGTCCCCGAGTTCAAGGAAGAGGAGGGCCGCTATGTAAACGGCTCGAGAGAAGGTGTTTGGGTCTGGTGGCTTAATAAGCGCAAAGAGGCGCAGTGTACCTATAGAAACGGAAAGATTGTTGGCAAAAAGGTATTTTTTATTCGAAGCGGAAAAGTGCCGGAAAACACGGTCAGGGGCGAAGAAGTCTACGACGAGGATGGGTACTTGACCGACGTCATCGACTATTGGGATTTCACGAAGGGCGTGAAACGGAGGCACGCCAGATTCAGGCGGCCAGATCGCGCGAATCCGGAGGACATCGAGAGGATGATGAGGGGCGAGCCTCCAAGAGAAGGTTTCGACTTGTTTGCCCTAAATAGGCCCGTCAGACACGGTGTAACGACTTACTGGGATAAGAATGGAAAGATCGTGGCGGAAGGGACGTGGAAGGACGGGAAACCGTGGGAAGGTGTGTGCGCCACGCCGCTGAGGGGTAGCCTAGGGGGCGTCCTGGAGACCTTTGCCCGTTACCGTGACGGGAAGAAAATCGAAGACGTACCCCACCCCTATTTCAACAAGCCCGACAAGGAACACGGAAAAAGGGGACATTCTACTTATCCGGAAAAAACCAGAATGTCCCCTTTTTCTTTTTTGTGGACAAACACGGAGACCATCGCGTGAAACGGCGCGAGTTTCTCAAAACGGCCGGCGGAGCGTCGCTGGCGAGCGCCTTAGGCGATTTCGTCGGCGCGTTTGAACCTGCGCCGCTCGACATGGGATCGCTTTTCGAGGCCAACAGCCCCGAGGTGCTCGCACTAGCAGAGCGCGTGATGCAGAAGTGCGTTCTCGACAAGATCATGCCGCCGATGCCGCCCTTGAAAAACACCTGGATCGTCCCCGGCGGACCGTACTACAAGGGCCAGTGGATTTGGGACACGATGTTCGTGGTCGATCTGTTGAGCATCCTGCCCGGCAAGAAGAAAGTCATCCGCGACGTCTTCCAAAACTACTGGGACTTCCAGGATCGCTGGAACAAGGACGCGCCCGAGTATGCTCGGGACATGATCACGGTGGCCATCAAGACGGAGCCGCAAGAGGTTCGGCAGTTCTCGCAGATTCCGATCCTCGCCTGGGGCGTCGAACGGGTCTACCGACGCAACGGCGACAAAGAACTTCTCGCGCAATGCCTCGGTCGGCTCGAACGGTTCCACGACTGGTATTGGCGCGAGCGGGATCTGCACGACAACGGGCTGATTACTCTCGGCGCCTACACGGGCAAACTGCAGCACGCGAAATGGGAAACGTTCGACTACGAATGCAACATGGACGACATGCAAATGACCGTCCATCCCCAACGCAAAGGCTCCGATGAAGGTGCCTGGTACGCCGACGTCTGCGTGCCCGGCAACAACGCCTATCTGATCATGGGCGAAAGAAGCCTCGCCCGACTGGCGGAAATCGCGGGCGACCAGGAGATGGCGGCAAGACGCAAGCTGCGTATGGAAAAGGGCGTCAAGGGCATGCGCGACCACATGTGGGACGAAGAGGCGGGCACGTTCCTCTCCGTCCGGCGCGACACGCTCGAGAAGATTCCGGTCGCCACCATCGGAAGTTGGATTCCGCTGGCCGCGGGCGTTCCCACCGAAGCGATGGCCCGCCGCATGGCCGGGGTGCTGGCCTCGCCCGCCTGGATGACGCCGCTGCCGGTGCCGACGGTCGATCGAACCGACAAGCGATGGAAGTCCGACGCCTTCTGGCGCGGCGACGTCTGGCCGCCGACGAACTACCAGATCGCCTCCGGCCTGGCCGCCTATGGCCATCAGGAGCTTGCCGCGGAGATCGCCGACAAGACGGTCGGCAACGCGATCAAGAACGGCATCAGCGAACACTACGATTCGGTTTCCGGAAGGCCGCTTGGCGTCCCCGACTACTGCATGAGCAGTACGCTCGTGACCATGATGCTCGACGGACTCAGCCGAAAGCATGAATTGAAGTTACGCGACGGAAGCCGCGGTTCGTGAATGCACACTACGAGCGTCGAAGCCTGCGACTTGAAATGTGCTGTTCGGCTTGCGATAATAGGACATCGATTTTCCCCCCTTACGTTCCCACCTTTCGGAGACGAAGCAATGCCCCACACCATGCGATTTCATTTTCTCCTTGCAGGCTGTGTTTCTTTCCTGTTGTTATTGTTCGCCAACAGACTGCCGGCGGCGGAGTCGGCGCAAGAGATCCTTGACGCGACGGGCGTTCAGGGCGGGTTGATCGTGCATATCGGCTGCGGCGACGGCGAAATGACCGCGGCCCTAAGAGCAGGCGACCGGTATTGGGTCCACGGCCTGGCGACCGACGCGGCCGATGTCGAAAAGGCTCGTGCAACCATCCGCGAACAAGGGAAGTACGGCCTCGTGTCGATCGGCCGGCTCGACGGCGCCCGGCTGCCGTACGTCAACGACCTTGTGAACCTGGTCGTGTCCGACGACCTGGGCGACGTGCCGATGGACGAGGTCATGCGCGTTCTCGCTCCCGGCGGGGTCGCGTATGTGAAAGCCGGCGGCGCGTGGAAGAAAACGGTCAAGCCGCAACCCAGTGACATCGACGAGTGGACGCACTACCTGCACGGCCCGGACAACAACGCCGTCGCGCAAGACACGCGGATAGCGATGCCGCGGTCGATCCAATGGGTGTCGGAACCGCGATGGGGCCGAAGCCATGAAGAATTCGCCAGCATGACAACCGCCGTGACCGCCGGCGGCCGCATCTTCTACATTGTCGACGAGGCCCCGCTGGCGTCGATCCGGTTCATGGGCAATTGGGAACTCGTGGCCCGCGACGCCTTCAACGGCTCACTGCTGTGGAAGAAGCCGATCGACCAGTGGAACGATCACCTGCGTCACTTCCGCAGCGGCCCGACGCACCTGCCGCGGCGGCTCGTGGCGGTCGGCGAGCGGGTCTACGTCACGCAAGGGCTTGCCGCGCCGGTGACGGCGCTCGATGCCGCGACCGGGGAAGAACTCGCAACCTACGAAGGGACCGAGCGAACGGAAGAGATCCTCCTGGACAACGGCGTCCTCTATCTCGTGCTGGGCACGTCGGAAGCGAACCGGCGCGGCGGCGGACTGGCGCAGCGCAACGAACCGAATCCGATCGACAAGCGGCAGATCATGGCCGTGGCCGCCGACTCGGGAAAGACGCTTTGGAAGAACACGTTTGGCGACGATGAATGCCCCTTGCCGTCGACCCTGGCGGTGCAAGGGAAGCAACTCTACTACCAAAGCTCCGCCGGCATGACGTGCCTCGACACGCAAAACGGTAGGCAAATCTGGCAGACCGCTCGGGCAACGCCGAGCCTGCGAATGTCCTTCTCGGCGCCGACGCTCGTGGCCGCCGGCGACGTGATTCTCTGT
>Ga0307378_10011334_pt1 | contig 11494 bp, 10 predicted proteins | sample UN1MG_FD_202238 | JGI IMG/M metagenome (GOLD analysis project Ga0307378, IMG submission 202238) | Soil microbial communities from Risofladan, Vaasa, Finland - UN-1 | ecosystem: Environmental > Terrestrial > Soil > Coastal area > Acid sulfate soil | place: Finland: Risofladan, Vaasa | collected...
ACTGGGAGGCAAAGATGCTAAAACGTTTCGGCTGTAGGTATTCTGCTTGGCTTCCATTGTTGGTACTGCTTCTTACTACTCCCCTGGGTGCACAAGCAGACGATTCCGATCTCTGGAGTGAGGCCTGTGCCAAGATAGACGCAGGCGATCTGACAGGCGCCGCCACACTCCTGAACCAACTCCTCACGGACTTCCCTTCTTCTCCCAAAGCTCCCGGCGCTCAGCTCAAGCTGGCGTACATCAAGGTAAAGACCAGCCCCGATTCGACTCAAGAGCTTCTGGATGCGTTCTCTCAGGTGAGACCAAGTATGCGTCCAGTCCGGAGGCCGGTGTAGCTCTGGTGCGCATCGGCTACCTCCATTCCAGGACCGATACAGGCCAGGCTGTCAAGGACTTCGAGGACTTCCTCGCAGCCTACAAAGACCATCCGCAATGTGCGCGTGTGACAAGAGCCCTCGGCGGCTTACATCTGCGGAATCTGGAATTGGACAAGGCCGAGGCAGCGTTCGATGCCGTAGAGGGCGCTTCAGGCGCATCCACGGCCTTGGTGGACGAAGCAACCATGCAAAGTGCCTTTGTGAAGATAATGAGATTCTACGCCTCCAAAGACAAGACAAGTCTCACTGCTGCGATCAGCATGTTTGGCGGCCTGTCATCCGCCGCCGATGCGAAGGTTCGGGCGAAGTCGGAGCTTGGGACTGCGGAGTCCCTGCTGCTCCTGGGCAAGGGTGCGGAGGCTCATGAAAAGTACAAAGCCGCCGCACAGACATATTCCAGCCAACCCTACTTCAAGGGACTGGCCTTATATGGAGCGGCGATCTGCTCGAAAGATATGCAGAACGCAGAGTTGGCTGTAATCGAGTTCAACGCATTTCTAGATGCGCAGGCGGGTTCCACCCTCGTCGAAAAGGATGCTGCCTGGAGGGCGATATGCCTAGCGAACTTAGGCTCGTATATTCAGGTTACCGTGCAGAGGAACGGCGCCTTGGATGAGATTCCCGCGAATGGCATTGTGCCCAAGGCAGCCTACCTCAAAGGCGAATGCCTGTATATGGCGGGGGAGTACAGTGAAGCCCAAAAGCAGTTATCGGCTGTAGTCTCAGCCTTTCCAGGAACGGAATTGGCGGAATCTGCGAAGAATGCCGTTGCCAGGTGCAGAATGGCGATTGGAGGAGTGCAATGATTCGCAAAGTCGTCATTATACTCTTGCTTCTGTTGATAGCGCCGTATGCCGGGGCACTGGAACCCCCGATAGGCAACGTACCGCCCCCGGAGATCCTGGAGGAGTACCTTCCCAGCCCTCAAATACCCGTTGATACTGCCCCGGGAGGGTCGATTGGACTGTTGAAGTATCTGCCGGACGGCAGTGAGGTGGAGATCGCTGGGAAAGTCGTGTCAGGTGTAGTCAGCCCCTATATACCGGTGGTGTTCTATGTCCAGGAACCGGACAGGTCCGCGGGCATCAGAGTCGTGGTGTGGGAAAGCGTCAGCCTGTCGACAGGCGAAGTCGTAGATATCTCAGGTATCCTCGATACCATGGATGGAGAGAGGCTCCTTCGAGTTCGTGCTAATCAGATTGCCCCATGCTCTGTGTCAACATCTGTGGAGCCGGTGCTTATCTCGCTTGCTAGTGTCGGCGGAGACGTGGCCGGATATCAGCCCGCCGTCGTGTTGCGAGTACCGACCGCCGAAGAGCCGGTAGGCCTCAAGGCCGTCGGAGTCAACAACGTGGGTCTGCTCGTAAAGATATATGGGAAGGTCACTGCTGCGACCGACGACTATTTCTACCTGGACGACGGCTCGGACGTCTACGTCAACGCTAGAGATACCAGCCATGATCGAATGGATCAGCATGTCGGTTCAGACCTTTGGGATGGCACGAACCTTGGGGTAAGGGTGCGGGCAGTTGATCTGTGGGAACAGCCAAGTGCAGGCGATTTCGTGGGGGTCGTTGGGATAGTGGGCGCGAGGCTGGATAGCGAGAATCGAGTGCTTCCACTCCTGCAGCCTAGAGGTGATGCCGACGTTTCCGAACCAGACACGGTTAGCTTGGATAGCCCCAGCGACCGAATCGTCCCGGAGCAGGGAGGCGGGACAAGGTGGAACTTGACCTGCCTTCCCTTGCCGATCGCGTTTGACATAGCCCATTCAAGCCAATACCCTCCGCGGGCGTATTACTTTATGGGTGAGGGATATCTGTGGACATATTCGGGGCTGCATCATGCGCAGAAGCAGCTTCCGGTCGATCCCGAGGACGATCTGAAACCGATAAGTAACTTCACGCACGGCGCCGGCTACTGGCTGAGGCTGTATGGCTCGGGTGTATCATACCAGGCGGTTGATGATGATGTTACCGACCGGTGGATATCCCTACCATACCCATGGTACAACCTATTCGGCCATCCGCTCAATCACGATATGCTTTGGAGCGATTTGAAGGTCACCGACGGCAAAAGGATGGCAGGACTGCAGGAAGCCTGGTTTGACCTGCAGTGGGTTGGTTCGGTCGGAGTCTGGTGGGAGCCCCAATTCACAAGCTCGCGTGATATTGGCTTGCCTGATGACTATGCTTACACCGAGACTATGGAGAGCTGGCATGGCTATCACATGTACGCCGCCAAGTCCGTGGCTCTCATCGTGCCAGGGCAGATAGCCCCTGATACTCCTCGCGGGGGCATCCTCGCCACTGTCACCGACGCTTCCCAGAATCCCCTCATCGGCGCACGGGTCTATTGCAAGTACGGCTCGGCGCTCAGCACTGAGCCAAACGGGACCGCCCTCATAGAGGACTTGCCGGTAGGGGACTACCTCGTCACTGCGAGTGCACAAGGCTACAAGTCCAAGTCGCAACTTGTGACGGTCATTGCCGATAACACGGCCACGCCTACTTTCGTACTTGAGGGCCAAGGGGGTATTACCCTTGGGCTGGACGCAAATCCCACCAGAATACCGCCGGATGGCATAAGCACCTCTACGATCACCGTATATACTGCAGATCGGGAGGGTGTGCCACTGTCAGGCAAGAACGTAAGCCTTTCTACCAGCCTCGGGACCTTGAATGCTTCCCAGGTCTCAACGGATGATGCAGGATCTGCAGCGGACATTCTCACCGCCTCCGCGACCCCGGGCGTCGCAACAATTACCGCCACATGTGAAGGCCAGACAGCCAGTATCCAGGTGCAGTTCCGCACGATTATTTACGTAAAGACCGATGGCAGTGATACCAATAGTGGACTGAGCTGGGCTCTGGCAAAGGAGCACCTCAGTGGGACCCTGGGTGCACTCTTGGCAGCGACGGCGGGCGGCGAGATCTGGGTTGCCGGCGACAGCGATCACCCATATGAGGAGAACATCACCCTCAAGTCCGGCGTGGGGTTGTATGGCGGATTCGATGGCACTGAATCGCATAGAGAGGACAGGGATTGGAGAGAGAACGAGACGATCCTTGATGGTGGTGGCTCAGAAACGTCAGAAACGGTTGTGACCTCACCCGAAGGTGCAGGTTCCGACACCATAGTTGACGGATTCACCATAACCAATGGCCTTGGTCAGTACGCTGGCGGAGTGGATTGCACGAATTCGTCGCCTACCATATCCAACAACACCATAACGTCTAACCAAGGGACAGGTGAAAGTGTTTCCGGCGGCGGGATCTACTGCTATGCTTCTTCAGCGAAAATACAGGGGAATATCATTCGGGGGAACACTTCCTCCACGGTCGGGGGCGGAATCTGCTGTCAGTCGTGCCCTTACGTATCTATCATCAACAACCAGATCGACCAGAATGCCGCCCAGTTCTCTGGGAGTGCCATCTACTCGGACTCGCCGGCCATCATAGCAAGCAACACAATTGCAGATAACGCTGGTGGGGGAGGGGTCTATGCTGTCTATTTATCTGGCGCATCTACGACTGTCGCTAACAATATCATAGCCTTCAACCAGGCTGGGGTCTATGGCGATTCAAGTACGCTGCTGGCAAATAATGATGTCTGCAATAACCCTGAGACGAACCCGAATGATTACTACCCTGAGGAACTGGCGCATGATACTGATATACCAGACCCTCCTTCGTTCGTGGATGACTACCATCTCACCTCTTCCTCGCCATGCAAGGATGCCGGGAATAACGATTACGCTGACCTGGATATACCTGATATAGACGGCGAGTACAGGGTACAAGACGGCGTCATTGATATCGGCGCTGATGAGGTAACCGGATGCACCTGGTATCATCTAACGCTGTCCGTCAGTCCGCCCTACGTGACGCCTGGTCAGACGGCCGTCGTTACAGCCCACTTGGACAATTGGCATAACCACGGCATTTCGGGAGTCACTGTCTGCTTCTTGGTAGTTGGTGGTACTATCACGCAGATAAACGGGTTGGACCCGACCAGCGGATGTGGGGAAACAGACGTGAGTGGGAATGTCACCGCTGTAGTAACGCGAGATACCCCTGGAAATGTAACGGTGACTGCCCAAGTCGAAAACGGCTGTGGTGGTGAAATAGATCGGTCTGCGGTTGTTCACTTCTATGCCCCCGGTCAGCCGGTGGAGATATTCTTCTGCATAGATTCGACTGGGAGCATGGCTGACCTAGGCGGAGAGCACAGAGCTACCTCAAGCGTTGCGAAACTCTTGAATGACCTGGGCGCAGCGGGCGTCCCGCTCAAGATTGGCGGAGTCAAGTTTAACGAACCCGGCGACTACCTTCCCAGCAGAGAGGAAATACTGTCAGGTGCCCCAGGTCAACCGGAGGGATCGTCGCAGTTATCTTCGCTCAGCGATTTCACAGACATAGCCGACCTCATTTCGGGCTGGGTGCACAACGGTTATTCCCCCTACGGTGGGGACTTCACCGAGCTGCAACTGGACGCCTTGCACCTTGCGGCTGAGGACATGAATGACAATTCCGCCTCCGGCAATCCAAACAAATACATCGTTTTGATCACAGACTACGACTATCATTACAAGGACGATGGCTCAGGCAAGAGCACGCTTACTGAGGATGAGGTACGGGATGAGCTGGAGGACTCTGGGTGCGCCGTCTACGTGTCGCTATGGGAAGACCAGCATCAATGGGATTCCTGCTATGAGGATTTCCTGGTCAATGATGGGGAATTCGACCCCTGTGACCGGGTTGCCGGTCAGATGGAGGACAAGTATCCGTTCACGAGACTGAGGAGCAGGATACTTGGCTACTAAGCACGTCACACTGATGGAAACGGAGGGTATGTCATGAAGGTTTCATCGCTCGTATTCATAATCACAACAGTCTTGCTGGTAAGCTTTGCATCCGCTGCCAACGCCTGGGATACCTTTTATGACGGCAGTCAACTGCCTACAGACGAAGGTTGGAGTCTTGGAGGTAACGACATCTCCGAATGCAGCACCGACGGAAACGCGCTGAGGATCTTGGACAACCGTACTGATGCCAGCGCTTACTTTCGAAAGACCGTTTCCGCCAAGGGGCAACCGATAACCAGCGAGGCGAGGTTGATGGTGGCAGGCGCCAGTGAAACTGATACGGTGCAGATGCTAGTGTCCAATCTCAGTTTTTCGACTCTGCTGGCGTTCACTCCGAGCCAAATCTCGGTCCAGTTTGACTGGCAGGAGCAGTCGTGGTTGTCGTTCCCTGCCGACCTCTCGCATTACCGGACTGTGAGGGTGGCGACTGACTCCCAGGGAAACTCGTACGTCTGGCTGGATGGTAACCTTCTTACGGTTGGGACGACCCACGTCGGAGGCCAGGGGTCCATGTACTTCGGCGCAATTGGATACGCGCCAACGAGCGAATCGTACTGGGACTACGTCGCGGCAAGTCCAGAATTCCTGCCCATCCCCGAACCCTCCTCCCTCCTCGCCCTGGCGGGGGGATTGATCGGGCTGGGGGGATTGGCCCTGAGGAGAAGAAGAACCCGATAAGCAGGATTACGATTTCGACTGGGTCGCGGCGATGACGGGCGCCGGCGCGAGCTGCGACTTAGCCCTGGCGAACAATTTCGGCGACTCATAGACGACGATGAGGTTGGTCATCCTTCGCCCGGGATGGCTGTATGTGTGGCCGTCGCAGAAGAGGGCGGTCGAGCTTCCTCCGTCGAGGTTGACCGCATCCTTTGCTCCCAGTTCGCGCATGATCTTCGCCATCTTGCTCATGTAGATCGGGCGGTTGACGGTTACCAGCAGCAGCTTGTTGTACTTCGTGATCCCCAGCGCCGATCTCTGAGCGGGCCGATAGAGATGACCGTCATGGAAGCCCTCGGCCCATGGGGACAGCGCGACCACGCCATTCTTCACCAGACGAGGTCCGCTAGCCAGCACCGACTCGTATGTGCCGGGATTGGGGGTCGGAGACTTGTAGGACTTGAACTCGACAGTGTTGCCCGTTCCGAAGCAGACCGCGCTTCCTACACTGCCGGCATTGATCAGCTTGCTGTCTATGGCGATGTGGCCGGTCGGAACAAGGCTTCGGACGCAGAAGTAAGTTCCGGTGATGGCCGCGGCTGGTTTCAGGCGGGAGAGCATCGAGCCGAATCCCTCCGAAGTGCCGATACCATGGCGTGCGATGGCCGGGCTGACCTTCACATTGGCGCTGTTCAGGTTGGCCGTCACCACGTGGACGGGCACTCCCTGTACCCAGCGCTTGGTATAGGCGACGTCGTCAGCCGCCATTGCGAGTATTGTGGGGAGCATAAAGCCTATCAGCAGTATGCAGATTCGGCGCATTGTGTCCACTTCCCTTCCATGCGCCCGCACTGCTAGGTCCCGAGGAGCATGCCGGGCCGCTCAGTCCTTACACGTATAGTATCTCACACTTTGCAGGATTTGTCAACCCTATTTCACCGTGCGTTCACTATTTCTTCATGCTTACGTCAACTATGCAGCATTCCGGCGGTGGAAGGAGAACACGGCCTTCAGCAGAGGAGGTGTAATGAACGTTGTGACGATGATCACGGCGATTATTCCCGCGTACTCATCAACGGTAATGATCCCCCTGCTGAGGCCCAGGCTGGCAAAGATGAGGCCGACTTCCCCACGAGGGATCATGCCGACTCCCACGACCAGCTTCTTCACCCCCCTCCCAAGAACTCCCAACCCTGAGATCACCTTCATGACGATTGCCACCAGGATAAGAGTTCCCGTGAGGCCCAGAGCGCTTCGAGCTTCGGGGTTGAAGGGGTTGAAGTAGGCGATGTTCACCGAAAGGCCGAGCATGACGAAGAATATGGGGATGAAGATATCGGCGACCGGCTCGATTCGGTGCCTGATATGCGCCTGATCCTCGGTCTTGGCAAGAATAAGTCCCGCGGCGAATGCGCCGACGATGGTCGCAAGACGGATCTCGTGCGCAATCCAACTCAGGGCAAGACAGAACAAGAAGGCGCTGATTGTGATCATTCCTCGGGTATAGAGGCTCTTGGCCACTTTCAGCAGGAACGGCGTAATCCTGATGCCGATGATAATGGCGCTAAGCAAAAATACGACCGCCAGTAGAGCAGTCTTCCCAATCTCCCACAATGAAATGCTACCGCTGCTGCTGGATACCATGCCGCTCACGACCGCGAGAATGATCAGCCCAAGGACATCATCTATGACCGCCGCCCCCAGGATGATCTTCGCTTCCTTCGTATGAAGCTGATTCAGGTCGGAGAGGGTTCTGGCGGTGATTCCGACGCTGGTAGCGGTGAGCGTTGCGCCGATGAATACGGAGACTATTGTGGATACGTGGAAGACCAGCGATGAGACCAGATACCCCGCTGCGAATGGGCCGATCACACCAATGGTCGCCACTAGAAATGCGGATGGCCCCACCCTGAGGAACTCCTCCAGGTCGCTATCCAGGCCTACCTCGAACAGGAGCAGAATGACTCCCAATTCCGCGAGGAAGGTCAGGACCGCGAGTTGGGGAGGGAGGGAGTGGCCGGTGTTGATTCTGATCCATCCGAGGACGCTGCCGCCGAGTATCACGCCGGCTATCAACTCGCCCAGGACTGCAGGCTGCTTTAGGCGCTCAGCAAATTCGCCGAATAGCTTGGCAAAGATGAGCACCACTATGACGTAGAGTATCGCCTGCGTAGTCTGGTCAGGAGTCATGAAGCATACTAGTCCTTGGTTATCACTCGAACGAGCAGTATGGGAACTGTGGCATGGTGGAGCACATGCTCGGCAACGCTTCCATAGACCAGCCGCTGGATTCCCGATCTGCCGTGCGTGGACATGACAATGAGATCAACTTGATTGAGATGTGCATAGTCAACTATCTGGCCGGCAGGATCCCCTTCCCTTACGACCCTCAGGACGTCAATCCCTTCCTGACGCAGCTTATCGGCCACGCCATCCAGGTATTCGGCAACCTTCCCGACCTCGTCCTGCACGTCCATGGAAACGCTCACGACCGGGCCGACTGCGCCCGGCTGAGGGTAGACGGCGACAGGCTCGACTACGGACAACAGAGTCACCTTTGCCTTGAAGGCCTTCGCTATCTCCATCGCGTGTGAGATTGCGCCCTCCGCGAGCTCCGATCCATCCAACGGAATAAGGATTTGCTTGTACATCAATCGCTCCTTTCCAGACTCAGCTTCCTTGGAGAAGTTGTGAGCACCTCGCTGCCCGATTCGGTCACCAGCACATCATCCTCGATCCTGATGCCGCCCCACTCAGGGATGTAGATCCCCGGCTCCACCGTGACGATCATGCCTGCCTCCAGGAAGATCTCGCTGCTCTTTGCCAGCATTCGGCCATCATGGACATCCAGTCCAAGGCCGTGCCCAAGGCCGTGGGCGAAATACTCGCCGTATCCCGCATCCACGATCACCTTTCGGGCGGCGGCATCAACTTCTCCACCGGCGATTCCCGGTCGAATGGCGGCAATCCCGGCGTGCTGTGCCTCGAGGACGATATCATAGATCTCCTGCTGCTTAGAGTCGGCCTTCCCGAGGACGACGGTTCTCGTGATATCCGAGTGGTAGCCATGCCACTTCGCGCCGAAGTCCAGGAGGACCAGCTCCCCCTCCGAAATCTTCCGCTCGGTTGGCTTGCCATGTGGAAGCGCCGATCTCGGCCCGGTGGCAACCAGTGGGTCGAACGCCTCCCTCTCCGCGCCGGCCTTCCTTATCAAGCAATCAAGCTCAGTCGCGACCTCCCGCTCGGCCATGCCGAGTTCCAGGAACGCGCTGATATGCTCGTATGCCAGGTCGGCAATCTTCACGGCCTCACGAATCGCGGCCAACTCGGACTCATCCTTGACCCATCTCAACCGGCCGATGGGATCGTCGGCGTCGGTCAGGTTCAGCCTACCCAATTCGGTCCAATCCCGATGGCTGAGCGAGTGTCCCTCGAAGCCGACGTTCTTCAGATGCAGGCGCTCGATCAAGGCTTTCATCGGACCGGTCCAGCGATTCTCGACGGTCTCCAGTCGGAAGTCCGGCGACTCCTCCGACGCCTGGAGGGTATACCTCGAATCGGTTAGCAGATGTGCGGCATCACCGGTGACCAGGACCGCCGCATACGAACCTGTGAACCCGCTGATATAGCGGATGTTCAGCATGTCGGTGACGAGAAATCCGTCCAGTCCCTGGCCGGCCATCTCCAGCCTTAGCTTTTCCAACCTACTGTTCACTGTTTACCGTTCACTGTATACTTGGCCGCCTCAAGCCCCAGGAGATAGCTGTCCGCGCCGAAGCCGCTTATCTGCCCGACGCAGACAGCAGCGATCACGGATTCATGGCGAAACTCCTCCCGAGCATAGATATTGGAAAGGTGGACCTCTATGGTGGGCACTTTCACGGCGGCGATGGCATCTCGCATGGCGATGCTGTAATGAGTGTAAGCCCCAGGATTGATGACAATGGCGTCCGCCCATCCTCCCGCCGCCTGAATGGCCTCCACCAACTCGCCCTCGGAGTTCGACTGGCTGATCTCGACGTGCACGCCGATTGACTTCGCATGCTCGTGAATCCGAGCGTCAATCTGCTCGAGAGTCAGAGAGCCGTAGACATCCGGCTCTCGGCCACCGAGGAGGTTCAGGTTCGGCCCGTGGAGCAATCGAATCTTAATCATTGCAGATCACCGCTTCCTCGACCAGCATGACCGGCCGGCCGTCTTTGATCGGATACGCCCGCTTGCACTTCTCGCAGACGAGCGTCTCGCCCTCCTGCTTGATCGGCGGACGATCGTCGCACGCCGGGCAGGCAAGTATATTCAGCAAATCTTGGTCAACCAACGCAATACTCCTTATTTCCCCAGAACCAGGTCCAACTCGCGCTGGGTCTCGATTCGGGCGTCAATAAGCGCCTGCTTGGGCGTCTTCTTGCCGTAAATGGCATCGTCCACCGCCCGCTGAAGCGCTCCCATATAGTATGCCTGCGCCGGCATAACCGGCCTTTGATGGCGGCATTCCTCAAGGATCTTGAGGAACATACCGTATCCCGGCTTATTACGTATTCGGTCAAAATAGGGAGATTTCCTGTAACCAGGGAATAAACCGGTTTCTTGACCGACCGCCGTCGTGCCTTTCGGATCGGCGCACATCCATCGAAGAAGCTCCCATGCCTCCTTCGGATGGCGGCTGCCTTTCGGGATCGCCATGCACCAGCCGCCGACCCACGAACTGTGCGGCTCCCCACCAGGCGGACAAGGGATATACGTCATCCCATAGTCTAGATTCGGCGCGTACTTCTTAATCTCCTCGACACCCGAAATATGAAGGCAAGAAACCGAGAGCTTGCCGATATAGAGCGGGTTCAACTCCGCAGTCCCGAATCCTGCCTGCAGGCCGGCGATCTTATTAACATCGTACTCTTTGGCATACGTGCACATCCATTCGAGCGCCTCCACGATCCTGGGGTCATCGCACGTGACCAGGTGCTTCTTCGGGTCGTAGAATGAGCCGCCGAACGCCCATCCCCAGGTGAAGATGGAGTTCGCCGAGCCGTATTGCGCCCAGGGAATGAGGCCGATGCGGCTGAGCCGCCGGTGCTTGCCCGATCCCTTCCAGGAGTTCAGCTTGCGAACGAATTGATCCAGTTCGGCTATGTTCCTCGGGCCTCGATTCGGGTCCAGGCCGGCTTCCTTGAAATCCTTCCTATTCCAAACGAACGCGAAATTGGGGTCGGCGCAGTAGGTGAGCGCATAAACGTGGCTGCGATACTCGTTCTGCTCCCAGCAAGGGAGGAAATAGTCGGTCTTGCGTATGCCGGCATTGCGCGAATAGTCATCCAGCTCGACCAACGCCCCCTGCTCGGCCCATTCGGCGACCTGCGGCCCGTCTACGAAAACCGCGTCCGGGGGCCGCTTGGCCGCCACCGAGGTGAAAAACTTCTGGTTGTTCGAGAGGTTGTTCGGTGTGAAGAGAGGCTTTACGTCAATATTCGGGTGCTCCGCCTCGAAGTCCTTGACGATCTTCTCCATCGCCTCCGACTGAGTGCCGCCCCAGGGATGCCACACCGTGACGACGACCTTGCCCGAAGCCTTGTCTTCCTGCCGACCGCAGCCCTGG
>Ga0307378_10011335_pt1 | contig 11494 bp, 16 predicted proteins | sample UN1MG_FD_202238 | JGI IMG/M metagenome (GOLD analysis project Ga0307378, IMG submission 202238) | Soil microbial communities from Risofladan, Vaasa, Finland - UN-1 | ecosystem: Environmental > Terrestrial > Soil > Coastal area > Acid sulfate soil | place: Finland: Risofladan, Vaasa | collected...
ATATGTTTGTGTTCCTCTCTCTCCACTCCCACTACCTTACTGAGACCTGTTGATTGCAGTTTTCCTCTCACGGTGACCCTTGAGAGAATCGACCCTCGGACAAGCATGATACATTCAAGGATTCTGGTTCCTGCATGTAACCCATGTCGACACCATGATAAAGGAAGTTTAACTCGAAAGATTGACCCCTCTTTCACTTTTCTTCCATCATCATACCCTAGATACATACCCTTCTTGATGTGCCACGCTTTAATTTCCATTCATTATCCTTTTCATTATTCAATCGTTAATTAATTAAAACAAACCCATATCTAATATTAATATATATAGGTTTAATATTTAATATAGTATTCATCCCATTAGAAAAAAAGGGGAAGACTTGACCAACATCCTCCCCTTTTTTCTGATTACTCCCAAGCTTGACCACGCTTTGTCCCTAACTATTGCTCCTTGGGATAGGAGACGCAATGCAATAGTAGTCAAGTATGTCCTTTTTGGGTAGACTAACCACTCTATCAAATTAAATTATAATAGTTTTCCGAGTTGATATTTAGAGAGTCACTTACATCCCATCGCGTCCAATGAACCTGCAAGCGAGCCTCTATATATCTCCCATTGCGCAGATCAGCGTCCCTTTCTGCTCTGACCAATGTTACCTCGGCGTCCTGTCAGTGGACCCTCGTTTCTCTCTCAGGACTTTAAGAGTGAGGTGAGGAACCTCGAATGACACGAGTTCTTCTCTACCAGATAGGCACATAATGACCTATTAGTTAGCGAGTACCGGACCCTTTGGACCCGGATCCCATAGAACACGTGTTCGAAGATAGTACAAATTTTCGCGCCCGTACGAAATCCATCTCCATTTCACTTACGAGAAGAATCCATTCATGATATCCTTCTCTGTATTTTCACCCGGGTGCATTGGGATGTCGATTGGATGAATCCCTTCTTTTTCCTTTTTGAGTTTTTCTTTGTCTTCGACAATCTCTATAATTTCAATTGGATCTTCCATCGCTCCTCCTAGAGATAGATTGTGACGGAGTTTTTCACACCAGGTCTCTGCACGCCGTGAAAAAATTGTTTGGACCTGAGTGGTGAGACTCCAAGTCATGAGTTAGACCTTCCCCCCAATACAACAAAGGCCTTTGGCGTCACGAAACAGAACGAATTCTGTTTACCAGAGGAATGCTAATCAATCTCCGTCACAAACTGTCATATTGAGAACTTGATCTTTATGGGTTTACCATTGCGGGTCATACGGAAGGTAAGGTCGATTCCGAAGTTAGCGAATGAAAATCCAAGTTCCTTTTCGGGTTCGACTTCCGGTTGCTCAATTTTTTCCGTAGAAGGTTCTTGTTCTGGACCTTCGATTGTGGGTTCTTCTTGTGCAGAAGGAGGATCATGTTTGATTGAGGGTGGCTCAACTGGATCCCCGGGACCAAGGAAGTATTTAGCACTGCTATACTTCCCTTGTTTGTTTACTTTCCTATCCTTGACTAACTGTTTGGTATCTACATAGAAGCTGACTTTGATATATTGATCTATGTTTTTACCCCAGAAGGGACGAATCATTTCGAAAAAAACTTTTGATGCATGTTCCCGAATGTTGAAATAGTTATATTCGAGAATAGTTTGTGCCATGAATCGCAGGATTATATCTCGTCTGTGTTCAGGCAATGATCCATTTGCTATGGGTGGTGTTTGCAAAATAGCTTCAGCTAAACGATGTTGATTCATTTTTCGAATCTCCGTGTTGGGATACCGTCGAACATCCGACGGATGTGAGTGTTCTTTGATGAATAACCCATGATTAGGTTGTCTTTCTTTTGGACTCCTCTTATTTCTTAGTGTTTGTTTGATTTCTTCCAGTGTTTCATTTTGTACCTTGTTTGCTTGTGATGCGAGATCTTGGTCGAACCATTCTCGTATTGGTTCGAAATTAAAGTTGACTTTACGTTCATCTTCTTTTTTCACCTTTGCTCCTTTATCTATGAATCAGTATTTTTATATGTAGCTCCTTTCTTTAAGTGGAAGATGAATATATATGAAGAACTTTCTTTATTTGTAAAGTAATACGGGAGGCGACTTTCTCCCGCATTACATCCATGTGTGAACCCGTCGGGTTGTTCAAGCAGGGGAAGACGGATTCGAGTGCTATAAAACTTCAGTCGCTTAGCAGTAGATGTCCCCCACCGACAACATGAACCTGGTCCGAGGCTGCTGCGATCCTTGGATGCAACGGCGCGGGCCAGGTTAGAGAGAAGTATGATCCTTGTTGGGTTTGGGGGTAGCTTCTCTAACTACATCTTCCCCAAGGAGACACATAAATCCGAGTATCGTTTTATGGCATGGCTCGAATTTATACCTGCAGGATCATAGACAGGAAATGGATCACCCCATACCAACCTCTAAGAGGAGCAGAAGAGATTCATTATTTCGTCTTTACTTAAAAATAATATACCTCAACTATTAATATATATAAAGAATGTTTTTTAAAAAGGTTTTGATATGTTATTACCTTAGCCGAGACCAATCTCTTAATGATCGACCAATTTTGGCACAAGGTTCTCCATTGAGTGCAACAGCGTCTGCGGTGAAATCTATCCTTTGTTTGAAGATAGATGAGCCGACTCCGACAATGTCGTATGGTACCTTGTGATTAGTGAAGTTGAAAACCTTCTCAGAATCAAATCCACCTGAGACAATGATCTTTAGGTCATTAAGTCCTAATTCATCGAAGAATTTTCTTGCTTCGATAACTAACTCTTTGCATACTCCGGTTTCTTTGATTGATGCTGCGGCCATTGAGTGATCTATCATACTTCCTGATGTATCAAATCTGACACCGAATATCTTTCCTTTTCCTTTCCCGATTACATGAGGAATATGTTCTGCATTCTCTATGATGAAGTTATACATATCATCTATACCGTGGGATACACATCCTTTCAATGCAAGTCTTTCATTGGTGATATACTTGTTCATAAAAGCAATGACAACCTTTAGTGTTGTTCCTATGCAGTCATTATCCCAATCAACCAGGACAACCCGATCAACAACATCATCAATGCTTTCATCAAATGCAAGAGCTGCATCAATAGTACTTCCTTTGAAACAAGCAATGAGAAGATGTGGCATAGTACCCATGCCTTCTGATCCCCAATATTCACCATTGGCATCAGTTGATACACTCCAGTTCTTATCCTTGTGAGATCCGATGTATGAAGCATAACCATCTGCTGCTTGATTTTCTGGATGTCTGAACCTGGCGGGGAAGAATAGCATCGGTTTCTCATTTTTTGAGGATATTTGGACTGATTGAACTGCCGTGGCTACAGCAGACATTTGAGAAAGGATTCCTAGAATTGGAGTTTCGAGGTGAGTGAAATACCTAGGATTCCCTATGATACCAATAGTGGGTTCCATGTTTATAACATAGTTTCCATCTGAGAGAGATTTGAAACTGAGCTGATCGAAGGTCGAAACCCAGTTTTCATCCAGTTTCATACGAAGGTGATGAAACAACTCAAGATCATTAAAAGAGCATGAATATAGATCTATTTTTTGCATTATCCTGAAATCAGCAGATGCTTCTTTCAGGTTATGATAATACCCGGTACAATTTTCAAAGATCTGTTGAACTACAGGTATGCCAGCCAGAATACAATTACCACGAGGAAATATCTGGTAATGTATTTCATCCTCATAGGATATGTCTTCTAATATATCCCGTGTTCGAAGGAAGTATTTATCGGCGTACCATCCAATGCGATAAGCATTGTAATTCATCCTCGGGACAATGTTCATATTCAAACTCCTTCTAGCTCTTTTAGATCTTCGAGAGCTGCTGCATATATGAGGAAGTCATTGTCACTAAATAGGACGAATCGGACGTCTTTAATTACTTCATCCCATTTGATGTAATGATAAACCGTATATAAAGCAATCCGACTCGCTTCCTGAATTGGATATCCATATACTCCGCAACTGATGGCCGGAAAAGCAATGGAGATCAAACCATATTGTGTAGCGAGTTCCATGCTTCTTCGGTAGCAGTTCATCAATTGTCCGGCTTCGTACCCCTTATTTTTATTATATATGGGTCCTGCTGTATGAATGATATATCGAGCTTTCAAGTTGTACCCTTTGGTTATCTTGGCCTCTCCGGTTTCACACCCCCAAAGAGTTTTGCATTCCTCAAGAAGATCGGGTCCAGCCGCTCTATGAATAGCACCATCTACCCCACCTCCACCCAGAAGAGATTTGTTGGACGCATTCACTATTACATCTACATCCACTTTTGTGATATCACATTGCACGATTTTCATCTTTTCAAAAATGGACACCATTTACTCCTTTTCAGAAAGAAGGTTGGGAAATATCTCACCACGTCCTATTGCAGCAAGCATTTCTTCAAGTGGTGTTGTTGGGTTTATAATGTATCCCTGACTTTTACACCAATCACATTTACAATCTATACTAATGTTACCTTCCCATTCGTGGTGACATTTTTTGCAGTGCCACAGTGGCATGATTCAGAACCTCGCGCTTGTATTTGAGAAATGTTCATGTAATGAACTTCAATTCGTGACAAATGAGATTCTGGATAATATGGAGGTTTATCACCTGTCCATTTCCCTTTGTAATATCCCCATTCATCCATGTCAGTGAGAAGTTCTAACCAGCATACCACAAGAAGTCTGCCACCATGATCCCCAACAAGAACTTGAACACGATCCCCTATATTCAGATTCTGCCTTTCTGAATCTGGAGGGACGTTGTTCCCATTTAAACTGTTATCATAGATCAACATTCTCATTGTGTTACCTCTCTAGTTGCCTTTCTTGGACTTAATTCCAAAGAGTCGTTTGTCCTTGAAGAAAAGTACGTTTGAACCGTTTTTGGCCAATGTCATTCCTACGTCAATTTGTGAATCTTCAATTTTGTTAACTGTGGTCTTCATAGGGTCATTGAAAAATAGTTCCATTGAACCATCATTATTAATCATAACGCAAGCTCCGTTATCTAATCCAACGAAGTTGATGATTGGGAATTCTGCTGACTCCTCAGATCTTATATGATATGAGATATTGTTTTCATCGAAGCGTAGGATAAATTTGATATACATTTGATCCTTTCTACCGACGATAACAGCTACTCTATTATCATATTTCCCATTGAGGATCTTCGATCCATCAAGTTCAGGAACTTGGACCAGGTTGAGATATGTATCGCCTCTTGAGTTAATGGCAGGAATGAGCAGATATGCCTTCCCAATCATATCTTGGTATATCATTCCGTTTAAAACTTGGGATGATTTGGACATGATTGACCATGATGACCCACAAGATGCTACTATCCTCTGACTTGAAGTGAATTCGGTGATATTTATCTCTGTTACCTTTTTCCCATTTTTGGTATATATGTAATTTTCAAACACCAGGAGATCAGTCGCACCAAAATTGTTTAGGGTTGTTATTTCCTCCCCTGTTCTTAAGTTTGTGAGATGCAATGTATCTCTTATAATCTGAATGAGAATTGGAGTTAATGACGGTAGAAAAATTACATCTGATTTTGATGATTTAACTTCAACCTTCTTTCCGTTGAGATATATATGATTAGATGTAGTAACTATTTCGTTTTGCTCAAGATACTTTACTCTGCGGATCTTTTCGTTAAATTCTTTCATCATTGTGATAGTGAATGTGTTGGTGCTTTTCACCACGTCAATCTTGACCACCGCAACGAAGGCACCAGCTATTGACGGAGGCGGAACTCTCTGACCTTTTTCAAACATATTGATGAACCAATCCATATATCCATTTGGAACAATATCAAATTCTCTAACCGACGGAGGGAGTTTGATATCACTATGGAAGATTGATGTATTTCCTAACACTCTTGCTTTGATGTATTCTTGGGAATTCTTTTTCATTTGCTTCGGGAATTGTTGATTACTTCCTCCTAAGAATGGATGAATTCCAAGAAACAATTGGCAAATTAGGATAGCTGCTGAGAACCAGTCAGTCTCAGTTGAATATCCTTTTGAATGCCAGTCTTTAATGGCGAGATTTATTGCTGTTGCAGGGTAAGACGGAGTCTGATATGAGTTGGTGTCGATGAAGAAAGATTTGGTAAGATCGGATTCTGTTGACAATATGTTGAACTCATTGAGGTCAACAATTAGAGTCTTCTTTCCATGAATGAAAGATATTGTCTCGATGATTCCTTCACTGAGACTTACAATTGTATCTGGCGATATCTTGTTATCATCCCAGAAATCTGTGACGAAGAATTGACACAGAAAAACTTTTTCTGGAACTGGAACCATTGTAAAACCAATTGGTACTGTTTTCTTAACTGGATGAAGGAGAATATTCAATGGTTGTATGATACTTGGGTTATTGAGTTGTTGAAGTTCTTGGATTTTTCCAGTTGGTATCATTCGTTTCAAATCATGATATATTTTGAATATGATACCATATTTTTCATACACTGATGCTTCTCCACCCCTAGCGACATAATCATCATCACCCAGTATTGTCAGTTTCGTTTGTCCCTGAATCAGAACCTTCTGCATTATCTTCCTCCGTTAAGAAGCATGCCACGGCCAAATCGTCATAGAAGTCGAATCCTTGTTTTGCTAAGCTCTTAATTTCAGCTAAGACTCTTCTTTTGACAAATTCGCCGTTGGTGTTTTTGAACTTCGTGAGTCGATCCATCATATCTTCTATAGGGATTCTTTTTGTATTTTCTTTGTTTACGAATCTGGATACGCCATCGGAAGTAACCATATGAATTGAGAATTCCTTTATCTCTGCAATGAAATGATGGTTATAGTTAAATGCTCTTCTTCTGTTTGTTGTTTTCCTTTCGACGTCTTGTCCACCACTATAAAATTTTGAGATTTCTTCATGGAAACTTACGCTTAATTCTGTTGATCCGAGTCTCAATTGATAGTCGTATTTTGCACCCGGATCTATTTTGTAGTATAGATAATATGGAGATTCATAGTCATAATTGATTGTTGAACAAATTGACATCTTGGAGGATTTAGCAAAGTATACCCCATCTCCATATATGTATGTATGAATTTTTCTATCCCAGTAGAATGACATGATTAAAGTGGCCGCCAAAGCATCTTTATTCAAACCGATGGTTTCAGTCACAAATTGTGCTCGTCTGATTATTTCCTCGCCTATATAATCTATGTCCATTATTCTATTGACATGAATCATATTGTAAAGACTCTTTTTTGCGGCGTGAGCCAAAATCCTTGCCCCAGTTGCTGAATTGTATGTTGAGCTACATCCATCACATAGGATTATATGAGGTATTGGTAAGTTTCCGAAAAGAATAAAATCTTCACATTCCTTTTGTTTCCCTTCTATTGGGGTCTTATTCCCGGGAAGGTAAATACCATCGACACTTATTTTCATTTTTCTCCTCCGACGAAAAATTAGGGGACTACCCCCTGCTGAAATACAAGAGTAGTCCCCTAATTCTTAGATTATGATTGGTGCTGATGCTTGCCCGGTTCCACAGACACTGCTTGTTGAACTGATGGCGCTACTGATTCCCAGGCCAATTTTGGCAATTGACGATGGGGATGCATCATCCATGTCGAAGTACTGATCGAATTCACCGACAGTCTTGAAGTCGTTGAGATATGCACCGCAATCTTTTGTATTCATCCCAATCAGGATTCGAGTAAATGATTCGAGACCGATTTCTTCATCTCTTGCTCCTTGATGAAGAAGCTCAATCAGTTCAGGTTCTTTTCTTGACGAGGTTGTGTCATCCCCATCTGTAACCACGGCGAGAATGGCGTTGACTGTGTATTCCTGATCAGTGAGGTTTCTGGCATACTCAAAAATCGCTTCAATTGACGAATATGTTACGTCGATGAGTGCAGTTCCACCATTCGGTTTGAAGATGGGGTATTCGTTCTGTTCATCAATATGCTTCAGGAGTTTGAATCCATGAAGTTCATTGAGCGTTGAGGCGAAAGTGACTCCTCGGATGAGCATATTTGGTGCATTGGCCTTATCTTTGCGGAGAGCTTCGATTACGTTTCGACCCATCTCCGTCAGTTCGGAACCAAAGCCGTAAAGACTTCCGGACACATCAATCGCTACGATACCGAGGGTATACTTGGTTGATTTCAGGTGTTTGGTGCTGGTACCATGGAACTCAAAGTTCCCACCTGAAAACTTTTTCATCAGATCTGGTGGTATGATATTTTGCTCCGTCATTCGAGATTCTCCCTTATATGTGGATCTTATCTGATCGTTCGACTCGCATCCCTCTCGCGATGAGAGTATTCAGTGCGTCTTCACCCTGCTTCTCAAACCCTGGGACAGGACTGCTACAGTCTTCGACGAAAACAATTTTCTGCATGATCTCTTCGCCGAAGTTTTCGGTTACGTCCAACATGGTTGTTGGTACACAATGAGTTGATGCTTCTCCCAAGAAGTATGTCAACTTTGATTGCTCGATGGTATCGACAAATCCGGAGTTCATGCAGGTGGAAGGTTCCTCTTTGATAGAGACTTCAGCTTTTGCAGCACCGTAGTGTTCCGTGAGAGCGTAACTTCCTTTGGTGACGAAGGTGACAAGGTTCTCTGATTTCCTTCTTTGCCATTCGTAGATCGCTTCAGCTGTATATGGAGCGAGACATGCTCCATGCGAGGAGATCAGACAATGATCTGGCCAGATCACCAATGGAAAACGACCACCTTCTTGAAGGGTCTTTGTGTAAGTCAGTGCCCAGCCAAATAGATCTGGATTATCGGGTCTCATTTTACCCGAAGCGACATCGTCGTAATGAATCACCTCGAATGGATTGGGGTGTTGTTGTGCACTGTTTCTCCAGAACCATTGATGCGCGATATGATAAGGTTGGTGTGAATCTAGAGTACACGTTATTTCGACTTTACTACCGATTCTTTTGATCAACTCACCTGTTCTCTTGTCATCATCTTCGCCACCAGGAACTCCCAGTGGCGCGCCATTCATGACAAAGTCTCGTTGCATGTCGATGATGAGTAGAGTAATTTGTTCTCCAAATTGCTCTTTCAATTGTTCTTCCATTTACTATTCCCCTTTCGTTGTGATCAGATTTCACAGAGTTTAATTACTACCGTTGATTTTCTAACTGATGAAGTCTATCCTCTGTTTGTCTCCTCCTTTCTCTTAGATCCTCAAGCTCACCTTTAGCTCCTTCATCGTTTGGATATTGCATTATCCATCGTTGTTGTGATTTGATTTGATTATCTAATTCTCTTTTTCCAGTTTTTTCATTGGTAATTTTGTATTCTAACAGAACTGAATCGAGAGTCTGTGCTGTTTTAAGATAATGTGCTTCTAATTTCTCTTCGGTTTCTACTTTATATTCTTTTATTTGTGAACATTTAGCGTATCTATCTTCAATAACAAAAAATCCACCAAACAATCCAAAAACAATAATTATGATACTTATGACCTTCTTTGGCATATGTTACACGACTTACCCTTTGAGAATGGTTGATGTTAATTTAAAAAAGACCTTTGAAAACTTCCGAGATCATATTTGTAGATTCTTTGAACGTCCTATTTAGTTCTTGTTTAACTTCTCTCATGTTTTGTCTAACTTCTTTTGCTGTTTCTTTGAGTTCTTCTCTTAGACCTTCTGGTGTGCATTTATCTGAGCAGTAGTGTTTGATGCTTTCTTTTTTCTCTCCATTTCCTTTATCTATTTTGATTTCATGGGAGGTTATGTTACACCCAATAGGACCTCCACACGTTTCACATTTAATCTTTTTCTTTTCTTTTGGCGCCTCAGCTTTCACTTCAGGTTCGGGTTTGATCTCCTTCTCTTTGACTACCCTAATGGTTTTTTTCGTGAATGTTGTAGATGTTTTATTGAAGTTAAACCATTTCCACATTTTTCTTACTCCTTTCATAGTTTACCCGACATATATTTCTGGTGCCGATGTTGAATCCGGAGCTTTAACTGTTGCCTTTTCTTTAACCTTTGGATATCTGATCATGCATTCATAACCTTTACTTTTGGTAAGTATAATGAAATCATTCTTTTCGTAGAATCTAATGAGGTCTTTCATCCTCCTTTTTCCGTAGGGGTTAAGGACACAAAAAACAGCTATCTCATGCTGATCAAGAATTTCAGTCAACTCTTCCATCAACTTCCTGCCGTGACCTTGCCCTTCTTCTTGTACTTTGATTCTGTTAAAGAAAAAGATTGGAGTAGAGATTGCTATATCAAAAGCTTTCTCTAAATACCGAAGATATTCAGTATCAATAATCCTTGATAATTCTGCTGATCCGACATTCTTTGTATCATAAACATGAATCTCATTCTCAATTCGATTTTTCATAACATTCTCCTATTTGGTGGAGAGGGACAGAATTGAACTGCCGACTCCCGGCGCTTCAAGCCGGAGCTCTACCAGACTGAGCTACCTCTCCACATCAGTTTTTGTTTCATCTTCGGATCTTACTTCATGTCGATTCAGAGTATTTATTGCTATCATTTGCATGGCGTTGCATGCTGCCAATAGCGCTGCTTCATCTTTATCACGTGGTACCTTTTGGTCGTATTTTACAACTGTAGCAATCATCTTTAATGCACCATGTAGGTTTGACATCGGATGATCTGGACAGGTTTCAATGTGTTTTTTGAGGACATCGGCCATAGATGCCGGAACCTCATCCTTTGGACCATACCGGTGTCCACAGTACACACAGTTGATGTACATCCCCGATTGAAGATCGCTCACCCACTGTTGAAGTTTCCGGTTATCGGTTTCGAGTTTGTTTTTCTCTAATAAGATGTTCTTGTATGCTTTATGTAATTCCACTTTATGATACCTCCGGTTTCCAATACTGAACGAGGGTAGCAAGTCTCTGAAAATATGGACATTTAAATTCACGAGCTTCCTTGATTTCTGGATGTCTTTGTGATACATCATCGAGGAGAGCATTGATTGCACTTACTAATTTTATCGTTACTAACCTATGCGTTGCGAGATCCCTTGCTAGATTATGATATGAATCTATTTTAAGTTTAACCTTTGGTTTCTGTGGTGTTTTCCACCAATTAACAATTTCTTTAATCATGATGATATTCCTTTTTAATGTGTGCATGATAACTTCTTTAATGTTGCATCTATAATCATTTTGCCAGCACTAAGAATACTTGTTAACTGATCACTTGCTTCTTCATATGTAACTTCTTCTGTTTTTATTTTTTCCAGAAACATCTCAAGTGATCTCTTTGAGTTGATAAGATATGAATCCATCATTTTATCTTGATTGTCTGTGGGATCAGATGGATTATCAAGTGATTCATTTATTTCTCTGATTAATTTCTCAAATATTTCCTTTTCGGCTTGACCTATTACTTTTGAATCATCCATTTGATTCTCCACTCATTCGTTTATGATTTCTATTCCTTTTATTTATAAGATGGTGCCTGAGGCGGGATTTGAACCCG
>Ga0307378_10011336_pt1 | contig 11494 bp, 10 predicted proteins | sample UN1MG_FD_202238 | JGI IMG/M metagenome (GOLD analysis project Ga0307378, IMG submission 202238) | Soil microbial communities from Risofladan, Vaasa, Finland - UN-1 | ecosystem: Environmental > Terrestrial > Soil > Coastal area > Acid sulfate soil | place: Finland: Risofladan, Vaasa | collected...
CCGCACGATAGTGAACAACATAGAGGTCTTTGTCCTCGTAGATGTTCCGCTCTCGTTCAATTGTGATATCCCGAAGAATGTAGGTCTTCAAGTTCGACAATGGTGTGTACCAAATATCGAAACCATCAACCGCTGGATCACCTTCAGTTGGAATATCTTCTGGCATCAATGGGACCATGAAGAACGGAGTTCCCCAAGGACCGCAAGATGTCTGACCGGCGCACAACGTGCTGTCACCCAATGGGGTCTCACGGCTCGTCAACTGCAGAGCATGATATTCCATGGCAGACGGTGGGACGATCCAACGGTAGTCCTGGGCTCGGGACTTGTAGCGATTTGGAAGTCTTCGCTTCATTTCCCAGTACAGGTACTTCGATGGGGCGTGTCCTTCAGCGTCAATAACCTGACATTCAGGCACACAATCAAACAAGATTTTGCGCCATCCGTCGTTAACGCCAAGCAAGTTATTCACACGACTCTGGCCTTCACCAGTCGTCAAGCTCGAATCACCCATGATCCCGGCGTATTCCATGTCCATTCGGATAGCCTTTGAGAACATACCGAGAATGGTATCGCGGGCGGATGCGCCTTCGATATTACACTCCAAGAAGTCCTTGTCGATCTTGATGAACGCGCGATACTTCTCAACCGACCAACCACGAGTAAACTCTTGTGGCGTACTTGGTGTTGGACACGCTGTCGTACATGCACCTTCAGTAACAACCCCGCAGAAATCCAACATGTGGACCTTGCCGGAGCAATTGCTAACTCGGTTCATGTTCGTAGCCTGGAGCAAGGCAGATTCGTCAACCAATAGGTCAATAAACCTGTTGGCTTGATCCTGCTGCTTCATAGAGTTTGGAAGAGTTACTTCGCTCACAGTCGTGGCGTCAGTATAACTCTTAGAAACCAAAGTCTGTAGCCGATTTACCGGCAAGCTGTCAAAAATTCCCATAGGAAAAACCTCGTAAACAAACCGCGTAAGCGGTTATCTAGCTCCGACTAAATGCGGGCAGCGAATCAAAAATAGCATTTGGATCACGCGGAGTCGAAATCGACTTCACGGCTTCACTTCGACTTGTGCCGGGAACAACGGCTCCCTTGAGTGCAAGAATCAACTCGGCCTGTGCATTCTGTCGATTTTCGATCAAATCAATAGCCGTAGCCAACATCTGCAATGACTTAACAATCTCGGAAAACACGTCATCGCTTGTGGTCTGAACCGGTGCAACGGCATTAGGATCAGCACACGTGCCGCAACCTTTGCCAACTAGTTCAAGCTCTGGCTCTTCAACGGAAGCCGTAGCGTCTGGTGTTTCAGTTACCACTAATTCCGCATCAACTGGAGCAACGGCTTCCGGTGCTTGTGCAACAGGCGCAGGTGCTGGTTCTGGGGTGGGTGCTGGAGTACCGGGGGTAACCAACGTCACCAAGAATTCTTTGATGCCAGCAAGTTCTGTGGTAAAACTCTCTCGCAAGGTAGCCAAAGATGCTTCCACCTCTGCCATCGTTACGGAAGCAGGTGCTGGTGCAACTGGCGTTACAACTTCAACAACTGGCTCTGCGGGACTTGTTGCAGGCGTGGCCTCAGCCCCAGTCTTAACATCACTCATGGGATTATCTCCTAACTGAGACTCACTCAGTCCACTACCTGCTTGGATAGGCAGGTCTACCGCTTTTGCGGACTCCCCCACCGCAGCACGAACGCCGGGGGATAAACGTACAGAAACTAAACGAGAGGGTGGAACGCCCATCCTCTGGTATGCTAAAAACGAACTAGAACCTTCGATAATGTCCTCGTGCTGAAGTCCATGGGCCTCAAGGAAAGTAACTGCCCCAGGCCTATCAAAACAAGACTTCTCAAGCACAACCGTGTAGATGTCTTCGCAAACAGATTTGCCAACTACAAAAGTAGAGTCCGGGTTAATTGGCATCGTCACAAGTGAAATTTCAAACAGGTCGATGTTCCGTAAAACAATCTGCTTTGAGGCGTTGTCGACCCGCGCTTCCACAAGACCCTTCCAGGAAAATGCGGACAACTTGCCTTTATCAACTTCGGCTATGACATCTGGTTGAGTTACTTCAGCTACCACAAAAAGACCACGGTCACCTGCAGTTAAGTCAGGAACTTTAGCCTTCGGGTATGTATTGGTGCGCGGGGAGCTTGAAGATACTTCTTCAATTCCCCACATGTTCTCAGATCCAACGTCTTTGATAACTGCTGGATATGCTTCAGTTACTCGTCCTGCTTCTACCTTGTTACCACGATCATCAACCCAAAATTCGTGGTTGCGTAGAAGTGTGCCAGAACTGGCAAGAAATTTAGGGATATTGAATCCCTCTGGGGGGACGAGATGTCCTTGTCGATCAGGTCTCTGCACAGAGGCAAAGCCCTTCACGAACCGAGTATTTATATCAGAGGAAACAGAAAGAATTTCAACCGGAGAAGTGAGCTGAAGTATTTGGGTATTCACTCATTTCCTAATTGTGCATACTACAACAACTTGTGTCAATAGCAAACGACTATTGATCCTGATTATTGTCTGTCAATCCGCCCAGACGAGTTCCCTGGTTGCCCATGGCAGAATCTGGGTTAGAGGCCGCAGTTTCCATGTCATCCACAAACTGAATGCCCCCAGGAGTGAGGATAAATGGTCGATCGCCACCCTTCACTGGGTCTCCCAGACCAGCCATTGAAATTAGGCTGTTTATAGTCAAAACACCCATCTTCAAAAACCCGGTCAAAGTCTCCATCTCTTCCTTGCGATCCCGAATATCTAGAGGGTCCAGCTTTAGCTTGACAAGTGTGATTCCCAGCCCGTATCTGAACAGTTTGTTCAAACAATCTTCCCAGCTTTCCTGGAGGGGGCTTACCACTCGGTCCTTGTAGATCTCTGCTTGGGACATTCCCTTACCAGATCCAATGCTTGCGGCGTCTGCAACTCCAAGAATAGCGGGAGGGACGCCATGAGCCGTCATGATATCTTGTTTGTTGTCCCGCTTAGTCTCAAGAAGAGACCCATCGTGGTACTCAACATCCAGCTTCTGGAACGTGATGGACACATCCCCCCGCATACTAGGGATAGGGATCAAGATGGTGCGGTGGGCAGCGCCCTTAACCTGCTGTGAGAAATAGTTCTTCAGAGTATCGAGAACCGTGTTATCTAGACTGATGCCCTTAACCAATATGGCATATCGTGGGACCGCATTGTTCTGGAAGAATTGGCTCGTGTAGTTACTAATTTCCACGTTGGAAACTAACTGCGCTACCGCAGGCGTGATATCAGGCACGCCATAATAGATCGTCTTGGGGTGATGCATCACCTTATAGATAATCTCGTTAGCAGCATTCTGCGGGCCGTCAGTTGGCTCACCGGTTGTTCGATCAATGTAGTTTCCCTGCCCATTTGATATCTCACCATCTAGGGCTGGGTCATACGGTAGATAGCTACCAGTGAGGGGGTGTTGACGAGTTTTAGATAGCCACTTCTGCCCAAAAACTTGGTAGTAGACCGGTTTCAGTAGGCCCGTATTTTGAGTGACTTCTACAAAACCAGAGAAGTCCTCTAGGACTCTGATGCGCTCAGCAGGGACGTGGGCTAAATCCACAACTACGCCAGATAGGTTACGGATAACCTCCATTGCGCACCAGCCAATCGCCTCTAGATCCATGGCAGCCTTCTCAAGCACCCCACGAAAACCGTAAAGGAAATTGACACCAGAAAGAAACTGCTGCAATCGCAACTTCTCTTTATCAACGTCAGACTGTGGTACAGGATCTAGGCCAAAAAAATCCTCTGAAGTCTTAGTCGTAACACCATCAGTGTCACCCTCTGGAATAACTGGAACAGCGGCCTTGATCTTGATTGATCGACCAACACTATCCCTAACCTTGGCCTTCACGCACCGAGAATGTGTGGGATCAAGTTCAAGAAGATATCGCAAAGAAACTGGGTTATAGGGTGGCTCGACGTAGCTCTTACTACCAATGCCCACCCCTACCGCGTCAGAAGATACCCCGACTTCGCCGGGCGACTGAGCAGACCCATCAATCGACTTAGAGACCTGAGTAGTCGAGTCGGCTGTTTTCCTTGCCCGATCTTCATTCCACCCAGCTAGGAAGTCAAACATCTCTTGTGAAGTCTCTTGGGCGTTGTCATCATCGTCACCAAAAACATAGACCTTGTCACAAACTACGGGGTCTACTTCATTACCAAGAGCGGACTCAATTGAGTCACGTAAATCCTGATCCAGCTCCTCTAGGCCGACGACTAGTTGATCACTCATTAAAACACCTGTATCTTTAAGCAGTCAGTCTGAGAGACGATCATCTCGGACGCTAGAAGTTCGTAGGCATCCGCGTGTCGTTGATCATCGCGAACGGACCCAGAACTACACCGCCACTCAAACCTGTTGTTACCATTGGCCATTGCTACCAATTGTCGCATAGGTGCTATCATTTCTGCAAGGTAATCTCCCCCCAATAAATCACGATAATTCATTGGAAGGCGGTTTTTCTGGCGTCTGAGGTCTGCGAAAGCCTTATCCAGCAGATACGTGCGGTCAACTACAATCCTCATGCTCTGAGAATCATACTTAGGGTAACCATCGCGGCCCTCGGCCTGTGAGTATTTACAAGTCCAAGTGTCACACTTTGCGGCCTCTTGAAACTCTGGAATAGCGTGGATGTCTGGCCCGGAATCGATAACACACTGCTTAACGTTGTATCTCTCAATTAGCTCGTGGCAATCGTCAAAAGTATGCACGCGGCCAATGAACTTGGCGTCTCTATTCCCGTTATTTGGGTAACTGATACGTACATCCAGGTGCTTATTGACGTCAATGCCCATGCTGCATGGCCCAGGATGTCTGCGATCCAGCGCGAATCCTTCAATACCAGATACTACGAAAGGCTCTAGCAGGGCACACTCATCTAGCACATCTGGGGTAATGCGGCTTCCGTCTGACGTGAAAGGTAGACCCAGATTTGAATTGTAAAACCACTTGAGCATGGTCTGGGAATCTACGCAGTCTTGAAACTCTCTCCACATTGAGGAGTATGAGGTTCGACCTGTGATCATCTTACTGATCCAGTAACCCTCAATAGAAGAATTAGGGTTCTGTGGTATCCAAATACCCTTAACACCTCTGTCTAATATCCCCCCGCATTTTGGGCAGATGGGATGAATATCTCTACCACACCCGTCCCTCCACTCAGTGTCTCTCAAGACATGCTTGTAGATTGTCCCCGATTTATCGGTAAGGGGCTCGACAACAGTCTGAAACCAATCTAGAGAATCTGGCTTCCCACAAGACTTGCAGGGGACGTTGTATACCCGTTGATCAGACAACAGGTATTCGTGATCAATGTTACAATCCGTATAATTCGGGTTACCGCTCCACCTGCGAAACTTGTAGTCAGAATCAGTCATACGATCGGACAACAACTGCAAATTATCTAGATCACACTCCTGCATCTCATCTACAAACGCCGCATCAGCGGGAGCCTCACGAAAATCTGCGGTAGTGTTACTACCAGCGTAGATTATGGATCTGTCACCAAAACTCTTCAATGAGCAATTGTTTAGATCAACCTTGTTGCGAGCCTTGCTAGTGTACTTACGGTACTCTGGCGTGTACGCTATGCACTTGTCAACTCGGTTCTGAACAAACCGGTTACGAAGCTCATACTTTGGCATCACGTAGAACAGATCAAGCCCTGCTGCTGCAAATGCGAAATGATCTACGATTAGCATTTCAGATTTTCCGCATTGGACACTTGCACGTATTACAAGGTTCTCGGCAAGCGTGTTATAGATATCCTGAAGATACGGACGATTAGAAAATGTAAGGCGGGTTCCCTTATTTGTGCGGTGATGTTCTGTAGCGAATCTCACCCGCAAATCACGAATCTGGATCATCTTGTCCAGTCGCTTTAGGGCCATTTTATCTTTTGGGAGATTGACCATCAGACAGTCTCGTCTGTTATCAACTTGGTCACACGTAGACGAGCCATGATGTCGGCCTCAATTTGCTCCTCAGTGCGCTCTTCGATCTCATCCTTAACAGTTACCTCATGCTTAATCTCGCCAGTAACCGTGGTATGAATCCTCTCAGATTCAACAGGAATCGCACCAACTCGCATGAGGATGTTTGCTTTCTTTTCCGACGCCTTCAGGGCCAGCTCTAGATACTTGGCGTAAGACTGGTGGTCCATGACACCATTAGTAGAATTACGGGCCTCGGTGAGAGCCATAACACGAATAACCTCGTGTTCAGATATGGCATCCGTTAAGAAATCGAGACCGGTATTTTGAGCAAGATTTTGGGCGCACGTTGCACGAGCCTCATTGATCCAACAATTGATCTCGGTCAAAGTAGTCTCAAACTTTTCGGCCATCTCAGATAGAGAGTATCCCCGGAGATGCATGTCATACACCTGAAGGGCTTTTGATGGTAATGGTTTAATGCAATTTTTTGAAACGGTAGCAGCTAATGCAGCGAAACCCATTAACCCTCTTCTATCTGAGCGGACATTGTCCATTAGGGCAATTAGACTGCGGGACTATAATAATTGGGGCAACTGACAAAGCTGTCCGCAACCTTGCGATACCAGCACGCAGCGGATAAGTTCTCCGAAGGCCACCCACTACTTCACCGTCAAACCAGAACCAACCACCACTGACTATCCCTACCACGCCGCATTGTGACACAATAGGAGACCCAGAGTCACCAGAAGTTAATGCCATTGACAAATAAATGTTTCCGTTGTTAATCACATCGATGCGTGAATCTACACGAATAATGCCCGACGACCTTGGCAACACGGCTTGAACTACGTCGCCTACCTTGGGATCGGTGGGGCAAATTGGCACTGGGTTCAAACTCTTGGGTGCCCAGCAAATTAGCAACGCCACATCCCTTGAACCATAGTCAGCCTCTTTGACAACTGCAAACTGTGTTCTAAGGCCATTCTGAAACTCAACAATTCTTCCGCCAGTAGACTTATCTACTACATGTCCAGCAGTTAAGACCCACGTCCTAACCAATGACGATGCCACGTCAGAAGATACAGTCACCTTCTCACCTGTTTTTAGGTGCTGCAAGTAGAAGAAATCATCATCCTGATCTACCACAACTCCACGTCCATAACCTCTCTGTGCCCCGCCACCGTTCTCGCCAGGAAACATAGCCTCTACCACGACAAACGGACTAATGTCCGCTGGGGTTGGCTCCTGTGAAGCAGAAGAAATTGTGAGAGAAAGTAACACCAACAAGGAGACAAGAAACTTCATTTTGCACCTCAAAAAATTCATCGTACGACAACATCGCATCCTAATTGCAACTTAACGACCCAACAACCGACGCATGGAATTTTCTCCATCACGATAGTAGAACCTCAGACGCCATATAGACAATATGGCCAAAGAAATCCCCATAGATAGGGACATAGCCCCATGTGCAGGGTCACGAGAAAACCACATCCACGGAATCCAAAGCATATACCCTAGCACAGCAGTAAGACCAATTAGCAAGGAAACTGAATAGGCAGTTACAGCAGGCCAAATTGCATGATAGGTTAACTCCATCTTCCTTGCAAAACCCATTACCAAAAAAGCTACTAATGTAGCGTCACTTGGCACATCAGAAGACCCCGAGTCGTAGAAGGTCTGACCAGTTGATGGAACTCCCACCGCAAGAAACAGAATAGAAAGTGACATGATTATGACGGAAAGGGTTTCTGCCACATACTTCACTCTGATGCCTAATGCAACCGCAGAAATAGCGAGCATCAGCGCACTTGGCCACATCATAGGAGCACCATCCGGAATAACATTTGTCATATCTCTACCATTCACTAAGATGCATGCACAATTTATAATTGCCATTACGGAGATGGACGCTGGGACAACCCAGCCTTCCAAAGCATCTCCCTTAGTGTGTTCCTGTCTTCTCGTAGTGTGTCGCATATACTCTCCAAAGATTCTATCTTTTGGTGAAGTTTGTCCCAATCCATTTTTCGTTCTGCTAGGATTGGGGCGTATACAAACTTTGAAATTACAATAACCACTACGAGAATAAAGGCGTCTCTACCCCCGATTTTTTCAAGGTATCCAAATAAACCGTCCACAAACTTGTCGTCACTCTCGATGTCGGACATCCGAAGATCCCACAAAAGTTAAGCGGTGGGCTCTCTGTTGTCTAACCAATCTTGAATGGCACGAAACGCGGCCACGAGCAACTTCTCAACAAGTGCCTTAATGGCTACATCCCACAACCCCCCCATGGGTGCAGCAGCATCCAATGGTTGAGGATTCACGGCGTTAATAAACGCAACCAAATCATCGCGATAAGGCTCCAGATCAACCTCCATCTTTGGGGCAGTTCTATCAGGATCACCAAGAATAACTCCAGAGGCATAGCACGCAACATGGTTCAAATCTTTAACCAGTCGAGGAACTTCCTAAGCAGTAACGCCCCCCGCCAACAGACTGGGGATACTTCTGATCAACTCGATTGGAAACTCAACTGGGTACAAGAACAATTCAGCCATTTTTAGACTCCTCAAAAAACACTACTACTCGTAAGTAGGCTCAACAAAAAGATTGAAACGAAACTTCTTGACAACTGGGTTGAGTTTAACGGGGACTACTAGAACCCTCGTCGGGACTACAACACGCATTGGTGGTTGGACAAAGTTTTGTCTGTATTGGCATAAGGGGGACATCTGCATCGGAGCAAAAAACCCACCTGACGAAAATCCGCCAAATGAGGGCGAGCCGCCCGGCCCGCGACCACCGGCACCTCACTGCCCCCGCAGAGAGGCACAAACCCCTAACAACAAAACAATAGCCAACACCAACCTATTCAACATCGTCATCCACCCAAGGGATATCTACCTGATCCATGTCAAAGTTACTCCAGTCAATTGCCTGGGGATCAAATCCACCGGTTGCAGAATGAATGAATACTTCTGTATCACGATTCTTGATGTTCTTCTCCAGATCCTTTTCCAAAATCCAAAAGGCACCCGTGACACCAATCTTACTGAGTGTTGGGCACAAAGGATGAGCATTTGTACCCCACTGATTTTGATCTCCAATTATCAAGCCGTGCTGCGGATGACGCCAGTACGAGAACAGGGTCATTTGGTGAGCCCACGAGGTGTTCCATCTTCCAATGCAAACATCGCCCTCAACTTTGGCGTTTGTACCAAACATTGAAGCAATAGTTACACCATAACCCTGCGCAAGTGCCTGTAGTACCTCTTCAACTGTCTTAGCTTGTGTAACAGTGTGTAACCCGTAAGGCTTAGAATCTTTTTCGAGTTCCGCACGAGACACGCCACACTTTTGTTTCCACTGAGCAGGCCACGACCAATTTGTCTCAATCGTCTCTGTCCAGTAAGCCCAACCATCATTGATAGTAGGCTTAGGTACTGACGGATGATCAAATGGTAGAATACCAAATACGGTGGGCTTACAGGCATCAGCCTGAGCACTACCAAATGAACCATCGCCTGGGCCACCAAGTCTTGCAATCTCGCGTCCTACGCCGTAGGTGCAGAATGGGAATGGCAACTTCACCGTCTCATTGTCCTTGCGAAAGTATTTATCTCCTACCATGGCCTGAAGATATCCATTCGCCGCTGCCGATCCCACGCAAGATCCAGTCAATTGTTTGACGCGGGGATGCAGTTTTCCCTCAAGTTCCAACTCAAGAACAGGAGTGATTACCTTGTCCGGCAAATCACCAAGAAATGTGTTACGATCCTTGAATGTACCCACCCGATCCAAGAACTTATTGGATATTCTCTTCTGGTATGTAGTACGATCTGAATATGGAATCCAGCCGCCATTTAGTGTATCTGCCATGTTATTTGCCCGCCGATGTTATGCCACGCTCAATGTCAAGTAGAGCTTGTTGTACTTCCTTGACCGTCTTGGCTTTTTCTCTCACCTGTTTGTTGTACCAAAGAACAATGGGTTGCCACTGCTTTGAAAATCCATGATTGGATATATTGAATCCGTTCTGAATTGCAGCTATTGCTTGCTCTGGTTTGTAGTTTGGATCGTCAACTTTCATTCCGCGAGCTGCTGCCCCGTAAATGATCGCCAAATATGGGGCGTCACGATCTCTATACTTCTTCTCCACATGCGCCGCAGCATCAAATACCATCTTTGCAAACCCGGTTAATGTTGGGTCTGGCGTAGGTGGTACATTAGGTTCGGGGTTAGGTGGATTTGGTGGTACTGGCGGGCCGTCGCCACCGACATGGAGAACATGAAGACTTGGTCCTATGTCCCCCGGCTTAAACCTCTCGATTACAATGTCAGTCTTTTTTGTTCCTGTGTAAACGCAGATACCGTAATAATTCCTACCCTCGGAATCAACAGCCTTCAGAACTGCATAGGGTACGTCTGTACGAGGTCTCCACATGCACTCGCCATAAGACTTCAGCCCAGAAATTGAGTTTAGCTTAACGTTGTACTCACTGGCATCAGCAGTACCTTCTGGGGTCCAAACTTCTACCAAATCTTGGGCGTAGGTTGATTGAACAATCAGCAGCAACGCCATCACAAACAAATTACGCTTTCTCATAATAACCTACTTTTCAAAATAATTCCCACTGCAATCGCTGAGATGGTTTCCATTAGGCCCATGGGTATCTTCTATGGGTATGTGCTTTTTGTGCTGCCGCTGCACGTGCCGTGGCGTCAACGCCGTTTCCGCCTGCCCCGATATTACCAATGATGGACATTATACCTGTGCTCCCTAAGGATCGGTGTAATTGTTGGCGTAGGTCGTGTCTGAATCTATGCCGGTCGCAGCCGATCCGTATCCGTATAAATGGTTATCTACTATCTTCGTATTGATCGGATCAGTCGTTTTCCCCTCTTGGATCGAATAGGTATTAGCCGCCGTTTTGGGGATCACGTTGTTGATGATCAGTGCATCTTGCACATCCCCTCCACTCCCGTTAGAGAGATGGATAGGCGTCGTGCAGCTATCGAACTTATTGCCCTGGATAAGCGTCCCGACTTGGTCATACACTGCCTCCAGGTAGATACCTTTGCCACAAGCTAGAAAATGATTATCGCGGAATACGTGTCCGTCTCCGTGATTGCATCGGATGCCATAAGCATGGTTGCGAAACACATTGTTCGACACCGTATTGCCGTTGCCGAGCACCATAATATGGGCGTAAGACCCAGCAGTCTGATTAGCACTTAAATCGTACCCCTCGAACACGTTTCCAGAGCATAGGCCGTTTTGTCCGATGAACGACACACCGGAGTTTTCAAATCTGTTATTGAGGAACTGTGCCCCGTAGCAGTTAGAATGCATGGCACACGATATAGACTCGTTGTAGGGGCCGGGCGTGACATCGTAGTAGGGTACTGACTTGAACGTCGAGTTGACCACTTTCAAGCCGATCACCGTATTGCCGTAAACAGTGTCGATTGCCGACCATGTGGCCGTCGAAACTAGC
>Ga0307378_10011338_pt1 | contig 11493 bp, 9 predicted proteins | sample UN1MG_FD_202238 | JGI IMG/M metagenome (GOLD analysis project Ga0307378, IMG submission 202238) | Soil microbial communities from Risofladan, Vaasa, Finland - UN-1 | ecosystem: Environmental > Terrestrial > Soil > Coastal area > Acid sulfate soil | place: Finland: Risofladan, Vaasa | collected...
TCGTATTTGGTTGTAACTAACTCAAATATAGCTATTTAAGCTAAGGCATGCAACATTTTTTACTAACTTATCTAATTCATTATCAACAATTTATCAACAAGGAAACTTCAGTTAATAATAATACAAATGAGAATATTCTTTTCATGATTTAGTAGTCTATATAATTAGGCCCTTTCCAAACGAATTGTTTGCAGCACCTAGATGATTCAAAATCAAGATATTTTCCCAAACTGAACATAGTCTTATCACCATCAAAGTGATAAAGTTCGGGACCTGATGAGCTTAATCCATTGCGATATTCAAAGAGGTATTCGCTTTCATATTTGTATCTAATCCAGGCTGCGACATCTAATCCAGACATAGGATTAGTTTCTATTTTCTTTTCATCCTCTGCTATTCTGGTTTTAAGCCATTTTGGAACTTCATCAGCAGGAATTAGATAATAGTCCTTTTCACAGGAGATTACAGCCAGTGATAATAGACAGAGGATAAGTATCTTTTTCATGTTCAATAATACTTACTTAGGTATGTCAATTCTAATATCCATTTTAGAACTGAATGTTATATCAAACTGGGTTAGATCTAAACCTGCCTTTTTAATCACTACAGTATATTTACCATATTGCAATGGACCAACTGTAAACGCCAGGTCATATGGGCATATGCAATTAGCTAGGCCTTCGGTTTCATATTCATTGATGGAAATGATATCTCCATCCAGAGTTGATTCAACTATTATTTGCCCAGGCACGCAGTTAAACATTGAATTTATATGGCTTGCAGCAATGTAATAATCATTTTTTACTACTAATAGTATGTATTCGTCAATATCTGACTTTAGATTTGTTTTACAGGAGCCGTATTCAACATTGTCAATTGAAAAAGGGTCTTTGGGGAATTCAGGATTCTCACAGGAAATGATGCAGGTGAGTAGAATTATAACCAGGGAAACAGATCTTGACTTCATTACATTACAGTTTGATTGGCAGTGATTTAAGCCACAACAATTGTGCCAATATTATTAGATTTATAGACCTATAAAGCTATATGGGAACTTGGGACTAGACTTCTTTATAAATCATACTTGATTTAATCATCTCTCACAAATCCCAAACCACAACCGTCTGTAAACCAGGGCGTACCTAAAGAAAGAGTATCGCCTGAGATGAACTCAAACGCATAATGTCCACCAATATTAGGATTTGTGTCAGACCTATATCTTTCTTCTAAATGCAATTCCCAATATTCTTCGTTATACGATTCTAATGTACCTTTTGAAATCCGAAGAACTCCTTGCTCAAGAATAGTATCATTCTTAAGAATTTCATATGTATTATTCTTATTTAATTTGAGATGTGTAAAGTTTGGGGTAATACTGACTTGAAAAAAGATACCCAGGATTCTCCAATTACCGACTAAGTCATGACTAAGCTGGTATTTCTCACAGCTAGATAGCACCAGGATAATGATCAAGCAAGAGTATATCCTTTTAGTCATGGTTGGTTGAATTGCATGTACAATTTACAAAACTTTATAGAATATAGCTCTCAAAACTCCACCAGGGAACTTGGAACCAGGCTACTTGATAAATGATTATTGATTTTGCAAGTTAGCTATTCGCGGCATCATTTCAACGCAGACAGTAGATTCGATTGTATTGCAGACTTGACATTCTATTAGTGTGCCGTATTAGAGCGACATATTATTTAATGAGTTGCCCTTTAAAATAAGTGGTTGTGGGAAGTTGGAAGAAAGAAATTTATTACTGGCTTCATTATTTTCATATTGCTATCAACCAATTTAATATAAGATACTTATAAAATTAACCCCCCTTTCATCTTTTCAGTTCAACCGATGATAGACAATTTAAATATAAAATAATACAAATATTTCACCATTTTATTAATTCAATTACCAAATTGATAACGTTCCCCAGATGAATAACCATTGGAACGTATTGCCGGATTTCGGTTAATCATCTTTAATGCACCGGACAGAATACCCAAGAGTTTTTATCAAGCCACCGGTAGAAAAGTGCGCACCGGGATATTCCTTTAATTCAATATAGTAAGCCAGTTCATCATTGCAGCTTGTCGAACTCCACCAATATGCTTCACTTCCTCTCCAGTAACTGAATTCTGATTCGGGACTAAAACGACCGTTACTCTTACGATAACCTGCCGGAAGTGCAGTAAACCCGGTTTCATTGGTATTATTGCCGGAATCATATATCCAGTGAGTACCTCCTGCTTCTAAGGCTTTACCTGCCTCGACATGCAGTCCTCCAAGATAATCAATAAGCACCATCCACTCCTCTAATAGCGGAACATGCCATCCTTCAGGACAAAGCTTTTCACTGCCAACTGCATTCCAGTTGTATAAAGCACCAAAAGCCTCCCCAAACTTTTCTTCGTTATTTAGCCAGGCATATCCCCCTGAGGGCCAAGACATCCAAGTGGTGTTTGGTGGTACTATTGCAATTCGTGATCCGTCGTTATAATTTGTTGTCTTAAGATTTTCGGCCATCCAGGTCTGGTCTCCTATGCGGATAGTTTTGTATGTGTTGCCATCAATATCACTTACCGTTCCATACTGAAGGTTAGGATTGAAAACAATACTGTTATCGGTGGTGGAAAAAGACACATCTTCTCCATAATTCACACCATACTTGTGCTCTATACTTAACCGGTAATGATATGTATTACCGGGTAGTAGGTCTTCAATGTTACAACTGATCTGTCTAAATATTCCTTCTCCTGCCGGATCGATAATTCCCGGAATACTATTCCCATATTCAGATGTTTGGCCAAACTCAAATACTGCGTTTGTGTATCTGTCAATTATTGCCTGTCCATTAAGAGTTACCATTTCCTGACTTATACCCGATGGTCCGGTAGTCTCAACTATGGTGGGCCAGATATAAGTGCGATCACAGGCAGTGAAGAGAAGGAGGAGGCTAACCATTGCAGCATGCAGGATCAGCCTGCATCCTGATCTGATCTGTTTACCTTTTCTTTTATTTATTAACATTGTAATATTTCATTTACATCAGATACCAATCTATACTTAAAAAAAAGGCATTAAAACAATAAATACCGGAAAAAGTATTCTTTTAATCGTTCTATAGGTTGGTTAATCGAGTTGCTACAACTATAATGCCAAATTTGTTGTGAATGTAGTTCCCAAAGGGTTCTGTCGCATCTGTTCACCAATTTACTAAAATACTCAATTAAACCCCGTTCTATGCAGCTAATGAGTAGAATGATTTAAACATACTTTGCTCTTGAGTATTCAGCTGATTCTTCCTGATCATATGGACTATCTCAATTCCTGTTAAGGTTCTTCTCGCTGACTCAAAATCCTTAAACCCTAAGCCCTGTTGAATGCGCCATTTAATAAACCGATGATCCTGTTCCACTATATTATTCAAGTATTTACATTGCCGGATTTCAATATTGGTAAATGCTCTTTTGTTAAATAACTTGATCGCACTTTCATTAGAACCACTTTTATCTATGTTAATTAACTCCGGTGTGCCACTGTTTTCTATTGCCTTTATTAAAAACGATTGAGCACTCATACGTTGTCTTCGTTTTGTTAGCAGGAAATCTATCGTATGTCCATTCTTATCTACTGCTCGATATAGATAACGCCAGACCCCCTTCACTTTGATATAAGTCTCATCCATCCTCCATCTCTTACCTACGACCTTCTTTCTCTTTCGCATCTGGATTTCTATTTCAGGCATGAACTTATAAACCCATCTCCGGATAGTGGCATGATCCACTTCTACTCCCCTTATTCTCATTATCTCTTCAACATCCCGATAGCTTAACGAAAACCTTAACTTGAAATATACTGCCTGCATTATAATTGATTTAACTTCGTTGAGCTACGCAATGTTATTCCCTCCGGTCATGAGCTCCCTTTGGTCGGTTCGCTACGGTTTGGAAAGCAATGACCTTTTGTATCCATTATGCTGAATTTAGTTTTGTGCTAAACTAAGAAATTAATAGTTTTACTTCTATAGATGCGACAAAACAATTTGATTATTAAAATCCTAGTTAATGGCACAAATCAATGAAAACCTAATCCGTACTGTATTTGATGAGATGGTTAAATACAAACCAGTCCTTTCTAAATACCTTATTGCAGATGAAGATGAAGAGGAAATCGATTACAGGATCCTGGGAGACCAGATAATCAAGAACTTCCCCTGGCCAATTGGTATCGAGCTCAGACGATTATTTTCAGGATCCATGCGTGAGCTTGATCGTATGAGGCTTGATCAGATCTTCAAGACCATCGAGCGAACAATGCAGTTTGTCAGTTTTGTAATGCTTTCACAGCTCTGGAAAGATAAACTCAAAGCAGATATATTAATTCCTGATAACATAGCTAAAGAATTTGAAAATCGTCTATCAATTCTTAGCATGGGTAACTTTAGCTGGATTATACGAGCAGTTGGTAACCTCTATCAGGATAATAAACTTGACTGGTTTATGTCTGAAATGGGAGCTAATTTCAATAAGAAGTTCTATGCTTCACTGGATTTCTGGGTTCCGGAAAGAAATGAAATCGGACATTACCAGATTAATCTTACAAAAGAAGATATTGAGAAACGATGTGTGGAATATGAGGAAAAACTAACCTATATTCTTCAGTCTATCTCATTTCTTGTTAATTACAAGCTTGTCTCTGTGAGGGAGATCAAAGTAAAAAAACCAAAAAATCAGGAAGCCAGGTTCCATCATGTAATTGATATTCTAAACGCCTCAGACTCTGATTTTGCTGCCAAGGAGATAGATGAGGAAAAATTCTCTGAAAGTAGTGCAGTTCTTCTTATGAAGGGTATTAAAACAATTGAAGAGTATCTTAACCTCTCCCCACTAGTCATAGATACTAATGGCGAAGTTCTGGATTCAAAGGAGAAGTTCAGTATAAAAAAGGATATCTTCATGTATACCAAATTCAGGAATGAACAGATATTCTATCTGGGGACAGAGGTGACTGAGAAGTGTGATCTAAGAGCATTGAGTAACTATGGCCAGTTGGTTAATGAGTTCAAAGACCTTTTATCAGCAATCGGAAATGCAACTGCTAAAATTGAGGCTTAGGTTAAATTAGTAAATCACGTGCAATGATTAAAAGTCCATTCAAATTCCTAGATAGCTACACTAAAGAAGACAAGGATCTATTTTTTGGAAGAAATAAAGAGACTGAAGAACTTTATCAAAAAGTTTTCGAGAGCAGAATAGTCCTACTATATGGTGTGTCAGGAACTGGCAAGTCCTCACTCATTAATTGCGGTTTGGCAAATAAATTTGAGGACAGCGACTGGTTGCCAATTTTAATAAGAAGAGGTGATAATATTGTAAATAGCATTGAGAAGCAGATCCAGGTATTTTCGCTCTCTGAATTAAAGTTAAAACAAGTCAATGATTCAAATGATAAAATTTTAAACCTGTTGCAATCAGTATACCTGGATCATTTCAAACCGGTTTACCTGATTTTTGACCAGCTGGAAGAACTATTCATATTCGGCAACAAAGAGGAAAGAAAAGAATTCATCAGCATAATAAAGTCTATCAGGGATTCAGGCCTTCAATGCAAGGTAATATTTTCAATGAGGGAAGAATACCTAGCTGGTCTTACAGAATTTGAGGAAAGTATACCTGAAATAATGGATAATCGGTACAGAGTAGAAAAAATGATACGTAAAGCTGCAATCGATGTCATTGAAGGAACTTGTAACGAACACTCAATTGAAATTCAAAGCGGATTTTCTGAGGCTCTCCTTGAAAAACTTAGTTCAGGCAGTAATGAAATAGAACTTACATACCTTCAGGTTTACCTTGATATGGTTTACAGAATTGGACAGGATGAATTGTCATCTGGTAGTATTCAATTTGATCTGTCTTTGGTTGAAAGAGTTGGTGATGTTTCTGACCTGCTGGGTAATTTCCTTGAGGACCAGATAAAACAGATTGATGACCCGGAAATGGCTTTAATCATTTTAAAATCATTTGTTTCGATAAAGGGGACTAAAAAACAATTAACTGTAAGAGAAACAGTCGAATCTGCTAAATCATTAGGCAAATCTATAACTGAATCTCAAGCTAAAGAAATTATTCAGAGTTTCATAAACCTGCGCATACTGCGTGAAAAAGATGAGAATGATAAGTATGAACTCAGACATGATAGTCTAGCATCTAAAATATTTGATAAAATCACCTCCGTAGAGAAAGATATTATTGAGATCACATATTTCCTTAATAATGCTTTCTCGGATTTTGAAACACGAAACCGATATTTAAGTAAAGACGATCTTGAATATATTGCCCCTTATGAAAATAAAATATTTCTTCCAAAAAATCTATCAGGATTCATTAATGCCAGCAAAAAAGTAATTGAAAAGTCCTTACGGAGAAAGAGGCTTCTTGCGGTAGGTATTACGGGATCAGTAATAATCGCATTAACTTTCTTGTTCTTCTGGGCAATGAATGAAAGGCAAAATGCCATTGAAAACGAAAGGGCAGCTATTGAAGCCAGCGATCAGGCAAAAATATCTGAGGAACAAGCCATTGATGCAATGAAGCGGGCAGAAAATTCAGAATTATTGGCCATTAATGCAAAGGAAATTGCTGAGGAAGAATTATATGAGAGTATTAAAAACACCTGGACAATCTCAGCTGAAAATATGAATGTTCTCTACCTGGGAATCGAGAACCCTGTTCAAATAATAGTTTCTGGAATTAGTAGTTCAAACATATTCGCAACGATTTCACAGGGGACTATCAGGCGGGTTGAAAATGGATTCACAGTTAAGCCTTCTAAAATTGGCGATTGCATAATAAATGTCACAGCAAAGAACAAAAACAATGAGTTGATTGACCTTGGTGAAAGATTTTTTAGGATTAAGAAAATCCCATCCCCATATGCAATAATTGATGCCACTCCTAGGTCCGATGGGACATTTGAAAAAGCAGAACTTCTCTTGGCCAATAGGATTGATTGTGGATTAAATGCTGACTTAGAATACGACTCGATGAATCTTTTTATTACTTCATTTGCATTAACAATTACTAAAAACGGCTGGGATAGAACGGCGGTCTCCAATTCCAATAGATTTACTTCAGAACAAAAAAGTCTAATTCGCGCCACTGAGGATGGAGATAAGATTTACATTACTCAGATTGCAGCTACTAGTGCCTGGCAAAAATATATTCAAATTTCTTCATTGATCATTGATGTTAATGATGAAGAAAAGAAAAAATATTATGATGCTTTAATTGGTGATATTCAAGAATTATTATTCAAATATGGTGATAACCTATTAGATTCTGCCTTGGTATCCTTCCGATCAAAAGTTATTTCTGAAAATAATCTTTATCTGGCTGATGGGATTGTAAATTCGCTCAACCAACTGGTTAATGAAGTGACCTTAGATAAAAAAATCTCAATTTATAAGGAATTGCTCTATTATATAGATTTTGTTAATAGCTTCACGGATAAGTATCGTCCAGAAAATATCGCTTATCAATTGAAGGATCTTAATACATATAAATCCATAAATTCTACGATTAATAAATTGCCTGATCAAGCACTTGAGTTTGCACTTAATGCAATGAACAAGCCTAACCGCTGGAATCTTTTTGAGGTTCCAACAGATGCCTTATTAACAGCTTGTCTCTATGATAATATTGCTAAGTCACATCAGGATTCATTCAGAAGATTGGTTTCAATAGATGATGTTGGGGATTATACTACCTATTTAATTGATAGTCTCAGAAATTCAAGTGGATCCGGATATAAACATGTGATATTAAACATTCATGATGCTATCTCATTTGCCGATTCACTTTCTCCAGTAAGATACAGCTTTGATCAGACACTAGAAAAAATTAGATTATACCTTGCTTTGTACAAAGCGACCAAGATAGAGGAGTATCAAAAACTATTTGAGGATTTATATTTAGAAATATCCACCGATGAGGATATTATACTTAAGTTTCGTATTGCATATAACCTTCAGGATTATTGGAGGAGATTTGGTTCTCAATTAGTTCATTTGTACTTACCTGATAAGGCTCTAAAATTATATCAGTTAGTTGTCGAATCAAACTTTGAAGGCATTGATGGGGAAGCAACTATAACTTCTTCTTGTAGTAATTTTTCCTGGTATTTGATTGAGGCAAGACTCTTTGAAAATGCTCTCCAGGCTGCACAGATTGCCAAAGAAGCTGATTCGACATACCTTCAAACTTATACTAACCTGGCTCTTAGTTATATTCTGACTGATCAGTTTGAGTATGCAAAAGAAATTTACCTAGAATGGAAAGACAAACCATATGAACGGCAAGGTTTCAACACATTCAAGGATGTATTCTTGAAAGACCTTGAAGACCTTGAGTTGGATGGAATTACGCATCCGGATTTTAATAAAGTCAGAGAGCTGCTGGAGAATTAATGACGCGTTATGAGTAGGACTGAACGTGACAATTTCACTAAAAAGATTGATGCCATGAACAATTCTTCATGGGAAAATCGCTATACCTTATATGAGGAATCACTAAAAAGCGCTATTGATGCTTTAAAGCTATCAGAAGAAATTAATTATCTAAAAGGCTTGGCATATTCAAGGCTAAATCTTGCAGTATGTTATTTTTTAAGATCTGATAATGAAAAGTCTTTACCCTTGCTTGTTCTTGCTCTTGAATATTTTGATCAGTTCAAGTTTGAAAAAGGGTATATAGGCACTCTGGTCCATATTGGCAATATTTACGAAAGTTACGGCGAATATGAAAAGGCACTCGAATACTGCCATAAAGCTCTTATCTCAGCTAAAGAAATCGGATATAAAGAGGGTGAAGCAGACGTACTTGCAGTGATTGGGATGATTTACACCCGCCTGGCAGATTATTCAGCAGCCCAGAAATCATATTTTGAAAGTCTTAATATTAGAAGAGTAATAGGTACACAGCCAGCAATCGCGTCATCCTTAAACAGGCTTGCACAGAGCTATTGCCTTTCCGGAGATTATGAAAAAGCGCTTGAATACTATTCCATGAGCCGTGAAATAAGGGAGAGGATTAAAAAGTACAGCGGTATATCATGGACATACCTGGGAATGGCAAGCGCCTATGAATTTATGGGAAAACTCGATAAGTCTGACAAATTCTACTCAATGGGTGCTAATCATGAAGAAACAGATATCAGATGTAAAGCACAATGTCTTATCGGATCAGGAAGGATTAACAGGAAATTAAACAGGCTCGATAAATCTATAAGAGAGCTTGATGAGGCACTGGGAATAGTTCAGAAGCTAAATGCCAAACCGCTGCAATATGAGATCCATCTTGAGCTGGCGAAGTACTATGAGAAGAAAGATGATGCTCCAAAAGCCCTGGAGAATTATAAAAAATACCATTCTCTCAAGGAGGAGGTTCTTAACAGTGAGTCATCAAATAGACTGAAAAACCAGCAAATTGTATTTGCAATTGAAAAATCCGAGAAGGAAAAGGAGATCTTTCAACTACGTAATGTAGAATTGAAATCTGCATATGATGTGATAGCAGAAAAGAACAAGGAAATAACTGACAGTATCCGCTACGCGAAGAGAATTCAGACAGTTCTGCTACCAAAGGAAAACTATCTGAAGGAAATATTGCCAAACTATTTTATTTTATATCTTCCGAAAGACATTGTTAGCGGAGACTTTTACTGGGCCTCAAAAGTTGAAAATAAAACGATTATTGTTGCAGCGGATTCTACAGGACATGGAGTGCCCGGAGCTTTTATGAGTATGCTCGGAGCAAGCTTCCTTGACAATATAGTAAATATTGAGAAAATACTTGAGCCTGCCAGGATCATCGAAAAACTCAGGGAACATATCATTGGTGCCTTAAAGCAGAGAGATGAGGATGTTGATAGCAATGACGGGATGGACCTGGCAATATGTGTATATGACGAGACCACCTTTGAACTTACATATGCTGGTGCTTATAACCCCCTTTGCCTGATCCAAAACGGTAAACTTGAAGTCATTGGAGCTGACAGGATGCCAGTGGGAATCAGTAGTCATGCAGACGATCCTTTCACTCAACATACCTTCAAAATAAATAAAGGGGACAAAGCCTATATGTTCTCGGATGGATATCTGGATCAGTTTGGAGGAGTAAAGGGACGAAAACTAAAATCAGGACCTTTCATGGAATTATTACGTGAAACATCCAACCTTGGAATAGAAATGCAGAAACAGGCTTTATTTGACTTTTTTATTGAATGGAAAGGTGATGAAACACAAATAGATGATGTGATTGTGATAGGTATTGAATTCTAATCTTAGCCTGTTACCTAACTCAATAAGATATAAAACCGCTTTACCATGCAATTTATTCTGCAGCAGATACATCGAGATCAAAATTATATTCTTGTACTGCTTTACTAACAATGATTATTGGTCTTTTGGTGCCTGAATTTTAGAACTTAAATTACCGAGTAAACAAACGAGATAAAGTCAATGTATGATACCCTTGCGAAGGTCCGTGGTTCTTATTAAAGTCGAATTATTGAAATGTGCTTATACTTATTGTAACTTCTTATTTATGGCATCTTTCCAGTAGAATACTACCCAGCATATAAATAAGGTTGATTATAGTGAAGGCTCGGAGTACTACAAAATAGAACTATGCTAACTCTTTCTATCAAGCTCCTTTATTCATCAATAGTTAGAATTATCGCTGGAAGTTTCCGCTCAATTCCGTCAGGCCCAATTACTATTATTTCATGAATATAGAACGTCTCTCCAACCTTTAATGATTCCATCAATTCTAATTGCTCCGAAGTAAATTTATCACTATTGCTCTCTTGCATTTCATCCCATTCCCCATCTGTCTTCGTTATTCTAAAAGATTTAACTGTCATTCTTAAATCAAAATCTGTTGATTGCAAAACATCTATACCCTCCAGATTAAGCAGCTCCTTAAGTTTAATTGTTCCATGTGTTAAACCTCCTAGACTTGCTACAGGATCAGGCATCGTCTTCACTCTGAAAGTTGCCTCCCCAAGATAAGTCTTACCCTTGCTAATGCTTATTATAGCCTCTCCTTTTTCAGCAGGTAGGACTAAATACATACCATTCTCTCCTTTTATTTCACCATTATCTATAGTTACTTCAAGGTCTGAACTGGCAATTCCGGATACAGCAATTGTTAAAGAATTTTCAATACCAATGTATAATACATTCATCTTGTCTGCAGAAACTGAGAGAACTCTTTCTGAATCTATCTCATTGTTGCATCCGTACAATCCGATTATCAATGCTGGAATAAACAATTTTCTCTTCATTTGAGTTAGGCTTTGTGTGTAGGTACGTCAGACCTTCATGCACATATTTCATTAAATTGTTATGTGTAAATATAAAAAAAGGCAAAATGAAAAGTATTGATAATCTTGTTAAGAAAAGGGCGAAAGAAATAGTACGGACCAGAC
>Ga0307378_10011339_pt1 | contig 11491 bp, 9 predicted proteins | sample UN1MG_FD_202238 | JGI IMG/M metagenome (GOLD analysis project Ga0307378, IMG submission 202238) | Soil microbial communities from Risofladan, Vaasa, Finland - UN-1 | ecosystem: Environmental > Terrestrial > Soil > Coastal area > Acid sulfate soil | place: Finland: Risofladan, Vaasa | collected...
GTCCTGCATCTCGATGCGGGCGGCCTGCATGTCCCTGATCGGCATGCTGTGCTCGAGGCCGAACATCGCGTTCAGGAAATTGTAGCCATCGATGATGAGCATTATTTCTCGCTTCGCGGTCTTGCCCGCCGTCAGGCACTTTTCACAGCCCCGCCGACTATTACGATCTCGGCGCGGCCGGTAACCGAGCGGCCGGCGAACGGGCAGTTACGGCCGGTCGATACGAACGTGGCCGGATCGATGACGTGCCCTGCGGCCGGGTCGATGATTGTGACGTCGGCATCGGCGCCGGGGCGCAGCGTGCCCTTGGCGATGCCCAGTGCGCGGGCTGGGCCGATTGTCAGGCGCGCGATCAGCTCCGGCCAGGTAAGGATTCCGCCGTTGACCAGTTCGGTGATCAGCACGGCCAGCGTGGTTTCGAGGCCGATCACGCCGGGCGCCGCCTTGTCGAACTCGCACTCCTTCTTGTGCGCGGCGTGCGGGGCGTGGTCGGATGCGATGCAGTCGATCGTGCCGTCCCTGACGGCTTCGCGGAGCGCGTCAACGTCTTCCTGCCGCCGCAGCGGAGGATTGACGCGCGCGCAGGTGTTGTAACCGCGAACGCACTCGTCCGTCAGCACCAGGTGGTGCGGCGTGGCGTCGGCCGTAACATTCACGCCGCGCGCCTTGGCTTCGCGGATCATCCTGGCGCTTCCGGCGGTGCTGACGTGCGTTATGTGCAGCCTGCCGCCGGTTTCGCCGGCGAGAACCAGATCGCGCGCCACGGCCGCCTCCTCCGCCGAGCGGCCCACGCCGGGCAGCCCAAGCTCCACCGCGACCATTCCGGCGTTCATCACGCCGCTTCCGACCAGACCGGGGTCTTCGCAGTGCGAAATTATCGGCAGGCCGGTCAGCTTCGCATACTTGAGGGCCTTTGCCATCACGTTCGACGACGCCACCCACGAGCCGTCGTCGGTGAACGCAGCCACCCCGGCGAGGCTCATCAGCGCCATTTCGGTGAGTTCCTTGCCCTCGCGGCCCACGGTTATGGCGCCCGCCGGCAGCACGGTTGCGAGGTCTGCCTGGCGTGCGCGGCTCGCCACGAATTCGGCGGCGGCCGGATTGTCGACCGGAGGGTCAGTATTGGGCATTGCAAGTATAGTTGTGAATCCGCCTGCGATCGCGGCCGCGCTGCCGCTGGCGATCGTCTCGTCTTCGCGGTCGCCCGGTTCGCGCAGATGCACGTGCATGTCGATCAGGCCCGGGCAGACGATCTTGCCGGTTGCGTCGATCACTTCGGCGGCCGAGGCGGCCGTCGTGCCGATTTCCGCTATGCGGTCGTCCCGGATCAGCACGTCCGCCTCATGGTCGATCTTCTGATCGGGGCAGATCACTCGGCCGTTGCGTATCAGGATGTCTGTCATGATCGTTTTCCCGTGATCTGGTACACGCGCCCGCGCAGCTCTGTGGTTGCCCGAGTTGTCACCGCCGATTCCTGTAAAGCAAATCGAGCACGGCCATCCGCACGGCCACGCCGTTCGAGACCTGCTCGAGTATGGCGGAGTTCGGCCCATCGGCCACCTCGGGCGTGATTTCAACTCCGCGATTCATCGGGCCGGGGTGCATGACGAGCACGTCGGGCTTGGCCCGCTGCATCCGCTGCGCGTCGAGGCGGTAAAACGTGCTGTATTCGCGGACCGACGGAAACAACTGGCTGCCGAGGCGTTCGCGCTGGATGCGCAGCATGTACAGCACGTCGCACTGGTGGATCGTATTGTCGAAATCGTGCGAGACTTCGGCGCCCATCCGTGCAAATGCCTCCGGCACGAGCGTGGGCGGGCCTATCAGCACGACCTCCGCCCCCAGCTTCGCGAGGCCGATGAGGTCGGACCTCGCCACGCGGCTGTGAGCGATATCGCCCACTATGCCCACGCGCAGGCCTTCGATCCTTCCCTTGCGCTGGCGGATCGTCAGGAGGTCGAGCAGGGCCTGTGTCGGATGCTCGTGCGTGCCGTCGCCGGCATTGACTACCGAGGCGCCCACCCAAGATGCGATCTGCCAGGGCGCGCCCGACGATGAATGCCGCACGACGATGAAATCGGGGCCCATCGCGTTGATGGTCCAGACGGTGTCCTTCAGGCTTTCGCCCTTCTTGACGCTGCTGGCTTCCATCTGCATTGCAGTTACATGGGCGCCCAGCCGCTGCGCCGCCAGCTCGAACGACACGCGCGTGCGGGTGCTGTTCTCGAAAAACATCAGCATCACGCGCGAGCCGCGCAACGTGTCCGCAGCCTTGCGTTCATCGAGCGCCGCAGCGCGGTAATGCTGCGCGAGATCGAGAATCTCCGTAATGTCGCCCGCAGAAAGCTCGCTAAGCCCGAGCAGATGTTTTCGGTTCCACATATCCGGTGTGCTCCCGCATTGCTGTTGACCGCCTGCAATTGTAGCAGATCAGGCGCGAATAGTCAAGCGTGCTGCAAGGCTTCGGAATCTGTTGCGGGCAACACGAGCAGACGCGGTCTCCTGGCGGCCGGGCAGCCGCGGGCATGGTATGTCCTCAACCGACCGGCCGGAACCGACGATGTAACAATGGGGGACGGGTATCAGCCGCCGAGGCGCTCGTTATGGAAAAATCAGTCGGACTCGTCACCTGGCGCCATACCCCGCAGGGGAGGGTGTTTCTGCTGCTGCACTACCCCGGCGGGCATTGGGATTTCCCCAAGGGGCACGTCGACAAAGGCGAGAGCGAGCAGCAGACGGCCCTGCGCGAGCTTCTCGAGGAGACGCAAATCTCCGATGCCCGCATCGTCGAGGGCTTCCGCACGAGCATGAGCTACTTCTTCCACCGAAACGGCAGAACCATCCGCAAGGAAGTGGCATACTACATGGCTCAAACGCAAACGCAAAGCGTGGTGCTAAGCTTCGAGCACCAGGGCTGGGCGTGGCTTTCAGCCGAGGAAGCCCTGGAGCTGCTCACCTACGAAAACTCCCGACGCGTGCTGCGCGAGGCGCTCGAGCACCTGGAGCGGGCGATGGATGACGACTGATTGCGCGTCTTTCTAACCGTCACAACCGCACTGCTGCATCGGCTTGTGCTTGCGTCGATACTCAAACCGGAAGGAGGACGCGATGCGGATGCAGGACGGGCGCTCGATAGCAGCAGGCGGGGCGGAGACCAGAACGCGCCTGCTGTGCGCCATCGTTGCCGCGGGGGCGCTGTGCATCGCCGGCATCTTTCTTGTCGAATATCGGCTGTCGCCCGACCGCTCGCGCCTGAGCCGCACCGGATGCCGCAAGCTTCGCGCGACGATCGTCAGCAAGGGCAAGGGCCTCGAAGAACGCGGCGGAATGCAGTTTCCCGTCTACCTCGTCGCCTATGGCTTCACGATCGACGGAAAACGCTACGAAGGGCGGGGAAGGGTGGACCGTGAAAGCTACACCTGGCTGGCCGCCGGCAGCGAGGTGGTCGTATATTTCGACGCCGCCCGTCCGGAGCGGAATTTCCTCAAGCACGAATACGACCTGCAGGTCGGGCGGTTGCTTGCCGCCGTCCGCCTGGCGAGCGGAGTGTTTGCAGCGTCGCTGCTGCTGGCGCTGTTCCCGAGGTGTCCGGCTCGGCTGTGGGCGCGCCGCCGGCCGGCGGGCAAAACAGGCCCATGAGTTACAGATTATAAAAGCCGTCCTTGCAGAACCTTTCACATGCAGCATCCGCCGAAACGTTTGCGCCGGCACCGGCCGCCGGCACGAGGGAAGGCGGCCGCTATGCTTCCGTAACTGCTTGAAAATAAACGCATTACGCAACGAAAAACCAGCCGGGCCGCCCGCCCTTTTAGCTTGCAAAATCCTGCCGTTTCTGATATAATAAATAAGTAACTTGGGGGGACATTACATGGCAGAAGTCTCCCCCCTCGGCAACCTCGCTGAACCGCTGCTTCGTGGGAAGAAATATGACACAACAAGACACTACTCGCCCGGCCGAATATGACGCAAAATCGATTGAAGTGCTGAAGGACATGGAGGCCGTGCGCAAGCGGCCCGCAATGTACATAGGCGACACCGGCCTGCGCGGGCTTCACCACCTCATCGAGGAAATCGTTGCCAACAGCATCGACGAGGCGATGGCCGGCTACGGCGACGAAATCACCGTGAAGATCAACCTCGACGACTCGGTGACCGTTGTCGACAACGGCCGCGGCATACCCGTTGACATTCACGAAGAACACGGCGTTCCCGCCATCGAGCTGATCATGACGGTGCTTCACGCCGGCGGCAAATTCACGCACAATTCCTACAAGGTATCGGGCGGGCTTCACGGCGTGGGCGCATCGGTGGTCAACGCCCTCAGCGAATGGTGCGAAGTCCGCGTGCGCCACAGCGGGCACGTTTACCGCCAGGAATATGAGCGCGGCATCGTGCGTTCCAAGCTCGAGAAGATCGGCACCGGCACCGGCACCGGCACCACAACCACCTTCAAACCCGATACCGCCATCTTCAGCGAAACAAAGTTCAACCCCGAGCTGGTGGCCGGCCGCCTGCGCGAGCTTGCCTTCCTGAACAAGGGCATCACGATCAGGCTCTCCTGCACCGACAAAGACGGCAACCCCAGGGAGGATGTTTTCAAATACGACGGCGGAATCGCCGCGTTCGTCAGGCTCCTCAACGAAGGCAAGCAGATAACACAAGACGACGTCATATACTTCGAGAAGGAATGCGACGACATGACGGTGGAAATCGCCATGCAGTACACCGGCACCTACACCGAAAACGTGCTGACCTTCGCGAACAACGTGAACACCCACGGCGGCGGCACGCACCTGAGCGGCTTCAAGGCGGCCCTCACGCGCACGTTCAACAACTACGCCAAGAGCACGAACCTGGTGAAGAACGACGAGATGCCCACCGGCGAAGACATGCGCGAAGGCCTGACCGCAGTAGTCAGCGTCAAGATTCCCGACCCGCAGTTCGAGGGCCAGACGAAAGACAAGCTCGGCAACAGCGAAGCACAGCACGCCGTGGAGACGGTTGTCAACGACCAACTGCGCGCCTACCTCGAGGAGCATCCCAACGTAGCGAAGAACATCATCAACAAGGCCCAGCAGGCTGCGGCGGCGCGAATCGCGGCGCGCAGGGCGCGCGACCTCACCCGACGCAGAAACGAGCTTTCTAGCGGCAATCTTCCAGTCAAGCTCGCCGATTGCCGAAGCCAGTCGCGCGAGGAAAGCGAGCTGTTCATCGTCGAAGGCGATTCGGCCGGCGGCAACGCCAAGCAATGCCGCGACAGCCGCTTCCAGGCCGTGTTACCGCTGCGCGGAAAAATCCTCAACATCGAGAAGGCCCGGCTCGACAAGATGCTCAACAACGAGGAAATCCGCACGCTGATCACCACGCTGGGCACCGGCATAGGCTCCGACGAGTTCAACATCGACGGCCTGCGCTACGGCAAGATCATCATCATGACCGACGCCGACGTCGACGGGCTGCACATCCGCACGCTGCTGCTGACCTTCTTCTTCCGCCAGATGCGCGAGCTGATCAGCGCCGGCCACGTATACGTCGCCCAGCCGCCGCTGTTCCGCGTGGCGCGCCGCAAGAAGGAAGAGCAATATTTCATCGACGAGAAGGACCTCAACGAAGCACTGGCCGAACTGGGCATCGACGGCAGCGTGCTGCGCGTGGGAGCCGACGGCCGCATGGTCAGCGGCGGCGAACTCAAGGAGCTGGTGGAACTCCTCACGCGGTTCGAGCACCTCGAGCGCGGCCTGGCGACGCGCGGATTCGCCCTGCCGGAATACCTCAAGCTCCGCAGCGACGCCGGCCGATTCCCCGAGTACAAGGTGAGCGTCGACGGCGACGAAGGGCTGCTGTATTCCGAAGACGAGATGAACAAATACCGCGAGGGAGTGGAAAGCGCACGCGGCGCCGAGCTTTCAGCCGACGAGGAGGAAGCCGGCCAGCAGGAGAACCGGCTGCTCATCACGCGCATCCACGAAAGCACCGAGCTGCAGCGGCTGGTGGCACGCCTCGAGGAGCAGAATTTCCCGCTGGCCACCTGCTTCCATAATGAAGACCCCGAAGCCGAGGCCCCTTACCACATCATCTACGAAAACGACTGCCTTCCCGTGAACGGCCTGTTCGAGCTGCCCACGATCATACGCTCCATCGGCGAGAAGAGCATCCTCGACATCCAGCGCTACAAGGGGCTGGGCGAGATGAACCCCGACCAGCTCGGCGACACCACAATGTCGCCCGACAGCCGAACGCTCCTGCGCGTGCGCCTGGAAGACGTCCTCGAGGCTGAGAACCTGTTTGCCCTGCTGATGGGCAGCGATGTCGCACCGCGCCGCAAATACATCGAGACTCACGCCCTCGAAGCCACAAACCTCGACACGTGGGGATGAGAAACGGTAGTCAGATGGGCGGGCACAGAGGCCCGCCCCTATCAGCCCACCCGAAAAGGCAATGACACCACAAAGTGTCGTTCACCATTGAGTTCTATCTCTCCACCGACGGCGAACACACCGAAAGGAGTCTCCCATGCCCGAACAGCAATCGCCAATATCTGATGCAAAGATGCAAGTCGCTGCACTCCACACAGAACATCAAGCAAAGAGCGTCTATTTCTTGCTGGCTACCACTGGTTCTGCCATCGCCTTTGCTGTGTACAAGACTTCAGGTCATAGCTTGGATTGGTGTTTACTCCTATGGGGCGGAGCTATCGTTTCATGGGCTCTTAGTTGGTGGTGTGGTATTCGTAACCGCATTCGGGCAGAGATGTGTCTTGAGTGTAACGCAAGTATGCTTGCTCTTACGGATGGGACACACCCGTACGCTGCTGACCCTCAGGCGGAAACGATCGTTAAGAAAGACTTCGACGACAATAACAACTCAGCGATCAAATACTACAGGCGGCAGCTCAGACTACTCGCCCTTGGGGTTGCGTTCTTCATCGCTTGGCATGTAACTGAGATGGCGAAGATAGAGCCTGAGGCCCCATTAACGCTTGCGAATCCCGCTGGCGCCACGCCCTCAGCAGCCGCCCAAAGTCTGCCTTAATACCACTTGTGATAGGCGCACCCTCGCTATGGATCATTCATAGCGGGGGTGCGCTTTTTGTGATTTGAGAGTTGAGAACTATTCGATCTCATCAGGATGGACGATCCTGCCGGCGACGGCCGAAGCTGCGGCAACGGCCGGGCCTGCGAGGTAAACTTCGCTTTTCGGATGGCCCATCCGGCCGACGAAGTTGCGGTTGGTGGTCGCCAGGCAGCGTTCGCCCGCAGCGAGGACGCCCATATGGCCGCCGAGGCACGGGCCGCACGTGGGTGTCGATACCGCGGCTTCGGCGTCGATGAATATGTCGAACAGCCCCTCGTTCATCGCGGCCTTGTAGATTTCCTGCGTGGCGGGAATGATGATGAGGCGGACGTCGCGGTGCACCTTGCGGCCCTTGAGAATGGCGGCGGCTTCGCGCAGGTCGGAAAGCCTGCCGTTTGTGCATGAGCCGATGACGACCTGGTCGATCCGCGTGCCCGATACTTCGTCGACCGGCCGGGCGTTCTCCGGCAGGTGCGGCAGCGACACCTGGGGCGATATCTTGCCTACGTCCCAGTCGAACACTTCGCTGTACCTGGCGTCGGTGTCGCTCTGGTAGAAGCGCGGCTCGCGTTTCACCCTGCCGGCCACGTATTGCCTGGTGATGTCGTCCGGCTCGATTATGCCGCTCTTGCCGCCGGCTTCTATGGCCATGTTGCACATGGTCTGGCGGGCGTCCATGTTGAGCCTGCGGATGGCGGGGCCGGTGAATTCCATCGCCTTGTAGAGGGCGCCGTCTACTCCGATCTGCCCGATGGTGTAAAGGATGAGGTCCTTGCCGGAAACATATTTCGGAAAGCTGCCGTGGAAGATGAACTTGATGGTTTCGGGCACTCGCAGCCAGGTGGTTCCGGTGGCGTAGCAGGCGGCGATATCGGTGCTGCCCATGCCGGTGGAGAATGCGCCGAGTGCTCCGTAGGTGCAGGTGTGCGAGTCGGCGCCGATGATGAGGTCGCCGGGCGCGACTATCCCCTGCTCCGGCAGGAGTGCGTGTTCGATTCCGACCCGCCCCACTTCGAAGTAGTTCCTGATGCCGTGCTTCCGCGCGAATTCGCGGAGGATTTTTGCCTGCTCGGCGGATTTGATGTCCTTGTTGGGCGTGAAGTGGTCGGGCACGAGCACAATGATGTCGGGGTCGGCCGGCTTAAGGAAACCTGCCTTCTCGAATTCCTGTATTGCGATAGGCGCGGTGATATCGTTGGCCAGGCAGACGTCTACGCGTGCGGCCTTGACGAATTCGCCGGCGTGCAGCTCATCGCGGTCGCTGTGCGCGGCGATGATCTTCTCGGTAATTGTCATTCCCATGGCGGTGGATTGCTCGGTTTCTTCAGAAGCTGGTTCAATTGTCGCTGAAGCGGATTCTGCGGGTCTTCTGCTTCAGCAGGGGGTCTTGGAGGTATTGTTTCTGGCACTCGGGGCACAGGTCGAATCTGAAGGTGATGTATGAATCGTCGTCTTCGGTCGGAGAGCCTTCTGGTTCCGCCGCTGCGTCGAGCATCTCCTCCATTGCGTCCTGGCCGTCATATTCGTCGGGTGCGTCGGACGAGTCGTATGCGGCGTAAACGTCTATGCGTACGACGTAGCGGATTTCTTCGTCCTCGAGCAGGGGTTTGCCGCACATGTCGCAAACGTATTTTATCATATGATAGCTCCCTTATTCCGCTCCGCCCTTGCAGTTGGGCGGATCGAACGACGCTGAATGGCCGGTTCAGTCTTTCAGCCTGGTGTTGAGCACCTGGTGGATTACCTTCGGGTTGGCTTTGCCTTTGGTCTTTCGCATTACCTGCCCGACGAGGAATCCGAACGCCTGTTTCTTTCCGCTCTTGAGGTCCTCAACGGCGGCAGGGTTCTCGGCGAGTATTTCGTCGATGATCGTCTCGAGCTGGGCGGTGTCGCTGATCTGTTTCAGCCCTTTCTTCTCGACGATCGTTTCGGCCGGCTCGCCGCTGCTTATCATTTCACCGAGCACTTCCTTAGCTATATTATAGCTTATTGTTCCGTCCTTAGCAAGCTTCAATAGCCCGGCAAGCCGCTCCGGCGGCAGGCCGAGGGCGTCGATGGCTGCCTTGCGCTCGTTAAGCTCGCGGAGGATTTCGGTCAGGATGATATTGGCCGAAGATTTTGCGTCGCCCGAGGCCTGCGCGACCTGCTCGAAATAATCGCCGAGCGCCTGGTCGGTAACGAGGACGTCGGCGTCGTATTCCGAAAGGCCGAACGATTCCTGGTATCGCTGCTTGCGCTCGTGTGCAAGCTCGGGCAGCGATTCGCGCACCTCGTCGAGCCATTCGTCGCTGATGACGACGGGATGAAGGTCCGGCTCGGGGAAATAGCGGTAGTCCTGGGCGGTTTCCTTCTTGCGCATCAGCTTGGAGACCTCGGCGTCGTCGTCCCACAGGCGCGTTTCCTGCTGGACCGTGCCGCCTTCGTCGAGCAGTTGCGACTGCCGCTGGATTTCGTACTCGAGGCACTTGACTACTGCTTTCATCGAGTTGAGGTTCTTGATCTCGACGCGCGGGCCGTATTCTTCCTGCCCGAACGGCCGCAGCGATATGCTGGCCTCGAAGCGCAGCGAACCTTCCTGCATCTTGCAGTCGGAAACGTCGAGGTACATGAGCATGCTGCGCAACTGCTCCATGAATATTCGTGCTTCTTCGACGGAGCGCATGTCGGGCCTGGTGACCATTTCGGCCAGCGGCGTGCCGGTGCGGTTGAGGTCTACTTCGCTGTAGGTCACGTCGCGCCCCTCGGGGTGGACCAGCTTGCCGGCGTCTTCCTCGAGGTGCACGTTGTCGATGCCGACGCGCCGCGTCTTGCCGTCCACTACAATATCTACGTAGCCGTCGGAGCCGAGGTTGCTGTGGCTCTGGCTTATCTGGTAGTTCTTCGGGAGGTCGGGGTAGTAGTAGCTCTTGCGGTCCATGAAGGTGTTCTGATCGATGTCGCAGTGCATTGCGAGCGCGATCCGCAGCACCTTCTCGGCGGCTGCCTTGTTCATCACCGGCAGCACTCCGGGCATGCCGATGCAAATCTGGCAGGTGTGCGTGTTGGGCGGCGCGCCGAATTGTGTCGAGCATCCGCAGAAGAGCTTGGTTTTCGTGTTCAGTTGTGCGTGGGTTTCAAGCCCTATTACAACTTCATAATCCATCTTCAGGTTTTCCCGTGTCAGGGCGTCAGTGCCGGTCGTTTCAGGTGGTGGCCGGTCGCTTCCTGGAAAGCGTGTGCCACGCGCAGCAGTTTCTTTTCTTCGAAAGGTCCGGCCATCAGTTGGACGCCGATCGGCAGGCCGTCGGTGCTGAATCCGCACGGCAGCGAGATTCCGGGTATGCCGGCGAGGTTGGCCGAGATGGTGTAGATGTCGGACAGGTACATCGCGAGCGGGTCGGATGATTTCTCGCCGATCTTGAATGCCGGTGTGGGCGCGGTGGGGCATAGGATGACGTCGACCTGCCTGAGCGCGTTGTCGAAATCGTTTCGGAACAGCCGCCTGACCTGTGCGGCCTTGAGATAGTAGGCGTCGTAGTAGCCGGCGCTGAGCGCGTGCGTGCCGAGCATTATCCGGCGTTTGACTTCGGCGCCGAAGCCTTCGGCCCTCGATCTCGAGTACATGTCGATCATGTCGCCCTTGCGGCTGGTTCGGTGGCCGTAATGCACGCCGTCGTAACGTGCGAGGTTGCTGCTTGCTTCGGCTGTGGCGATGATGTAGTAGGTTGCCACGGCGTATTCTGTGTGCGGCAGCGAAACCTCGAATATCTCGGCGCCCATGCCGGCATATTCGGCGGCGGCCGCTCGGACGGCCTGCTCGACCTCGCTGTCGAGGCCCTGGCCGAAATACTCCTTCGGCAGCCCGATTTTCAGGCCGTCGACGCCGCCCTCGAGGGCGGCGGTGTAGTCGGGCGCAGGCTCGGGTGCAGATGTCGAATCTTTCGGGTCGTGCCTTGCGATCGCGTTGAGCAGGATCGCAGCATCGCGGACGTCCTTGGCGATCTGCCCGATCTGGTCGAGCGACGAGCCGAACGCGACCAGCCCGTATCGCGACACGCGCCCATATGTGGGTTTCATCCCGACAACTCCGCACAGCGACGCGGGCTGGCGGATCGAGCCGCCGGTGTCGGAGCCGAATGCGAGTGCGGCGAGGTTCGCCGCAATGGCCGCCGCCGATCCGCCGCTGGAGCCGCCGGGGATGCGGGTGGTATCCCAGGGGTTGCGTGTGGTCGCGAATGCGGAGTTTTCGGTGGACGATCCCATCGCGAATTCGTCGAGGTTGGTCTTGCCCAGTATTACGGCGCCTTCGGCGAGTATCTGCTCGACGACCGTCGCCTGGTATGGCGGGACGAAGTTTTCGAGAATCTTCGACGAGCAGGTGGTTCGTATGCCGAGCGTGCAGATGTTGTCCTTGACCGCGATAGGCAGCCCGCACAGG
>Ga0307378_10011343_pt1 | contig 11489 bp, 10 predicted proteins | sample UN1MG_FD_202238 | JGI IMG/M metagenome (GOLD analysis project Ga0307378, IMG submission 202238) | Soil microbial communities from Risofladan, Vaasa, Finland - UN-1 | ecosystem: Environmental > Terrestrial > Soil > Coastal area > Acid sulfate soil | place: Finland: Risofladan, Vaasa | collected...
GTTCCGTGAAGCCGGTAGAGCTCTGTGGGGCGGGGTCAGCGGACCGTTGAGCGTGGAAATCGCAACCGGCGAGGAGACCGAAGAGGCGGTTTGCCAAGCACTGGATATTCTAGGGAGAGGAGGGGGGTTTATCCTCTCACCCGTGGACAATGTGCGGGAGCATACAGAAACTGCCTGGCAAAACACACATCGGTTCATCGACACTTGGAAGGCAAACAGAGGCGGCTAGTCCGTCCCTTCTGTTTTGATGGCGGGTATACTAAAGAGCGTTGCTCTTTAAAAAAAACTTTCAAAGGAGGGGGTTATGAAAAAAACCTTCGCTCTTCTCCTGGTTCTGCTGCTCTGTTCAGCTGTTTTCACATTCGCCGGAGGCGGTTCGGAAAAAGCTGCAGAAGCAGAAACCATCACCGTGTTGATGGGTATCGACGCGGCGGGCAAGCACATGGGCGAAAGAGCCCAGGAGTTCACTGCAGAAACGGGGATCAAGGTGAACATGGTCGAGGTGGAGTGGGATACCATGGTCAACAAACAGGCGGTAGCCCTGACTGCGGGTGAGCCGACCTTCGATATCGTGGACTGCGGCTCCTTCATGCTTCCCGAGTACGTGCCGGGGGGTATGTACGAGGACATCTCCGACCTGTTCCCGCCGGATGTAAAGGCAACCTACATGGAGGGTATGATCGATTCGGTCACGGTGGACGGTAAGGTCTACGCGGCCCCGCTGATGGCCTCCTGGACCATCATGTTCTACAACTCCCAGATGTTCGAAGAGGCGGGTCTGGATCCCGACAAACCGCCGACCACATGGGACGAGCTGGTGAAGTACGGCAAGGCTATCCAGAGTGGTGAAACATATGCCTACACCGACTCTATGGCCCATGGGGAGCAGAATTCCTGCGTGTTTTTCAGATGGGCCAAATCCGCCGGCGCCCAGATCGGTGAGTTCCGGGGCAGCAAATACTACTGGATGCTGGACAGCGATGAGTGTGTTGCCGCAGTAGAATTCTTGAAAAAAATGATGGATGAGGGGACTATGGATCCCGGCGCACCGATCTACTTTCAGCAGCAGGTGGCCGACCTGTTCGGCAAGGGGCATGCGGCAATGTTGAACAACTGGGATATGATGACCATAGCCTTCAGGGATCCTGAGCAGACCCCCTACGCCGGCAAAATCTTTCCGGCGGCCATGCCGGGCGCCCGGCCAGGATTATCCGGGTCCATCGAAGGACACGAGTACATGGCTGTACCATCCGCTTCGCTGCACAAGGAAGCGGCCAAAAAGTTCATCAAATACGTCAGCAGTGTCGAAAACGTGAAACGCCGGGCTTTAGAACAGGGTATGACCCCGGTGTACAAAGAGCTCTTCGAGGATCCGGAAGTGCAGGCAGCCCTGCCCCTAGACGTGATTTTCGCAGCGGCGGAGAACTGCTACTATAGGCCGGCGGTACCGGAGTATGCCGAGTGCGCCGAAGTGATCTCCACAGAGCTCCAAAATGTCCTGGTGAACAACAAGGACGCACGCCGGGCAATGGAAGACGCCAACGACAGGTGTAACGAGCTATCCGGCTGGTAAGAGTTCACATATATAGCGGGACGGGTTGAGCGCACGCTTGGGCGATCTATCGTCCCGCTATTCTTCGAAAAGCATAAAATCGGGTATAATTGCCCCTACAGTTATGGATAAACAGAGATTCAGCCTGACGGGAAAACTGGAGAAGAACGAAGGACTCTTTGCCTTTCTCCTGATCCTTCCCGCCCTGCTACTCGTCATGGGCCTGTACGTCTACCCTATATGCTACTCCTTTGTCGTGAGCTTTTTCCGGAGTGATATCAGGTATCCAGGGGTTGTATTCCGCGGTCTGGGCAATTATATCGATATCTTCAAAAGGCCAGATCTTCTGATCTCATTCTGGAGAACGATCTATTTCACGGTTGTTTCCATAGCCCTGGAGATGGTTGCCGGCATTGCCATCGCCGTGGCTTTCAACAAAAGATTTGTCGGCCGTCCGATTGCCCGTTCGATCGTTCTGATTCCCTGGGCCATCCCGCCGGTGGTCAACGGGATCATCTGGAACTGGCTGGTCCATCCAAAGATCGGTGTACTGAACTACGGCCTGACCAGCCTGGGAATCATCGATCGCTACAAACCCTGGCTGGCCGATCCCAAGTGGGCGCTGAACATCATCATCGTTGCCGATGCCTGGAAATGGACGCCCCTGGTGGTTCTGTTGATCCTGGCCGGGCTTCAATCCATCCCCGATGATCTCTACGAGGCGGCCAAGATCGACGGCGCCGGCTCGGTGAAGACGTTTTTTCGGATCACCCTTCCCGTTATTCAGTGGCCCATCCTGGTAACCCTGCTGCTGCGAACGGTAGAGGCGATCCGCATCTTCGACATCATTTTTATCATGACCCGGGGGGGACCGGCGAACAGGACCAAGTTGACCACCTACTACGTGTGGGAGCTCGCTTTTAAGTTCCACCGCCTTGGTTTCGGCTCGGCGCTGGCCTATCTGATCACCCTGCTGATCGTCGTGTTTGCCGTTCTCTACTACAAATCGATCAATAAACAGGTGGAGTATTAGGCAGGTATTACAAATCATGGCAGTTGGAGAAAGAAGAGCATCCAGAGTTTTCCTCTATCTGTTCGTAGCTATGATTCTAGTGGTGACTCTGTTCCCCTTTTATTGGATCATCAACATGAGCCTGCAGAACAACATCGAGCTCTACGATGTGCCGCCCCATTTCTATCCTCCCCAACCGACCCTGGACAATTTCAGGAGTGTTCTGTTTGAAGAACGGGGGTTGATGAAATTCTACGAAGCCGTGTTCAACACTCTATCCGTTGCCGGTATCACCATGGTGGTCTGTGTAATGCTGGGCAGCATAACCGGTTATGCCCTGGCCCGGCTGAACTTCAAATGGGGTATCTACTTCCTCTTCGCCCTGATCGGCACCCAGATGATCCCCCCGTTGATCGACCTGATCCCCCTGTACATCATCTTCAGCCGGTGGCTGAAAATAATCGACACCAAGATGGCCCTGGTTCTGGGCTACACCGGGTGGCTGCTGCCCATATCTGTCTGGATTCTGTACGGCTACTTCCAGACCATTCCCAAGGATCTGGAGAGCGCGGCCCGCATCGACGGCTGTACCCGGATGCAGGCCTTGTTCAGGGTCGTCATGCCCCTCTCCGCACCGGGAATCGCGGCCACGGCCATCTTCGTGTTTATCTCTTCCACCAATGAGTTTCTCTTTGCCATGATCTTCTCCAGTACCCGGCGATCGAAAACCGTTCCCGTGGCGTTGTCCGACATGATCGGGAAATATTCCATCCGCTACGGAGATATGACCGCCGGCGCCGTAATCGCCGCCCTGTTCCCCGTTGTCCTGGCGCTGATCTTCCAGAAGTACCTGGTCAAGAGCCTGACCGCGGGAGGGATCAAAGGCTGATTCAGAATATACGATCGGCTAAGGAATAGCGGTGGAAACTGGAAAGGGGGAGTTAGGCCGTAACAGGAGGTAGAAAGCCATGAAAGGGAATTTGAATGGAAAGATCGCCCTGGTAACGGGAGCATCTCGAGGATACGGTGTAGGGATCTCCGAGGTTCTCGTTCAAGAAGGCGCGAGGGTTTGGATGACGGCCAGAAACGAGATTCAGCTTCGGGAAGAGGCCGGGCGTGTAGGCGGAGAACCGGTTCCAGCGGACGTGACGGTTCCAGCGGACTGGGACCGTGTGTTTAAATCCGTCCTACGGGAATGCGGCCGTTTGGACATCCTGGTAAACAACGCCGGAGCGGGAGTGAAGATCGCACCCTTGGCGGAGCAGTCCGATGAGGAGATCTTCAGCTCCCTGTCGGTGAATCTGACCGGGGTGGCGCTCGGTTGTCGCCGGGCAGCTGAGATAATGGTGCGGCAGGGCAGCGGCACGATTGTAAATATCTCATCGGTCTGCGCTGTAGAAGCCTGGCCCCAATTCGCCGTCTACTCGGCCGCCAAAGCCGGGGTGCAACAGCTGACCAGGTGCCTGTACACGGAGTTGAGACCCCACGGGGCGCGGGCCACGTGCATCATCCCCTCTTGGGGAGCGACTGATTTTGCCAAAGCAGCAGGTATGGAAGATTTCGATCCGGAAACGAGATCTCAATGCATCCAGCCCCGTGAGCTGGGGCGGATCGTAGCGGATGTGTGCCTGCTCCCGAACCATCTGGTTGTCCAGGAGATGGTTGTCTGGCCCCTGGTGCAGGAAGCCGTACCCCTTTGAGAGGTACGGTTCTCAAACCTTGGAGGCAGCAGCCCTATCGGAGTGACAACACAAAACCGATTCAGGAGGGATACACAGTGGCGGCAAAATTGGCGATAGACGGGGGAAAACCGGTAATCGATGCGGCGACGATCAAGCCCTGGCCCGTCCTCGACGGGCGGGATCGACAGGCGGTGCTTCGAGTTCTGGAAGGGGAGTTTCTCTGCGGAGGCGAAGCGCCCCAAGCGATCGCCCTCGAGCAGGCATGGGGCCGCTATGTGGGCAAGAAACATTGCCTGGCCACCTCCAGCGGAACCGCAGCCTTGCATATGGCTCTGGCCGCCCTCAATATCGGTCCCGGGGATGAGGTGATCGTTCCCGCCTATACCTTTCTGGCCTCCGCTTCCTGCATCCTGCATGCCTGCGCGATCCCGGTGTTCGTGGACATCGACCGCAGAACCTACACGATGGACCCGGCCCTGATCGAAGAGAAGATCAGCGAGCGGACCAAGGCGATCATCCCGGTACACCTGCACGGCCTGCCGGCGGATATGGATCGAATCACGGCGATTGCCAAGAAACACAACCTCTACATTATCGAGGACGCCTGCCAGGCCCACGGCGCTGAATATCGAGGCAAAAAGGTGGGCCAATTCGGAGACTTGGCGGCCTTCAGTCTCAACAGCTCGAAAAACCTCGCTTGCGGTGAAGGGGGCCTGTTGGTCACCGACGACCAAGATCTCTACATGCGGGCGGGTATGCTCCGGATGTTTGGGGACGAGATCGATGACGAGACCCAGCTTCGGGTCTACAACGCCTCGATCCTGGGCTACATGTACCGTACCCAGGAATTGCCCGCCGCCTTGGCTCGATCCCAACTAGAGCGGCTCGATGAGTATAACGAGATCCGTATCCGGCACTGCACCTACCTCACCGAGCAGCTGCGGGGCATCCCCGGTGTGCACACCCCCTATGTGCCTGAAGAACGCAAGTGCGTGTACTGGATGTACATCGTGGAGTTCTACCCGGAGGAAGCCGGGGTGGAGGACCTGAGCCCCGAACAGTTCCGTATTGGAATGGAAAAGGCGCTGTTTATGGAGGGGGTTCAGTTGGGGCAGTGGCAGACCATGCCTGTTCCGGCCCAGGACCTGTTCCAGACAAAAATGGGGTTTTCCGGAAGCGGCTATCCTTGGAACTTCTCCCAGGCGGGGCGAGACATGGTGTATCGTGTAGAGGACTATCCCAATGCCCAGGACCTCTGTCGGCGCTATACCGCGGTGGTGGGCTTCCATCCCCCCAACGGAATGGAGGTGGCCGAAGAATATGCCGAGGCTTTTCACAAGGTATTTTCCGACCTCGATGCGGTGCGCCGGCATTGGCAGGATAAGGTGCCGGCTCACTACCGCGGCTCTCTGTTTCGAGCTAAGTAATGATGCCCGCAGGAGGCTGACATGAAGGCAGTTTTTGCGCGTTCGCCCTTCGATATCCAGATTCGCGACGTCGAAGCTCGTCAACCGGGTATAGATGAGGTCCTGGTTCAGGTTCGGGCCTGCGGATTGTGCGGAACGGATCTGCACTTTGCCCGGGATTGGCAGGGGGAGCACCAGCCGCTGGGGCACGAGATCGCCGCTGAGGTCGTGGAGGTAGGCGATGGAAACGTGCCGTACAAACCCGGCGACAGGGTTATCGTGGAAGATGTGGCCCAATGCGGCATCTGCGCTCACTGCAAATCCGGAAAGCCGTATCTCTGCCGGAACATGTACGATCTGAACGGCCAGCCGGGAATGGCGGAGATGATGACGGTGAACTACCATCTCCTCGAACCTTTTGAGGGTATCGACTGGGTCCACGCCACTTTAGTGGAGCCCATGGCCGTGGCTTACAACACGGTGCTGAACTCCCGGATACCCCTCGGTGGCAGCGTGGTGGTCATGGGTCCCGGGCCTATCGGCTTGATGTGCGTCTACCTGGCCAAGATGCGGGGCGCGGAGAAAGTCCTGCTGATCGGGTCTTCCCGCAAGCGCAAACGGGGCCGAGCCCGGCTGGAAGCGGGGTTGAAGATGGGAGCGGATGCCGTGGTGGAAGCCCTGGAGGTGGATCCGGTAGAGGAAGTGAAGAGAGTGTTCCCGGCGGGAGCGGACAGCGTGCTGGTTACCTCTTCTCCCAAGACCCTTGCTCAGAGCTTGGACATGGTAGGCTTCGGTGGAACCGTATCCTTCATCGGGATTGACCTTGGCGGAGGGAATACGGTTGAGATCGATGTCAACAAGCTCATCTTCGGTAAAATTTCCCTGATCCCAACCTTTGCCGAGCCGGCTCAGAATTTTCCCGATACGATCCGCATATTGAAAAGCGGGTTCTTCGATTCAAGCTTGATGGTGAATAAAACCTTCTCTTTTGAAGAGCTCCGGGAGGTGTTTCTGGCCAGCGACTGCGGAGAAGCGCCGATCCTGAAAGCGGCGCTGGTCCCCTGATGACAGTGACGAACATGGTACTCGAGTAGGAGGAAATCAGACATGGTTGACAAGAAAGTGGTCGCGATAGCAGGAGCGTCGTCGGGAACCGGAAAGGCGATGGCCGAAGTGCTGGCCGGAGAGGGCTATCCGGTGGCTCTTGCCGCCCGCCGGGAAGCTCTTCTGAAAGAGATCGCCGGTTCCATCACCGAAGCCGGCGGCAGGGCTCTTCCCGTACAGGCGGACTTGGGGGTTTGGGAACAGACCCAGGCATTCATCCAGCGCACCGTTGCTGAGTACGGGCGCGTTGATGTGCTGATCAACAACGCCGGCTGGGGAATCCGCTCTTCCGAGTTTGACGAACTGAGCATCGGGGAGGTGGAGGAGGGTCTGGCGGTCAACCTGACCTCTGTCCTCTACGGCTGTAAAGCGGTACTGCCGGTTATGAAACGGCAGAAGGGCGGGCATATCATCAATGTCTCCTCGATTCTCGGGAAGAGAGCTCGCTCGGGATTGGCCGTGTACACGGCCTGCAAACACGCCGTGGAGGGCTTCTCCAGGTCTCTGATGAACGAGGTGAGCAAGTATGGGATCAAGGTGAGCATTTTCGCTCCTGCGGCGATCCGCACCCCATGGGCGGAAAAAGCAGGGATCACCCTTGCCAAGGATATCCGCTTTTTGGAGGCGGAGGATGTTGCCCGGGTGGTACAGGTTCTTATCGAGACGGCGGAGCACGTCAATGTGTGGAACCTGGATGTGATCTCTCGGGAACAGACCATCGATCCGATATGAGGAGGAACAGATGATCAAACCCACGGCCGGATTCATCGTTTTCGGGGTGCATAAGGATGGTCTGGAAGATCCGATGGGTGTTCCGTTCATCGATCAGTCTATCATCGACCGCTCCAAGGCGGCCTTGAAGCAGCGGGGATTGAACCTGGTCGAGCACGACACCATAGTAGCCGGCAAGAGTGAAGCCGTGAACGCTCTAGGAGCGATGAAAAAAGACGATCGGGTGGACTGCCTCATCCTCTTCTCCGGAACCTGGGTCTGGGCGGCCCACCTGATCGCGGCGGTTCGGGACTTCGCCTTCTCCGGCAAAGGGATCATCCTCTGGACCCATCCGGGCTCTCAGGGCTGGCGACCCGTGGGCGGCCTGGTGATGCACGGAGCGCTGATGGAGGTGGGGATTGCCCACCGCTTCGTATACGCCGCCGCGGAGGAGGCTGAAGGGATCGACAGGATCTACAGCTACTGTCAGGCATCTCATCTCAAGAACCTGCTCAACATGTCCACGATCGGGACCTTCGGAGGGCGCGGGATGGGCCAAACCTGCGGAGTGGCCGATCCGTCCCAGTGGATGCGGATGTTCGGGGTGGACATCGATCCACGGGACACCTCCCAATTGATCCGCAGGGCTCAGGAGGTTCCCTCGGCCGAAGTCGAAGCTCTGGAACCGCGGCTGGTCGAACTGTTCGGGGAAAAACCGCCGCAGAGCGTCGCCAACGAACGATCGATCCGCCTCTACCTGGCTCTGAAGGCCACGGTGGAAGAGGAGGGTTTAGATTTTTACACCATCCAGTCCTTTCCAGGGCTCGGCGACGACTACTCTGCCACCTGCTTCGCCCAAAGCATGATGCTGGAAGACGGCCATCCCACCTCCACACTTGGAGATTTCAACACAGCCCTCAGCGTATTTCTTCTCATGAAGTTGAGCAGGGAACCGGTGTACTACGGAGACCTGCAGCACATCGACAAGGGCACACGGGAGATCAAGATCATCGGTGACGGTGCTGTTCCTCCGTCTTTGGCCGGAAAACTCGGGCCGGCTGGTTTTGCCGAACACGGAATTCCCACAGAGGGGGAAGCCGGCGGCCTATCGGTAAAACTGATCTGCAAGGTCGGAGAGGGTGTGCTGGCCCGGCTTGGCAGGGTCTGCGGCGAGTTTCAGATGGTGATCACCCGCTGCTCGATCTTTGAGCCTCCGGCGGAGCAGATAGAACAGAGGCTGGCCGAGTGCGGTGTACCTTTCTGGCCTCACGGCTTTGTCACGGCTCACTGCGACATCGAGCAGCTGCTTCAGAACTGGACAAACGAGTATGCCTGCCTGGGGTATGGGGAGGATCTGTATCCCGCTCTGGAAGATTTCTGCGAATTGACAGGGGTGCGGGCAATAGCCCTGTAGGGGATTGGGGATAGTAGAGATGAAGGATCTGCTAGTAAAAGAGTTCAAACCAAAATCGCTGATCCACCTTGCCGACAACACACCGAAGCAGGCGCGCTATCCGGTGATCGACGCCCACAATCATCTTTTTGGGGATGTTCCGGCTTCCGAGCTGGTCGGCGCCCTGGATGAGGTGGGAGTGAGGGTCTTTCTCAACGTTACGGGCAATGTCAAGCTGCCCTACGATGAGAAGGGCTACACGATCGAGCGGCGCGATCTGGATGTGTATCTCGACAACTACTGCCGGGCCTATCCGGGACGCTTTGCCGCCTTCACCATGTCCGACTTTGCCCGCTGGGATGACTTCACTCTGTTCCGAAGCGAGGACAATCCCGACGGATCACCGGAGCGATGGGTGCAGCAGTGCATCCGGCACCTCGAGGAGGACGTGGAGCGGGGTGCCCTGGGACTCAAGGTAACCAAGGAGTTGGGCCTTCAGTTCAGAGACAACGACGGATCGATGTTGGCGGTGGATGACAGGCGTCTGTTCCCGATATGGCGCAGAGCCGGGGAGTTGGACATCCCGGTGCTGATCCACACCTCCGACCCGGTAGGGTTGTTCCTGCCTGTCGACGAGCACAACGAGCACTACCAGACTCTACAGGAGTTCGTTGACTGGAGTTTTTATGATGCTGAGTTCTCCAAGACTCAGCTCCTCGAGCAGCGCGACCGGCTGGTCGCCGAGCACCCCGGGACCCGCTTTCTCTGCCCCCACGTAGCCAACTTCCCCGAGGATCTGGGCTACGTCTCCCGTTTTCTCGATGAGCACCCCAATGCCTGTATCGATTTCTCCGCCCGCATCGACGAGCTGGGCCGGCAGCCCTACACGGCCCGGGAGTTTATGCTCAAATACCAGGACCGTATCCTCTTCGGAATCGACATGCCGTCGCGGCCGGACATCTACCGCTGCTACTTCCGCTTTCTGGAAACCCGGGACGAATACTTCGACTACCCCGATTATATCGGACGGTGGGGGCACACCCGCTGGCGGATCTACGGCCTGGGGCTTCCCGACGGAGTACTGAAAAAGATCTATCATGAAAACGCCCGGCGGCTGATCCCGGGATTTCACCGGCTTTGACTGGGATCGGAGTGGGCTTTTAGGAGAAGTTGAATATGAGCATTTCACCGAAAGAGCTCTACGAGTGGTGTCGAGTTCCCTATCAGGAGCTGGAGGGACACCCGGATCTTAAAATCCCTTTTCGGCTGGTCAAAGATTCCGAGAGCATGGGCCGGTTGATGGCTCGGGAGCTGGTCGAAGAGATCCAGGCGGCCGCTTCCCGGGGTGACGAATTCCGGGCGATCATCCCCTGCGGGCCGAGCTGCTGGTACCGACCCTTTGCCGACCTCGTCAACCGGCAGAGAGTGTCCCTGCGGCGCTTCGCGGTGTTCCACATGGACGAGTGTTTGGACTGGCAGGCACGGGAGCTTCCCCGCAGCCATCCCTACAGCTTTCGCGGTGCCATGGAGAGGCAGTTCTACGATCCGGTAGACGCCGAGTTGGCCGTTCCGGAAGGCAATCGCCGCTGGCTGTGCCCCGACAACGTAGAGGAAATCCGGCGGGAGATCGCCTCGGGGGCAATCCACCTCACCTACGGCGGCTGGGGGCAGGACGGGCACATCGCCTACAACCAGGCCCGGCGCCATCCCTACAGCCGGATCTCTCTGCAGCAGCTGCGGGAGAGCAGCGTTCGAATTCAGGAGAACAACTGGGACACGATCCTGGCCCTGGCCCAGCGCAGCTTCGGAGCCGCCTACCAGTTCGTTCCACCCATGTCTGTCACCCTGGGCCTCAAGGAGTGCCTGGCGGCGGCTAAGGTCCGGCTGTTCTCCGACACGGGAGCTTGGAAACAGACCGCACTGCGGGTGGCTCTGTTCAGCGGGCCCACACCGGAGTATCCCATGACCCTGCTGCAGGAACATCCGGATGCACTGATTACCGCCACCGTGCAGACCGCTACCCACCCGATCGGCGTTCATCCAGAGTGGGATCTGGGCCTGGAGGCTTAAACCATTCCCGCAACCAGGCGGAAGGAGAGTTCAACGTCGTGTCCGGAAAAGGTAATCTCCTGAAAGTAAAGGGCAAGTCCCTTCGTTTCCATACCCTCATCGGCACGGGGGGGATCGGCTCGGGGAGTTTCTTCCTGCTTCGGGGGGATCACACCCTGGGTCGAGAGGAGAGCCGTGGCGGGAAATTTCTTGACCGGCGGGACTACTGCAAGCTGCACATCCTCTGCCACTATGTGAAATCTCTTCTCGGTGGACAGTTTACTGTTCTGCCGCTCGGCAGGGTAGGGGACGATGAGGCGGGAGCTCGTCTTATCGAAGAGATGAGGGAGGCGGAGCTGGACCTTCGCTATGTCGATACCCTTGCGGAAAAGCGCACGCTTTACTCCTTCTGCTTCCTCTATCCCGGCGGTTCAGGCGGGAATATGACTACGGAGGATTCGGCCAGTGCGGAAGTGAACGCCGAATATGTGGCGACAGCGGAGGCCGAATTTGTCCGTGCAGGCGGGAGGGGGGTCGCTTTAGCCGTGCCCGAGGTACCCCTGGAAGCGCGGGAGACGGT
>Ga0307378_10011345_pt1 | contig 11488 bp, 8 predicted proteins | sample UN1MG_FD_202238 | JGI IMG/M metagenome (GOLD analysis project Ga0307378, IMG submission 202238) | Soil microbial communities from Risofladan, Vaasa, Finland - UN-1 | ecosystem: Environmental > Terrestrial > Soil > Coastal area > Acid sulfate soil | place: Finland: Risofladan, Vaasa | collected...
TTGTTCTTCATGATCTGCGCCGCCGATCTCTTGAGGTCCGACGCGCCGAAAACTGCGGCCGCCATGATGAAATCGGCGGCCGAACAGTCAACCGGGCATTTGTCCTTGCAGGGTTTCTCCTCGCAATACTCGCACTTGGCGAATTCGTTCTTCAACTGGGCGTCGCTCAGGAACCAGCCCTCTTTGGCCCGGAAAATTTTCTTCATTTTTTGCTTATCATCCCCGTTAAACTGGATTTTTTTGAACCCGTTTCAAGAAAACAACGGCCACATTATAGGTGCTTGCCATATAAAAGTCAAAAATTCCCAACGGCCGCTTCTCTTCATTCCTCCCTGGCAGGGGACATTTGCGCAACCGGGAGCGGGATCATGGACGGCAACGAAAGTTTTTAATTTCACTGCCGTCTTTCTCCCTTTTTTGTGTAGAGTTTCTTGAGTTCGTCCATGGTCGGTTCGATGATGCTGGGCGTACCGGCGACCTTGGCGGCCGAGGCCACATCCTTGAGCCCGCTGCCGGTGACGACCGCGACGCAGACATCGTCGGCCTTGAGTTTTCCCTGCTTGGCCAGCGCTTCAACCCCGGCGTAGGCGGTGACCCCGGCCGGTTCGCCGAAGACACCGCAGCCGCGGGCCACGGTCTTGATCGCCTCGAGAATTTCCTTGTCGTCGACTTTCACCGCCGCACCTCCCGATTCGCCGATGGCGCGAACGGCCATCGCTCCGTCACGGGGGAGATCAACCGAAATGGAATCGGCAATTGTGGTGGCGCTGATCGGGATCAACTTGCCGCCGCGGGCAACGGCGTCGGCGATGGCGGAACTCTGCAGCGACTGGACCCCGGCGAGTTTAGGCAGGCGGTCAATGAGCCCGACCGCCTTGAGGTCGCGGAAACCCTTCCAGATGCCGCTGATGATGTTGCCGTCGCCGACGGGAACGAAGACCCAGTCGGGAACCTGCCAACCAAGCTGTTCGCAGATTTCAAACGAGCACGACTTTTTTCCTTCGCGGGTGAACGGATTGAAGCCAGTGTTGCGATTGTACCATCCGAACTCGGCTGTCGCCTGCAGACAAAGGTCGAATGCCTGGTCGTAATTTCCCTTGACCATAATGATCTCGGCCCCGAAGGTCATGATCTGGGCGATCTTAGCGGCGGGGGCGGACTGCGGAACGAAAATGATGGTGCGGAAACCTATCGCGCCGGTGAGGCAGGAAAGAGAAGAAGCGGCATTTCCCGTCGACGCTCCGCAGATTAATTTCGCTTTATCCTCGAGGGCGCGAACCAGCGCCACACTCGAAGCGCGGTCCTTGAACGAAGCGCTCGGATTCCGGCCGTCGTCCTTGATGTAGAGATTGTTCAAACCGATTTGACCACCCAGCCGGGAAGCGCGATACAGAGGAGTCCATCCGATCTGCTGCGGCGGAATCAGTTTGAGTGATGCCAGCGGGTAGAACGGAGCGTACCGCCAGAGCGAGTAATCGCGATTGCGCGCGAGTTTCTTGCGGTTGATTTTCTTTTTGATAAGTTCGTAATCATAGATGACTTCGCTATTGCTCCGACAGGCAGTGCAGGTATAGCGGGTTTCCTTGAGGGTATGCTCCAGGCCGCAGACCGTGCATTTCAATCCCAAAACATGCTTGAGTCCCATTATGTCCTTGACGGTGCCCGGCGTTTACTTTTTTGGCCAGATGATCCTGCCGCCCTGCATTTTCACTCCGCAGATGGTCATGGCCATCAGCGCCTTTTGCACGTGCAAGCGGCATTCCGCTATATCCATGATGATCGAGCGCGGTCCGCGATTCACTTCCGGCGTAACCTCGTGCTCCTCATCGACCGGCATCGGATGGATGAACTTGGCATTGGGTCCCGCGATCTTCATCTTGCGCTCATCGCAGATCCAGTCCTTGTATTTCCGGTCGCTGGCGCGCGCGATTTCGGCGTCTTTGCCGATCTGGTAGAAGTCGGGCCCGAACCAATTGCGTGAATAGACGTAGTCGCTGCCTTCGTAGCCGGCAAGCGGGTCGTTGATCATCTCAAATTTCGTCCCCGCCCGCTTGCAGTTTTCCTTCACCGCGTCGAGGACCCTGGCATCCGGAAGCTCGTATCCTTTGGGAAACGCCAGGCGGATGTTCATCCCCAGCCGGGAGTTGATAAGCAGCGACTCGTGCACCGAACAGTAGGAACGGGCAAGTTTGCCAGACGCCCATGTCTGCAGCAGCGTCTTGCCCCTGGTGGTTTCACCCTGCGGCACGTTCAGCCGCATACCCATGTTGTCGGCCAGTCCCTGGCAGGGATGGTAAATATCGTCGGCCATGTTGAGAACCGGGATGTCGGCAAACTTGGCGTATTCGCGGAGCAGCCAGTTGCCGTCACCGTATTTGTCCACGGAGTTTTCGAGTATGCGAATCCCCATCCCGGTGCTGTAGCGGGCGATGACCTTGGCCGCGTCATGAATGCTTTCGCCCGCGCTGTCCTTCTTGCCGCTGACGCTCTTGAGGCGCATTGCCTTGGGTTCCAGAAACTGGGCGTGGCCGCCCAGCTCGGTGGCCGCCGCCTCGAAACTTTGGCGGGTGCGCAGCGACGGATTGTAGAACAACATCGTAAAAGTCTGCCGCAGCATCAGTTTGGCGTGGCGTTCGCTGTAGCGGTTTTTTTTCATTTCAAAGGCGAGAGCAAGAATTGCCTCGAGTTCAGCCACTGAAAATTCCTGCGTGGTAATGACATCGCGATCCTGCAAATCGATTAACTGAGCTTTTGCCGTTTTCTTTTTGCCAGCCATAACGTTTTCTCCTTGAAAATGGTTTGCGCCGGCCCCGCATCGTCAGGACCGTCATCGCCTTCTTGACGTGGACGCGGTTCTCGGCTTCGTCGTCGACGATCGTCCAGCAATTTTTCCTCCGCGACAAGCCTCACTATGCCGAGGTTTTCCGAGGCAACGAGTGCTGCTGCCATTTTGCGAAGAATTTAGAAAAATGTCAATACCTGCTGGCGAATAAAGCTTGATGCCTATCCGGCCCGGTTCAAATTTTCCCTGAATAACCTGTCAATGATCGCCACGGGATCCCTGAAGCAGCAGATGATGATCATGGCCGCGATGACGAAAGCCTTATAGCGCGCTTCCTTGTATGTCTCGACCCGGTACTTTTCAAAGACCTTCAAGGTCACTTCACCTTCCAGGCAGTTCAAACCCTGCACGTCGGCAGGGAGACAGTGAAGATAAAGGGCGTTGCCGCCGCGGGTCGTTTTCATCAATTCCTCGTCGCAAAGCCAGTCCTTATGCTTGGCGTTTTGATCGAGACATTCTTTTTCCAGCTCACGCAGGCCTTTTTGGTCATTATTGTACATCAGGTCCGTTCTTTTCTGCATGACCCAGTAAGGGGCCCAGCTTTTGGGGTAGACGGCATCGGCGTTCTTGAACGCCTCCTTCATGTCATGGCTGATCGCGAATGAACCCCCTGATTCCCTGGAGAACTTTTTGGCCGTCTCCACTACTTCGGGTACCAGGTCATATTTTTCCGGATAGGCCAGCACGACATCCATGCCGAACCTGCTTAAAAGCGAAATGATGCCCTGGGGCACCGACAGCGGTTTGCCGTAGTTCGGCGAATAGGCCCAGCTCATGACCACTTTTTTGTTTTTCAGTTCATCCAGGCCGCCAAAATAGTTTTTCAGGTGCACCAGGTCCGAGAGCGTCTGGGTGGGATGATCCAGATCGCACTGCAAATTGATCACGGCCGGCCGGCGACCCAGGACCCCTTCGGCAAAACCGCCGTCCAAGGCGTGGGCGACTTCTTTCATGAAATTGTGCCCTCTGCCCAAAAACATATCATCCCTGATGCCGATCACTTCGCTCAGGAAAGAAATCATGTTCGCGGTTTCCCTGATGGTTTCGCCATGCGCGATCTGGGATTTTTCCTCGTCCATTTCCTGCATCGTCAATCCCAGAAGGTCGCAGGCGGAAGCGTAAGCCAACCTGGTTCTTGTCGATTTATCGCGGAAAAACGACACGGCCAGCCCGGTGCGAAAAACTCTCAGCCCGACGTTGTCATTATGAAGTTCCCACAAAATTTCAGCCAGAGTCATGACCGCCCGGATGTCATCGGCGCTTTTTTCCCAGGAAAGCAGAAAATCCTTTCTGAAGCCGTCGAAATTCAAGCGGAATAAATCATCGATTTTTGTCTTAACCATGAAATCAGATTTGCCCATTTTTTTATCTCCTTTCACACATTTGCCTGAACCTATCTACGCAACCCGCATTTAACGTGTCGGCCCGGAAAAGATTTGCATTGAAAGCAATATGATGCCCAAGCGGATCATTTAAGCAAATCCCCATATTTATCATAAAGGGCCAGCAGGCATTTTTGATTGGTCAGCGGCGCCCACAGGTCGAGTTTCACAGTGGGATTAAACTCGCGCATGGCCATGAGAATGGCAAAATAGGAGCCGATGCCGTACATCAGCGGCGGCTCACCGACCGCCTTGGAACCCAACAGCGCCAGCGCATCAGGTTCGCTGTCGAGCGGCACTACTTCAACATTTTTGGGCGCGAAATAAATGTCGGGAATTTTGTAGCTTGAAAGCCTGTCATAGACATTTTTTCCTTTTTGGTCAACGAGCAGTTCTTCAATGGTCATCAGGCCTATGCCCTGCATCAGGGCGCCTTCGGCCTGGCCGATATCAATATCGAGATTGATGCTGGAGCCGAAATCATGGACGACTTTGACCAGATCGATTTCGTACGTTCCGCGCAGGCAATCGACGGTCACCGCGGTCACTGCCGTTCCATAAACGTGGTAGGCAAAGGGATGGCCTTTTTCGCTGGCCTTGTCGAAATGAATGACCGGAGTGGCATAGTGGGCGTGCTCCGAGAGTGAGATCCTGGCTTCATCGGTCAGAAAAACAAGTCTTTCCCAGGTCAGATCGGTCTTGCTTCCATTGTGAAAAATAATTTCATCTTTGATCTCGATTTCATCGGGGTCGCGGCCCTTTAATTCCTGGAGAGCAACACCTTTTAGCCTGGTGCGCAAAGCCTCGCAGGCCATGATCGTCGCCTTGCCGTTCAAATCGGCGCCGGTGCTTGCAGCTGTGGGTGAGGGGTTGGCAATCCTGGTGGTGTTTGTACTATGGATGGTAAATCGCTGCGGAGAGATCGAGAGCGTCCTGGCCGCGACCTGGAGAATTTTGGTGTTTACTCCCTGGCCCATTTCCACTACGCCAGTGGTGATGCTGACCGAGCCATCGGTATTGATGTGCACGAGCGAGCGTCCCTGGTTGAGACTGGTTTTGGTAAATGAGATGCCAAAACAGAGCGGGAATAAAGAAAAACCCTTTTTGCAATGAATGTTCTTTTTGTTGAAGGCCGCGATTTCCTTTTTAAGTCTTTCGACCGCGAAATTTTTATAAGCGCTGTCCCAGCACTTGCCGGCGTTGCAATTCCTGGCGATTTGACCATAAGGAAAGCGGTCTCCCTCCCGCAAAAGATTTTTCCTTTGTATCTCCAGCGGCGCGACGTTCAGGGTCGCTGCGGCCTTCATGATCGCCGCTTCAAAAGCAAACATCGCCTGCGGCGCGCCAAAACCCCTCATGGCGGTGTTGGGGGGGAGATTGGTTTTGCATGAGTGGCAGGTGATTTTGGCGTTGGGGACATGGTAACTGCCCGTCCCGTGAAACAGGGTTCGCTCCATCACCGCCGGCGAAACATCTGCCGCAGCGCCGGCATTTTGAAAGGCTTCCACTTGGTAACAGAGGATTTGCAGATCCCTGTTCAGGCCCAATTTGAAATCAAAAGAGTAGGGGTGACGTTTGCCGGTCATGGTAAAGTCATCGATCCGACCCAGAATCAGTTTCAAAGGTTTTCTGAGAGTATAAGCTGCCAGGGCAGCCATTGCCCCCCAGGGTGTCGCCTGATCTTCTTTGCCGCCGAAACCGCCGCCGATGCGGTTGACGTCAACTTCGATTTTGTGCATGGGAATTCCCAAAACCCTGGAAACGCCTTTTTGCACATATTTTGTCGCTTGCGTGGAGGAATGAATTTTGATGGCGCCTGCCTCCAGCATATAGGCATACGCGCCCTGAGTTTCAAGATAGATATGCTCCTGGCCGCCCATCTCGGCCTGACCCTCGATAATGTGATCGCATTTTTCCCACATGGCATCCGTATCGCCGCTGCGGAATGTTCTGCTCGGGCAGATGAATTTTTTTTCAGCATGGGCCTCTCTGGCGGTTAAAATGGGGCGGAGTTCTTCGATAGCGATTTTAATTTTTGCGAGTGCTTTTCTGGCCAGCGCTTCCGTTTTGGCGCAGACCATGGCAATCGGCATGCCGATATAATGAACCTCTTTGTCGGCGAAGAGTTCTTCGTCCTGAATGATGCTGCCGATTTGATTTTCGCCGGGAATGTCCTTTGCCGAAATCACGGCTTCAACACCCTCCATTTTCAGCGCTTCTGAAAAATCGATTTTATGCAATTTTCCGTGTGCGCAGGGAGAACCCAGAACAACTCCGAACAGCGTGTCTTCCCTGACCGGGATATCGTTGACATAGATCGATTCCCCCCTGACGTGGGAACGGGAGTCTATATTTTTCATTTTAAGGCCTCCAGAGAAATTGTTCCCGGCGAAAAATTCATTAGGTGGATGAAAAGTTGCTGCCTGACCAGGGAGCGTTTGTATTCAGCACGGCTGCGCGGGGTGATTTCACCCTGGGCGATGCGATTGGCCTCTTGAAATGTTTGATTATTGATTTTTTTACCGAGCAAATATGCGGACGTCTTTTCCAGATACCTGATGGTAGGTCCCAGGGCACCGACAGCAAACGAAGCCTTGGTGATGACGCCGTCAGCAAGGACGATCCTCATTGCTGAATTGGCGGTGGCCATGTCCAAATGGCCGCGCTTGCTTATCTTTTCATAGCTGAAATGCGTATTTTCATCAGGCAGATCAAAATAAATCCACTCGATAAATTCCTCGGGTTCTTTATTCACTTTTTTGTAGCCAATCAAGAAATCCTTCAGTTTAATTTCCCTGGTTTCACCTTTGTACCGCAGGACGAGGGTGGCATCAAGGGCCATCAAGATGACGCAAACATCTCCGATTGGTGAGCTGTTGGCGATGTTGCCGCCGACGGTGGCCATGTTTCTTATGGGAGTGGAGGCCATCAATTTGAGATAGCCCTCCAGCTTGGGAATGTATTTGCGGAGTTTCATGGATTCTTTTAGATCTTTGATCGTTGTAGTTGATCCGATATAGCACTTACCGTCCGTAAATTTAATCCGGCTGTATGCACTTGCTCCATAAACAAGATTCAAATTGCTGGATTCAATTGCGCCTTCAGGATTTTGCAGCAAAATATCGGTCCCGCCGGCGATAATATACCCGGACTCCTGGACGGCAACCGGCTTTGACGGCGTAATTTTTTTTAATTTCCCAGGAATATCCATAAAATAATTTGGCAGAAAATTATTCTTTACCAGCCAGGCCGTTGCTTCGGCCCCTTGCATGGGCTGCAATTTGCTTACAACGGCCGCGGCGGCTTTTTCAAGGGATTTGTATCCAGTGCAACGGCAGATATTTCCCGAAATGGCTTCGATGGCGTTCTCAAGATTTTTTTCCTTGTCAGCGTTCAAGCAAAAACCGTAAAATGACATGACAAAACCCGGAGTGCAAAAGCCGCACTGCGTTCCATTGTTATCGAGAATAGCAGCTTGAACAGGCGTGAGTTCAGGGCAATTGATGCCTTCAATGGTGACGATGTGCTTGTGGTTGGCATTGCCCAGCGGCATGAGGCAGGAATTCATTGTCTGGTATTTCAGTTCACCGTCCCTGATTTCTCCAACCAGGATCGTGCAGGCTCCGCAGTCGCCTTCACGGCAGCCTATTTTTGTGCCGTAAAGATGCAATTCGTTGCGAATGTAATCAACCAGCGAACTGCCGGAGGGCGTATTGGTTTTCACTTCTTTGTTGTTGACGATGAAATTAAGCATGGCTACACCTCGGAAGTGTTTTTTTTATTTCAGTCCCGGGCAGCACTTATTCACCCTGCCCCAGGCGCAGGGCGTAGAGGGCGTAAAAAGCAGAGGCGCGCACCAGGTCATCGACAGGTATCTTTTCGTTCGGCGCATGGGCCGAGACCTCGTTGCCGGGTCCGAAGCCGATGGTGGGGATGCCATAGATGCCGTTGATGGTCACGGCGTTGGTGGAAAAAGTCCACTTGTCGACGCGAGGCTCCTGTGTGAACAGGGAGCGGAAAACCGCTGCGGCCCGGGTGACGGCCGGGTGGTCCGCGGCCAAGGTCCAGGTCGGGTAATATTTTTCCATGCCGTATTCCAGGCCGGTATATGATTTTTCGCGGTAGTGCAGCACTTCCGGGGTGGCCGCCATGTCCTTGACCAGATTGCTGATCTCGGCCAGGGCCGATTCCTTGCTCTCGCCGCCGGTCAGGCGCCGGTCCAGGTGGATGCGGGCAAAATCGGCAACCGCGCAAAGCGAGGGGCTGGCGGAGACGAATTCGCTGACCGTGACAGAGCCCTGGCCCAGGAAATCGTCTTGCTTCAGGCGTTCATTCAGTTTTTCGACTTCCAGGCAGGCGCGCGCTCCCATGTAGATGGCATTCCTGCCGCGCTCGGGCGCCGAACCGTGGGCGGAGAGCCCCTTGAAACCGACGCGGATCTCCATGCGGCCGCGCTGGCCGCGGTAGATGCCCAAAGCGGTGGGTTCAGTGATGATCACCAACTCGGGCCTGATCTTTTCTTCCTCGATGATGTATTTCCAGCACAGTCCGTCGCAGTCCTCCTCCATGACCGTGCCGCTGAACAGGACCGTCCAATCGTTTTTCAAGCCCAGTTCGGCCAGAATCCTTCCGGCCGTGACCATGGCCGCCGCCCCGCCCTTCTGGTCCACGGCGCCGCGGCCGTGCACGTAACCGTCGGCGATCCTGCCGGAAAACGGCGGCTCGTTCCAGTTCTCGAGGTTGCCCTGGTCCACGGTGTCGATGTGGGCGTCGACGGCCAGCAGGCGCTTGCCTTTGCCGACCCAGCCCAGGACATTGCCCAGGCCGTCGATGCGCACCTCGTCGAAGCGGGCCGCTTCCATCTGCTTTTTCAGCTCGGCGGCCACTTCTCCCTCCCGGGCGGTCAGTGACTTGATCTTGACCAGGCGCGAGAGGTTCCGGGCCGTGTAGTCCCGGTATTTTTCGGCCAGTTGCAGCACTTGTCCGGCGAGTTTATCCATGATTTCTCCTTAATGTTCTTCGAGCCGGTCCAGGATTTTTTTCCACGACCAGCGGCAGCCCTGGCGCGTGCCGTCCAAGTGCTTTCCCTGTCCATTCCTTATGCCGCAGCGGCCGGGGCTAGAATCCTGTGGCGGTGAGCAGCACCGACAAGCCCCAGCAGGCAAGGGTGAAGGCGGCGGCCAGAGGTACCAGCAGGTTTTTTCGCGAAAGCCACAGGGGGAAAAAACGCTTTTCCAGACGACGCCCCAGGGCGTAGCCCAGCGGGAACAGCACGGCCGCCAGCAGGGCGGCGGGAAGAATGCGGGTCAGCAGGTAGACTGCGGGGCCACCGGCGTAGTTGAAGGAGAGCAGATGGCGGCAGGGGGCGACGAAACGGCCGAGAACGAAAAATGCGGCGCCCGAGCCCAGGACCGAGCCGAAAGCCGTGGCACTGCGCTGCGGCCAGCCTTTGCCGACCTGCTTGCGAAACAGGCTTACCCCGGCGTAGAGAAAGGCGCCGTGGAGCAGGATGGCCAGGAGCGAATTGGCCTGGCAGAGCAGGGGCAGGCCCAGCAGCGGCACAGCCAGCCATTTGCTGAATATGGCCAGCGCCGTGATGCCGGGGATCACCCGCGGCTGCTTGAACACGGCTAGCCCCAGGGCCATGACGGCGAAGCCGACGCCAGTGACAACGGCGCTGCGCAGGGGCAGGCCGGCTTTTTTAATAAAACCGCCCAGGGCGATCTCGATCACGGCCAGGAGCGCCCCCAGCACGACGATATTCAAAACATAAAATTTCCAGGACAAAGATTCGTTATTGCCTGTCATTCAGCACCTCATAAGGTCTATTATATTATATTGAATTATCTTAATTAACCCACGGGGAAATGTCAAATGAGTGGGATAGAAGGAGAACTCGGTATACGGTATACGGTGTACGGTGCAAGGTGAAAGGCAAATTAAATTTAAATTGATATAATTTATATATTTTGTTGATTTATCTTACCGTTTACCGTAAACCGTCAACCTTACACCGAGTTCTTGTTGATTTATATGTTATTCAGATATAATCCCCCCTATGAAAAGCTATCGCAAGGAACTTTGGTTTCAGACGCCGGGCCGCAGGGCGTTCCTCAACATCAGCGGCGACGTCGAGCAAGCCTTGATGGAAAGCGGCATCCAGGAAGGGCTGGTGCTGGTCAACGCCATGCACATCACCGCCTCGGTTTTCATCAACGACGACGAGTCCGGGCTGCACCAGGACTACGAAAAGTGGCTGGAGAAACTGGCCCCGCACGAGCCGGTGTCGGCCTACCGCCACAACCTCAGCGGCGAGGACAACGGCGACGCCCACCTCAAGCGCCAGGTCATGGGCCGCGAAGTGGTGGTGGCCGTCAGCAAGGGCCGCCTCGACTTCGGACCCTGGGAGCAGATCTTTTACGGCGAATTCGACGGCCGCAGGAAAAAGCGGGTGCTGGTCAAGATCATCGGGGAATAGAAGGTCAAAGTTCGAGGGTAAAGAATTCGGCAAAAGGCGTAAGGTGTAAGGCATAGGGCAAGAAAATGCCAATTTTCTTTTGGTCTTTTGCCTTCTCCTTTCTTACCCTGAACCGTACACCTTACGCCTTACACCGAGCTCATTAAATCATCATTGAGATCTTCTGGCGCTGACGATCGAAGCTCCGGTCACGGCCAGGATGATGATCACGCCGCCGATGATGGCGTTCAGGCCGGGCGCCTCGCCCAGGGCCAAAAAGACCCAGACCGGGTTGAAGACCGGCTCGATCACGGCGATCAGGTTGGCCGAGACCGCCGTCACCCGCTTGATGGCCGCGCTGAACAGGACGGCCGAGAGGCCAACCTGGAATAGACCCAGCATGGCGATGGCGCCGGCCGCTTTCCAGGTAAAAACCGGGAGCGGCAAAAACAGGGCCACGGCCAGGCCGATGGCGGCGGTGAGCCAGTGCGCCAGCAGGATCGACTCCAGCGGCGACCCGTCCTTCTGCATGCGCATGAAGATATAGTAGAAGCTGAAGACCAGCCCCGACAGCGCCGCCAGGACGTTGCCCAGCAGCCGGCCGCCGCCGAGTTTGTCCATGAACAGCAGGACCATGCCCAGGGCGACGAAAAAAAATGCGGCCCAATGCTCCCAGCGGGCCCGCTCCTTCAGCAGCCAGGCGCCGATGATGGCCGTGAACACCGGCCCGACGTACTGCAGCAGGATGGCGTTGGCCGCGGTGGTGGTCTTGTTGGCCGCCACGAAAAGCAGCATGGTGGCCGTGCA
>Ga0307378_10011346_pt1 | contig 11488 bp, 5 predicted proteins | sample UN1MG_FD_202238 | JGI IMG/M metagenome (GOLD analysis project Ga0307378, IMG submission 202238) | Soil microbial communities from Risofladan, Vaasa, Finland - UN-1 | ecosystem: Environmental > Terrestrial > Soil > Coastal area > Acid sulfate soil | place: Finland: Risofladan, Vaasa | collected...
AGGAGCAGGTCAAGGATGGTTATCCTGCCGTCGCGGTCGAGGTCGCCGGGCAGATGCTCGAAGGCGCCCATATCGACGATGGCGGCGCCGTCGAAGTTGCCGTCGATGATTCGGGGGAGACCGGCGGCGTCGGTCTCTCCGGGCTGCACTCCCAGGTTGGTGCCCGTGTCGATGCAGGGCGAGCCGGGCAGAAGGCGGTAGTCGCCGTTCGGCGCATCGGCGAATCGCGGATCGGCATCGATGGTGCCCGTTCCCCACGTGACGGGCCCCGATGCTTCGTCAGCGGTGACGGCGCCGATGCCGCCGGCAACGTCGCTATGGTTCACGGCGAGACTCGATGCGGCGAGGGCAGCCTCCGGGCCGCTTGGGGCCGCATTGCCCCAGAGGATGCCGTTGGTGATCGAGATGGCCGCCCCATTGCCGTAGACCGCCCCGCCTGCGGAGTCGGCGGTGTTGTGGACTATGGTGCACGATCGCAGGGATGCGGTGCCTTCGAGGTGCAGGCCGCCGCCAGTGACGGCTTGGTTGCCGGCGATGAGGTTGTTCGCGATCACGGGAGCAGAATCCCGGTCTGCATAGATTCCGCCGCCGTTGGTATTCGAGTTTCCAGTGATCACGTTGCCCTCGATCACGGGGGACGACGCTACGCTGTAGACACCGCTGCCGTAGGGGTAGCCTTGCGGGTGGTTGTCCTCGATGATGTTGCCCTGGATCAGCGGTGCGGCTCCATTGACGCAGGCAATGCCGGCGCCCGTGTTGCTTCGGATGATGCAGGAGAGGATTGTGGGGGAGGAAGCATCGCAGTAAATGCTGCCGCCTGAGATTGCGGCGTTTCCCATGATGATGGTGTTCCTGATGATCGGCTTCGACCCGAAGCGGCAGGAGATGGGCCGCCAGGACAAAGCATCAGAAGCATCGAAAACGCAGTCTTCAATCACTGGGGACGAATTCGAGCACTGGATTCCGATTCCGTAGGTAATCGGCCCGGTCGAAAAGCGGAATCCCTTGATCGCGCCTGATTTGAAGTCACTGAGCATCAGGCACCAGTAGCTCACGATTGCAGTGCGGTCTGGCCCTGCTCCAATCAGGTTCAGGCCGCTCTGTTTGCAGTCGTAGCCGTACGGAATAGAGACGGACTCCATATAGGTACCGGGGGCAACGTGGATGGTGCAGCCTTCACCCATCTGCGGGAAACGGCTGAGCAGTGCGTTGATGGAAGCGGTTGGCGCATGAGGCGAGGAACCGGAGTTTTCGTTATCGCCGGCCGCCATGTCGCCATCGGGAGTTGAATCGTTTACATAGAAGTCGGCCCATTCGTCGAGGTACTCGGCGATCAAAGTCGTATCGCCGGTGACCACGAGGCTGCCTGTCTGATGCCAAGACAACGTATTGCCATGCACGTCCGCCCATCGGTGGAATGGATGCGCCCGTTTATCGGACATGTACTGTGCAGTCCAAGGGGCAGTGATTGAAGCAGCGAAGCCGCGCCTGAAGTTGGCCGTGAAGGTACCACGTCCGCGGGGGCTGCCGGAGAACATTGGATCGAAGCCGTTCGTCAGCACGGTGACGGTGCAGGTGTCGGGACTGAGCGACGCGAAGGGTGTATTGCCGAAGGCGCCCATGTTCTGGAGGCTGCCATTTGGCTGAGGTTCGGCGGAGTAGTCCTCGCGCGTTGAACTGGCATCGATGCAGGGGCTGGTCACATCGTCGTTCACCCATTCTCCCGCGTGCGGTTCCCATCGTCCCTCCTGCGACTTCAGGTGATAGTCGCCGCGGTCTGCGTCTGCGAACAGCGGATCGGCGTCGATGTTGCCTTCGCCCCAGGTGACCGTTCTGCCTTCCGGCACGAGAACGGCCGGAAGCCCACCTTGTATGTCGTTAGAGGCGATTTGTGCGTATCCCCCGGCCAGCACGTAGTCCGGTAGGATGGCGATCTGCGGCCCTGCCTCAGCTGTGTTGTCCCAGACAATGCAGCTACTGATGGTGGGCGATGCAGAGCGGTCGTAGTAGATTCCGCCACCGACCCGGGCGATATTGCCGCTGATCGTGCAATTCTCGATGACCAGGCGGCTATAGTCAGTGCAGTAGACTCCACCTCCTGCGTCAGCTCGATTGCCAGAGATGATGCAGTTCCTGAGACAGAAGGATGAGCTCGACTCAGAGCGGACCGCCCCGCCCCTCTCGCTGAATCCGCCTGTGAGGGTGAAGCCGCTGATGAGTGCGCTAGTGCTGATGGAAGAGTAGTACCTGAAATTGCGCGCTATCAGGCACGGGCCTTGCTGACCTCCGTCGATCACTGTCAGGTCGGCACCCGCGCCCTTGAGGTAGACGCTCTGGTAGCGCTCGTCGAGCAGGATGTTTTCGCGATAGACGCCAGGCGCGACGTATACAGTCTTCCGCTGCAGAAGATCGCCGTAACGATCCAGAAGCGTTCGAATAGAAGCCACCGGTGCATCTCGTCTGGTTCCGGAATTCGCATCGTCTCCTGGCGGTGTGTCGTCTTCACCAATGCCGTCGTTTACGTAAACGCTGAAAGCAGACGAGTATTCGGCGACCAAGTCGGTCTCTTCAGAGAGGATGAATGAGTAGGCTGCTTGCCGGCTCAATGTTGCTCCGGATGCGTCTTTCCAGCGCATAAAAACGGAACTGCCAATGACCCAGGGAGCGACCACGCAGACATTCGTTCCTTGTGTCAGGAAAACCTCGTAGGGTGTTGTGCCCGAAGGAGTTCCGCCAATGCTTGCTCCTTGCGGCGAAGAAGTTATCGAAAGTCTCAGGTCGTTTGACGGCTCGTACACGGCTACAACCGTCGTGTCTTCACAGAGCCGGAATGTGCACCTCGTGTTCGTGGTCACCAGGTTTCCAGCTCCGTCCTGCCATCGAACGAACCGACGCCTGTTCAGAACCTCTGGAGCGAGGAGTACTATGGTCTTGCCAACCTCAACCTCCATGTTGTAGTCAGTGATGCCTGAGACGGTTCCTGTAATGTCGACTTCTGTTGCACCAGCGGACTTCACAGTAAGCCTTGGCTTGGGGTAGGGATCGAATGCGGCAATTATCTTCAAGGTGTTCGGCATCGCGAAGCTGTAGGACGCTTGCGAACACAAGACTGCGCCTCTGTCATCGCGCCATTCCACAAACCCATGTCCGTAGGCATCGGGCGGAGCAATCAGTGTCACGCTCCAACCCGATGGCACCATCCATTGGTAATCCGTTCTGCCAGGATGGGTGCCGCCGATCGCCACCTCTGCTGCACCCGATGATGATATGCGAAGGTTAGACTCAGAAACCTTTGCATAGACTGCAACGGCGCTTGTATCACCAGAGAGCGTGAAAGTGAGCGTGGAGATGTCGGAGAAAGCATTCTCCGAGGAGCACTCCCAATGAGAGAAAATCAATCCACCCCAGTCTGGCCATGCGGTCAGGCTGACCCTGGTGCCATCCGCCAGCGCCCACGTATAGTTGGTGTTGCCGGGAACCGTCCCTTCAATGCGGACTAGACTGGCGCCGAAGGATTGCACTTCAAGCCTACGCAGCACTGGGGCTGAATGATTGCCCCCAACGTGGACGACTGCGAACGTGGGCTCACAGGGAATCACACCCTCCTGTCCGACCATGACGATGTCATTCGTATCAGGCCCGACGACAAATACGTCCCCTTCCCTGGCCATGTAGTCATAGGTGATCGTCATCAGCCAGGTTTTTTGCTGCAGGTGAACGTCCTCCATGAGCAGGAGACCTGCCATTTCTCGATCACCAGAGTAGATGGGGAACACCGATGGAAAAGTTTCGGCGTTATGAACGATGGCGAGGTTGCTGAACAGCGGATTGCCGTTCTGCGTGCTGATCAGGAAGACGCCGGGGTCGCTGCCGTCGGGCCGGGCGTGGCGGAGGGTCAACTGGATGGCGCCGAAGTCGGTTACGTCCTCGACGTAGAAGTCAAACGTGACGGTGCCGGCTCCAGCGGGCAGGGGGCCTTCGCCGCGCTCGGCCGGGCCTTCGATGATCAGCGTGGCGGCAAGACTACTCGACATGAACAGGCATGCGGCGGCGAGAAAGGCTGAAATCATCTTCATCGCGAGGACTCCTCCGTGGTCTCAACGGGTCGGCTGCGCCAAAAAACTCCTCTATTCCTATATATCGTTTCTGGCGGAAAATTCAAGCCCTGAAGTTCCGGGATGAGGGTAACAGGATGGACAGGATGAAGAGGATGCAGAGGGTGAAGAAGGCTTTAACAGGGATGAATGGGATGAAGAGGGGGTAACAGGATGAAGAGGGTGAAGAGGAAGAGAACCGGCCGATGCAAGAGGTTTCTCGCATCGGCCGGTTTGATGGGTGAATCACGAGTGCGGACTTCGCCGACCCTGTAGCCTGCAGCCTGGCGCCCTGTAGCCTTCTTCTACTGCCTGTGGATCTTCTGCTCGGCAAACCGCGGCAGAGCGAACGCCGCCCTGTGCAGCTCGGGCGTGTAGTACTTCAGCGTCTGCTGGATGGCGTGGGGGATCTGCCGCCTCGGCACCGAATACGCCGGTCCCTGCGAGCAGACCATCTGGCCGATCATCCCCGACGGATACGTGGGCACCAGGACGTTCATGTACTCCACGTGCCTGAAGAGCTTGCAGCACGCGGCGGTCACGTTTTCGATGACGTGCAGGTGGAGGAAGATCGACTCGCACTGGGTGATGATCGCGCCATCCGGCTTCAGGGCAATCTTGCAGGTCTCGAAGAACTCCTGCTTGAAGAGCACCTCGGCCGGGCCGATCGGGTCGGACGAGTCGACCAGGATCAGGTCGTAGGCGCCTTTCATGCGTTTCATGAAATCGGCGCCGTCCTCCACGTAGGCTTTCACGCGGGGGTCGTTGTAGCCGCAGGCGGTGAACGGGAGGTACTGCCTGGAGAGCTCGATCACGTCGCCGTCGATCTCGCAGATGTCGATGCGTTGTGCGCCGGGATACTTGTTTACTTCGCGCAGCACGCCGCCGTCGCCCCCGCCCACCACGAGGATCGACTTCGGGTCGGGATGGACGTTCATCGCGGGATGCACGAACATCTCGTGATAGGGAAACTCGTCGGCTTCCGTGAGCTGGATCACGTCGTCCAGCACGAGCATTCTGCCCACCGATACGGTGTCGTAGATCTCGATTTTCTGGAACTTCGACTGCTTTTCGACCAGCTTCTGCTTGATCCTGATCCCGAGGGACCTGCCGCCTTCAAACGGCGTTTTCTCGCGGAACCAGGTGGTGTCGTCGCCACACATCAGTGCTATCTCCGGAATCTGTCTTGTTTGCGCAGGGCTCCGCAATTCAGTGAGCCAAGTGGACGAAGTGGACGAAGTGGACCAAGTGGACTACCGGAGCCCCCAAGCCCAAAGCCTAAAGCCCAAAGCCGCCTTCCGTCACTTCCTCATGGTGACGTTCATCGTGTAGTTGCTGCCCTTGAAGAAGGTGACGCAGAAGTTTGCGGCCTCCGCGGGCTCGTAATACTTGCAACTGAAGATGTCGACGTAGGCGTTGTTCGACTGGTTGGCGAAGTGGCCGGAGATCAGCGACGTCTCGATGAGCTGCGTCATGCTGAACCCGGCGACGCGTTCGTCTTCGCCGAAGTCGACCACCACGGGGTCGCCGTAGCGCTTCATGCCGATGAGATCGCACAGCTCGACGGTGAATCGCTTGATGGCTTCGCCGTCGCGGATGAGCGCGGGATCGCAGTGATGCACGTCGATGGAGGTGAGCAGGCCCCAGGCGCTTTCATTCTGGAATTTGGTCTTCCATGATTGGGTGGCGCGGGACTTGAAGAACTCCATGGGCTGGGCGTGGGTGAGCTGGTCATCCACGACGATGCCGCGGTCGAGCTCGCCGGCCACCACCATCTTCCTGCACTTCAGGCGGCGGCGGAAGACGTCCTTCGCCGTCTCGAAGTTGATCCGCGAGCCGCAGGTGAACATGTCGATCGCGGCATAGCGGTACTCGGGCCAGGTGTGGACGGTGAAGTGGCTTTCGGCGATGATGACGACGCCGCTGATGCCTTGGGGATCGAACTTCTTGAAGCTCGACCCCATGATAGTCGCTCCGGATTTCTCGGCTGATTCCAGGAATATCGCCTCGAGCAACTCGGCGTTGCACAAGGTCTCAAGGTCACAATCGTAGCATTCCAGAATGACATGCTTGCCCAAAGAAACAGTGAGTGAAGGTGTAGCTGTTTGCATCTTCAACCCCCGTTTGCTTTGCCGCAGTTGACGGACCGCGGACAGTAGCCGAGAACAAACCACCTGGTCCATGCCCCGTCATGCTTTGCATGGAAGAGGTTACACTTGCGGGAAAAAAACGGGTAGACTGAAGCTGGCAGGAGATGCTTCGACGGAAGGGCGCGGGATGCGGGCCGTGCAGGCCGTGCCGGAGCGATGGTGCCTGATGGCGGCAGATGCAGCCGGCAATCGGTTCCCCGGAGTGCGGCGCCGCGTGAAGGGCGCCGGGCTGTGGGCGTGGCTCCGGAGAACGCCACATGTCTCGAAGATCGTCTCTGCCAACTAGTAATCCTTCACGTACTTGCAGCTTTCCGGACGGCGCGGCTTGAGTGCGCGGCCCCATCCATCAAGGCTGGTGTTTGAGAGGATCGTCTCGTACGCTGTACTGGAAGGAAGCATAAATCACCCCGGGAGCACGGGCCGCGGCGACAACCCGGTTCGCTCCCAAAAATCGGAAAGCCTGGGAACGTTCGCAAACGCGCCCCAGGCCTACTCATTCTGATTTCCACGCCGCCCGATTCCGTGCGGCCGCCGATGATGCAGGAAAACATGCCCCGGAAACGACATCATTTTTCCTGCAGAGATAAAGGATTATACCATGAGTTGTTCGTAGATTCCACGGAAAAGTTCAGCGAAATCTCCGAGGGGTCTGTAAACAGATTATTGCATGTCGTTGGGGTAGGGGCACACGGCGTGTGCCCTGGGCGGACGCCGTCCGCCCCTACAGACGTCGGGCAGAAACGTCCCGTGCGGGTGCCGACCGAAGACGGTCGGGCGTCTGAGACGTGCCACCGGCACGTCTCTACTTGAAAATGTCGGGTGTCTGGGTAGAATGGTGCCGTCAACGATTCGCTCCCAAACCGAACCGCACGCGAGGAACACGCGCATGACCAACCGCGAACGCATTATCAAGACACTGCTGTGCCAACAGACGGACCGCGCGCCTTGGGGCATAGGCCTCGGCTTCTCGCCCTGGGCCGAGACTATGGAACGCTGGAAGAAGGAATCCGGCATCGCCGATCTCGACCTCGCCCGATACTTCGGATACGATGCCGACTTCAGGTCGGTGCCCGCAGAGATGGGCCCGCTGCCGCACTTCGACTACCAGGTGATCCGGGAAGACGCCGACTTCGTGGTGGCGGTCGATTGGCGCGGCATCACGATGCGAAATCGCCGCGATTCCCACTCGATTCCCGAGTTCATCGCCCATCCGATCAAGACTGAAGATGACTGGGAACGCTACAAGGCCCAGCGGCTCCCACTCCGGCTGGACGAGCGCCTCGCCAAACTCGACGAGTTCATCGAAGGCATCAGGGGAGCCGACGTCCCCGTGCAGGCCGGTTATTTCCCGTGGGGGGTGTTTGGCACCGCACGCGACCTGCTGGGCGCCGAAGAAATCCTCATCGGCTTCTACACCATGCCCGATGTCATTCGCGACATCATGCAGACCTGCACCGGCCTCTGGCTCGCCATCTTCGAGCGGATCGCTCAGCGCGTGCAGATCGACCACATCCACATCTGGGAAGACATGGCCGGAAAACAAGGCTCCCTCATCTCGATGCAGATGGTGGAAGACTTCATGATGCCGCACTACGACCGCCTGGCCGACTTCGCCCGCCGCCACAACGTGGCGGTAATGTCGGTGGACAGCGACGGCCTGGTGGACGAGCTTGTGCCCGTGATGATGAAGCACGGGGTGAACGCCTACCTGCCCTTCGAAGTGCAGGCCGGCAACGACGTTGAAGTTTACCGCGCCCGCTATCCGAAGCTCGGTATCATCGGCGGCGTCGACAAGAACGCCATCGCACGAACGAAGAAGGACATCAACGCCCAGCTCGACCGCGTCGAGCGGATGCTCGCGAAAGGCGGCTTCATCCCCGGCTGCGACCACCTCATCCCCCCGAACGTGCCGTGGGACAACTGGGTGTATTACAACCAGAACCTGCGCAAGATCATCGGCGCGTGAAGAAGGCTGCACGGGGCATGCGGCAGGGCAGGGGTACTGGCTGCAGGCTACAGGGCTGTCGCAGTGGACCAAGTGGACGTAGTGGACGAGTGGACGCCGTTCGTTTTTCCTTCATCTCATCATCCCTTCATCTCATCATCCCTCCCTCTTCATCCTTCGGCGCTCTCCGTTCCGCCGGGCGTGTTGAAACAACGGGATTGCCCCCCACGGAGACCACCCGATGCCGGAAGGATTGGTCGATTTTGCCCTGCACCACACGCGGGCCGACGTTTCCATCGAGCTGCTGAATCTTCTCATTGGTGAAGACGCCGCCAAGGCCCTCGCCCTCTTCCTCAGGCAGCCGGAGAGCTACCAGTTGGTGGAAGCGGCCGGCGTGGCAGTGGCCGAGCCAGTTGAACTCCCCCTCGACGCCGACCCGCTCCGCTGGCTGCAGGAGAACGCGCAGGACCGCTGGGTGGAATCGGAAGGCTGCCTGGTGCCGCTGGAACGCGACAACATCGAGCATGGCTGCCTCTGCCTGCTGGTATTGGGCGAGCGGGCCACGGCGTTCCTCGCGTCCGACGCATTTCAGACATTCGTCCGCTATGAGCTTGACGGGCTGATCGAAATTCGCCGCCGCCTGGAGCTGGAGGCGCTCGCCGAATCCAACCGCGAGATCTTCCGGGCACTGTTCGATGCCCTCCCCGAGCCGGCGGTGATCATCGCGCGCGATACCGGCCTCATTGAGCACGCCAATCCCGCATTCGAGCATCTCGTGAAGCTGCCCGCCGCCGAGACCATCGGGAAATGCCTGTGGGAAATGGACACTTTTCGCGCCGATGACCTCCGGGGCGCCGTGAGGAAGTCTGCCGAGAGTTGCCAGGAAATGATCGTCCGCACCGCCCATGGCTTCGATCCCACGAGGCTGATCGCCGTGGGAGCCGCAATCGTCGATCCCGCTACCGTGTGCGTGTTCATCCGCGACCTCTCCGAATCGATCTCCCTGCGGTGCCGGCTGCTTGACGCCGAGAAACGGGGCGTGATCCAGAACATCCTGCGGCGGATCGCGCACGACATCAACAACCCGCTGGCCGCCATCGCCGGGTTTGCCCAGCTTCTTTCGCGCACGCAGCACTCGCCCGACGAGGTGAAAGGGCAGTCGCTGCGAATCCTCAGCCAAGCCGAGCGCTGCAAGCATTCGGTGCAGGAGCTGATGGCCGTCTCCCGGCAGCCCCATCGGGTGGACGTCCGCATCGACGTGAACGACCTGATCAACTCCGCCCTGCGGCTGCACCATGTCCAGGCACGGGCGCTTGGTGTGGACCTCACTGCGGAACTGGTCAGTGTGCCCGCGATCCGCGGCGACGCCTTCGCCATGCAGTGCGTGTTCGATGAAGCCATCGCCAACTCGCTCCACTCGTTCCGCGACGCCGGCAAGTCCGGCACCGTCACCGTGCGCACGCGAGCCGAGACGGATGACCTGCTGATCGAAGTGGAAGACGACGCCGGCGGAGCACCCGAGCCTGACAGAGTGTTCGACTCCTTCTACACGACGCGGCAGCTTCCGATGCACATCGGGCTGGGCCTGACGCTGATCAAGGCGGTGGTGGAGGACCACGAGGGAACCGCCGAATTCCAAAACACCGCGATGGGCTCGTTGCTGCGGCTCGTGCTGCCGGTAACAGCCGGCGCGCCCTCGAGCGAATAGCAGATCCAACACTACACGATCTGCATGTCGAAGGAGGCGATCACCGCCGCCACGTGGTGGGGCTTCAGCGACGCGACCCGCGTGTTCTGGCCGCACAGCGGGCTGCTCGACAAGCACGATTCTCCGAAGGAAGCATTCCGCCGGCTCCTGGCCCTGAGGGCGATGGTCGGCAAGACATCAACACAGAATGCGAAGTAGGGGCAGGTCGAGCGAGGTAGGGGCAGGTCGAGTCTTCGAGTTGCCTGCCCCTTGCCAGGACCTCAGAAACCGTTACCTGCTCTCAGAACCGTAGGGCAGGCGACTCGCTCGAAGACTCGCTCGACCTGCCCCTACTGGCCTCCGAGCAATCGTTCGCCGGCTTTCCACTTACAGGTAGTTCCGCCACCCGCACGTGCGGATTCGATCGGGATGGATTTTCCCGTCCGCGTTCACGTGGCACTCGTAGCGAGAGATCACCTGCGGATCGCCTTGGCGTATGCCGCTGTTTGCACAGTGAACCGTCACCGGGCGAGTTGTGCTGATCAGCCAGTCCAGCAGCTCGCGGCGCATCTCGTCCACGACCGGCCCGAACTGCTCGTCGAAGTACAGGTTTGCCATCTCCCACGGGTCGGTTTCCAGGTCGTACAGCTCGCCGAACCCATTGGGGTACTCCTTCGGGAAGTAGTCGGGCGCGTAATACACGAAGCGATACTTCCCCCGGCGGACGCTCCTCGACCACGCGAACTCGGTCACCCCGATCCGGTGAACCTCGCCGCTGCCACCGGCCAGCAGGTGCGAGATATCCTTGCCATCGCTCGTCTGCAGCGGCGGCAGCCCCGCCAGGCTGCACAGCGTGGCCGAAAGATCCACCGATTCCACGATCTCGCTCGCCACGTAGCCCGCCCTGATGCGCCCCGGCGCCCACCAGATCAGCGGCACGCGCGTGATGGCATCGTGGCAGATGCCCGGCGCCTTCTCCATGACGCCGTGCTCGCAGGCGTAGTCGCCGTGGTCTGCCGAATAGATCACGATGGTGTTCTCGGCGAGGCCGCTTTCGCGCAGCCAGTCGAGCATCATGCCCGCCGCGTGGTCCACCTGGCTGACGGCGCCCAGGTAGCCGCGGAGCTTGCGGATCCGCGCCGCCTCAAACGATTTCGGCTCGAGCAGCGCCCAGTCGCCCCGGCGCCACGAGGCCGCCGCGTCCGCCAGGTAGGGCGCCTTGTTCACGTGCCGCTCGTCCGCGTTCGGCGGAAGAATGAGCTGCCGGCCCTCGTACAGCGACCAGAACGGCTCGCTGGGCGAGGTGCACTGGTGGGGACGCGGCAGGCTCGCGTGCGCCACGAACGGCCGACCCTCCGCCGAGCATGTCCGCATGAACTCGATCGTCCGCGCCGCGATCCAGCCCTCCTGCGATTCCTCGAACGACAGCGGCGACGGCCGCCCTTCCATCGACTGCACCCCGCGCTCGCCGAATTCCGTCAGCCCGATGTGGTCTTCCAGGTGCAGCTTGCCGCGCTCCCGCAGGAAGCGTTCGTACTCCGCCGACCGCCCGCCGATGCTGCAGTCGCACGTCTCGTGGAAGACGCCCGCATCGTCCTCGATCCAGTATGCC
>Ga0307378_10011347_pt1 | contig 11488 bp, 9 predicted proteins | sample UN1MG_FD_202238 | JGI IMG/M metagenome (GOLD analysis project Ga0307378, IMG submission 202238) | Soil microbial communities from Risofladan, Vaasa, Finland - UN-1 | ecosystem: Environmental > Terrestrial > Soil > Coastal area > Acid sulfate soil | place: Finland: Risofladan, Vaasa | collected...
GGCCGCCCCGAGCGGAAACGGCGCCGCCGGGCGTCTGGTGTCGGCATGGGCGGAGGGCTTCAAGCGGCGCGGTCTGGAGTTTCGCAACGCCCGGCGCGTCGGCGGCACGTTCAAGACGCTGCTGAAGCGCGGCTATCCCGAAATGCAACTCGCCCCGGCCGTGAACCGCTGGTTTCGTCCGGGCCGTGCTGACTATGGGATCGGCCTGTTCGTTTCCAAGCTGGACGGGGCGAGCGTCGAGCTGACCGGCCGGAGCATGGCCGCCGACGAAGACCCGATCGCGCTGGCCAACGGCCGGGCGCTGGCCCAGGCCGCGGAGGCCCAAGCATGACGCCCGCGACGCAAGCCATCCCTGCCGATCCGGTGCTGGAGCGCCACGTCCTGGGCATCGCCCTGGGCGGCGGCGACGAGACGGTGCTTGCGCTTCGCGACCTGATCGCCCCGGGCGATTTCTTCACGCCCGAGCATGGGCAACTGTTCGGCGCGATCCTGGCCGTGCAGGACTCCGGGGCGCCGATGGAGCTGGCCGCCGTGGCGGCCGAGCTTCGCCGGCGCGGACTGATGGACAAGATCGGCCCCGACAAGACCGACGCGGGCGGCGCCGCCTACGTCGCGGAGCTGGCCGAAGGCTACGGCTTTGACACGGCCAACGCCCGCCACTACGCCGAGCGCCTGCATGGGCTGTCTGCCCGTCGCGAGCTGATTCGCCTGGCGCAGAGCCTGAACGTGAAGGCCCGGCAACCGGAGGCCGACGCGGCCGCGCTCGTGGAGGCGGCGCAGCGCGACCTGTACGAGCTGGGCTGCGGGGCGGGGGATCCGGCCGAGCCTGTTTCGGCGGGTGAGGCCGTGGCCGCGGCCATCGCCCGGGCGGAGGCCGTCAAGGCGGGCGAGCAACGGCCCGGCCTGCCGACGGGCTTCGGCGGAATCGACCGGGCGACGGGCGGCATGGCCCCGGGCGACTTGTGGACGCTGGGCGCGGCCACGTCCGTAGGGAAGACCGCCTTCGCGCATACCGTGGCGGCCTGCGCGGCGGAGGAAGGCGGCGCGGTCCTGATCGTCTCGGCCGAGATCGACCGGCTGGCCGTCGGCAATCGTCTGCTGGCCATCGTCTCGGGCGTCGATTCGTCGCGCCTCCGCGCGGGCAACCTGGACGAAACCGAACACGCCGCGCGTCAAGTGGCGGCCGAGCGGATCGCCGCCTGGAGGCTGGCGGTCTTCGATCGCGCGGCGAGCGTGCCGGAGATCGCCGTCCGCGCCCGTCTGCTGTCGGCCCGGTGGCGCCGTCCGTTGTCGCTGATCGTGGCCGACTACCTCCAGCTCATGCGGCCCGATCCTGGGCCGGGGCGGCAGACGCGGGCGCAGGAAATCGGCGGGATCGCCTGGGGGCTGAAGCAACTCGCGATGGACCTGGGCTGCCCGGTCCTGATGCTGTCTCAACTCAACCGCGAGGGCGTCAAGTACGAAGACGACCGGCCCCCGGGGCTGTATCACCTGAAGGAATCGGGCGACGTGGAGAATCACTCCAACGTCGTGCTGCTGCTGCACAGGCCCCGGGGCATCGCCCCGGACGGCGCCGGGGCCTGGCCCGTGTGGACGAAGGTGGCCAAGGCCCGAGACGGACGGACAACGCCCTGGCCGTCGGCTACCGGATACGCTGCGGGAAGCATCGTCCTGCGCTTCCGGGCGGCCTGCACGCGGTTTGAGAACGGTTAGAAAATCTGGCGGAACCGACGATTTACCTTTGCGAAGACACTTGGCGGCGCGTAGGATACGGGCGACATGGGCGCCAGACCGGACATGCACAAGCAACTGAAGCGGGCGATCCTCCAGGCGGGGATGACCCGTCGGCAACTGGCCCTCCGCGCCGGAGTGCCGGAGGCGACGTTGTGCATGTTCCTGAGCGGCAAGCGGAGCATGCAATTCGATTCGTTTGTGAAGCTGGCGGCGGTCCTGGGCCTGGAGCTTCGGCAGACGAAACCGGCGCGATCGCGACGGCGAACGCGGAAGGGAAGGTGAAACGTGGCGAGCATCTACAAACGCAAGGGCGCGGACGTGTGGAGCATCGCGTATAGCCCGGCGCCGCGGCGGCGCAAGACGATTACGGGCTGTCGGTCCTATCAGGCGACGAAGGCCCTGGCCGACAAGCTGGAGGCCGAAGCCTTCACGCGCCGCAAGGGAATCATCGACGCCAAGGCCGACGGCTACGCCAAGGCCCAGGCCGTGGCGCTGACCGTCCGCAACGCCAAGGGCGAGATCGTAGGCGGCCACGTTGCGGACCTTCACGCGGCCCTGATCGCCAAGGGCGCGACGGCCAAGCATGCGGCGCTTGTGCGGACCCGGGCGGCGAAGGTTGTCGAGCTGGCGAAGGCGGAGGCGATAAGCGGCCTGACCCCCTCCGCCGTGCAGGCGGCCCTGGGCGAGCTTCGGAAATCCGGCCTGTCGTTGCAGACGTGCAATCACCACCTCCGCGCGATCAAGCAACTGAGCCGGTGGCTGCACGCCGACGGGCGGGCGCGAGACGACGCCCTGGCGCACTTGGGCGGCTTCAACGTCGCGACCGACAGGCGGCACGATCGGCGGGCGCTGAGCGACGATGAGCTGGCCCGTCTGATCGCGACGGCCGAGCGCGGGGCGGCCTGGACGTGGCGCGTCGGCTGCACGCGGAGGCGGATCGGCGGCCGGGCGCTGGCCCTGAGTGGCCCGGATCGCGCGATGCTGTATCGGCTGGCCGTGGCGACGGGCTTTCGTGCCGGCGAGATCGCGAGCCTGACCCCGGCGAGCTTCGACCTGGACGCGGACCCGCCGACGATCACGGTGGAGGCGGCCTACTCCAAGCGCAGGCGCCAGGACGTGCAACCCGTCGCGGGCGAGCTGGCCGACCTGTTGGGGCCTTGGCTGGAGGGCAGGCCCGACGGGGCGCCGGTGTTCGCCATGCCCGGCAAGCCCGCCGCGATGATGCAGGCCGACCTCCAGGCGGCGCGCGGGGCTTGGCTGGCGGAGGCGGTGAGCGACGAAGACCGCGAGCGGCGCGAGCGACTGAGCGTTCTGGCCTATCGCGACGGCGCGTGGCGCGTGGCTGACTTTCACGCCCTCCGGCATACGTTCGTCTCGCGCGTCGTGCAGAGCGGGGCGAGCGTCAAGGTGGCGCAGGAACTCGCCCGGCATTCGACGCCGACGCTGACCATCGGCCGATACGCGCACGTCACGATTGCCGACACGGCGAAGGCGCTGGAGGCCCTGCCGGTCTTCGGCCCGTCCGATCCGAAGGCCGAGGCGATGAAGGCGACTGGAACGGACAACGCAACGGCGCAGGCCGCACAACCGGCGCCAGACGCGCCAGGATCGCGCAGGACGGGCGATCGCGCAACGGGCAGACCGATGGACCGTCCGCACAAGGGCGCCGCGCGCTGCGTTGCGAACCGCGGACCCGCGCGGGCGGGCGCGCAGCGCGCAGCGCCTGGCGCAGCGCGCAGATGCGCCGAAGGGCGATTTCCTGACAACGTGAGAGACGATGCAACGGAGGAAACGGAGCAAGGCGACGCGCCGCAAGCCCGCGTGAATGCTACCGCTTGCGCGCACCTGCGCACACCTGAGACGATCACGCCCGGCGCGACTCGAACGCGCAACCTGCGGTTTAGAAGACCGCTGCTCTGTCCGGTTGAGCTACGGGCGTAGGAAAGCTGCTGTCTATGATTGCACGCCGCCCCTGGGCGGTCAAGGAGTGCGGGACCGAGTCATCCCATCCGTGAATCCGCGTTTAGCGCTTCACGTTCGCCGCCGCGCCGCGCAAGGCAGCGAGCCGGCGGCCGCGTCAGTCGGCAACGCACGATCTCGCTCGCGCAGTCTTCAATCCGCAATCCGCGGTTCGCTCGTGCGGCATTGGGGGATCGAGCCTGCACCGCCGGCGTGTGGGGTGAGGCTATCTGTGCTCGGTCTGGTGGAGCTTTCGCAGGCTCCGCCAGGCGGCTGCGGAGCGGTCCATCAGCCCCATGTTCTGTAGCGACAGGGCCAGGCCCGCCCGGACCTGTTCGTTGTCGGGCGAGCCAGAGGCGGCCGCCTCCATGTGCCTAACGGCCTCCTCAAGCCGGCGCCTGTCCGTGTACAGCAGGGCGAGCCTGTAGTGCACGTCCACCAGCTCCGGGCGGAGCTCCAGCGCCTGGCGGAAGGTCCCCATGGCCTTTTCGCCAAGCCCCAGTTCGTGTTGGAGAATGCCGAGCTTGACTGTGGCCTTCAGGTAGGAGGGGTTGATCTCGACGGCCTTGCTGAACTGTTCCATCGCCTCGGGCGTTCGGCCCTCGGCCCGCAGGAGCACGCCGTACTGGTATCTCATGTCGGCGTGGCCGGGGTGGTCGGCGACCATCCGGGCATGGCGTTGGAGCTGGTCGTGGAGCATATCGTCGTAGTCCGCGTCGGCTTCCGTTGCCGGCGGCTGCGGTGCGGGGTCGAAGCTCTGCTCCATCTCCCGCGCCGCGGCAGCCTTCAGTTGCAGCCGGGCCATCTCCGCGAACAGCAGCGTGCTGTTGGGTTCGATTGCGGCGGCCAGCTCGAAGCTGTTGATCGCCTCGCCCGGTCGGCCCATCGCGTCGTGCGCCACGCCCAGGGCGACGTAGTTGACCAGCAGCGAGTCGTTTATCTCAGAGGCCTGGTGGAAGGCCTCGGCGGCCTGCTCCCACCGCCCGCAGGCCAGGTGATGGGTGCCCAGCTTCACGTGCGCTTCCAGGTATGTCGGCTGGAGGTCCAGCGCCCGGTGGTAGTTTTCCATGGCGGCGTTGTCGTCGCCGATCTGGCCGTACAGGTCCGCCAGTCTGACGTGGAGGTCGGCAAAGGGGCCTTGCCGGTCGACCAGCTCGTGCAGCCGTTCGATGGCCTCCCGGATGTGACCGTCCGCGACCAGCGCCTCGACCTGCTCGTCCACCAGCGACCAGTTCTCCGGCTGCATGGCGATGGCGTTCTCGAACTCCTCGATGGCCCGGTCGCAGCGTCCGGCCTGGAAGTACAGGTGCGCGATGGCCGTCCGGATCCAGGCCTGCTCGGGCAGCAGCTCCTTCAGGGCCTCGTACTGCTCGATGGCCCCCTCGACGTTGTCCAGCGCCAGGTCGACGGCCGCCAGCCGCTCCCGCGCCGGGGCGAAGTGGCCGTCGCGCCCGACCGCATCCCGGTAGTACTCCGCCGCCTCAGTGGGCCGCTGAAGCTTCTCCAGGCAGAAGCCGATCGCGAACAGGATAGGCACCTCGCCCGGCCGAATCTGGTTGGCGAGCCGGAGGTTTTCCAGGCCGCGCGCGGCATCGCCGTTCTCCGCGTAGGCAGACGCCAGCGCCAGACTCGCGGGCAGATCGTCCGGCTTCTGCTGGCAGGCGCGCTGGAGGTGCTCGACGGCCTTGACCAACCGGGCGCCGCGCAGGTAGGCCAGCCCGAGCTGGAAGTGCAGATCGGCGCGCTGCGGATGCTCCCGGCAGGAGGCCTCCAGCTGGTCGGTGGTCTTCGTGCCGGGGCACCAGAAGTAGCGGTCGAGCACGTCGCCGAAGTCGTGTTGCAGACCGCGACCGAGCAGTTCAAGCAGGTAACTCACTGCCGTCTTCCCTCCGAAGCTCTCACTTAGGCTGCCAGTCTTTCCAGGGCCTCCGCTGCCCGCCCGTAGTTGGGATTCAACTGAATGGCCCGCCGCAAGTGCCCGGCGGCCTCGCCCGTGCGATGCAGGTTCGCCAGCAGCTCCGCCACCAGGCAGTGGACGTCCGGCCAGTCCGCCCCGCAGGTGACGGCCCGGTCCAGATGCTCCAGCGCCTCATCGGTGAGGCCTTGTCTTGCGCAGAGCCGGCCGAGCTGTACGAGCGCCTGGGCGTAGGTTGGGTTGATGCGGACGGCCTGCCTGGCGTGCTCCATCGCCTCGGCGGCGAGTCCCAGCCGTTCCAGCACGACCGAGCAGTACCGATGCAGGTCGGCGTAGCGGGGATGGGCCTCCAGTGCCGTGCGGATCGCTTTGAGCAGCGTCCGCAGGACGTCCGCCTCCTGTCCGTTCGGATCGACGGCGGCGCCGTGCGGGCCGTGCTCAAGGAACGCGTCGATCAGGTCCGGCTCTCTCGCCACGCTCTGGGCCAACTGCTGCGTGTGCAGTTCAGCGGGATCGGGGCTCGGCAATTGGGCGACGACCTCGAAGCCCGCTTGGCGGGCCGCCTTGACCGCCAGGGCGAGCTGGTATGAGGCCATCAGATCGCCAGGCCGAAGCTTCACGGCCCTCTGGAGCGACCTGACGGCGGTCAGCATGTCTCCCTGTCCAGCCGCCGCCAGTCCCAGGTAGTAGTGTGCCTCGGGCATCTCTGTCTCGGCATTCGCCGCGCGCGCAAAGGCGCCTCGGGCCTCATGGAGCCTGTCCTCTACGGCATAGAACAGCCCCTGCTGGAGGTGCAGCTCGGCCTTGTCCCCGAGCCCGCGGAAAGCGGCGGTGAGCGTCATGTGGGCCTGGGCCCGATTGCCCGCCTGCCACTGGGCCTGGGCCAACCTTCGCCAGGACGAGGGGTTCTGGGCGTCGGTCCTGAGGGCCTCTTCCAGGACGTCTGCGCAGCGGTCGTAGCGGCCCGTCCGGGCATAGACGCACGCCAGGTGTGCCTGGAGGTCCTCCCCGGCGCGCCGGGGGCCGGCTGCCTTCATCGCCGCGCGGAGGTGCCTCTCGGCCTGCTCGAGCAGGCCTTGACGCAGGGCGGTCAGTCCGAGCTGCTGGTGCGCGAGCGCCAGATACCTGGCTGCCGTTCGGCCCAGCGGGTCGGCGGTCCCCGCCAGGGCCTCGAACTCATGGACGGCCTGCCGGTAGCGGCCGTGATGATACGACAAGATGCCTTGCCTGCACCTGCGGGCGCGCGAGGTGCTTCGGCCGCTTTCCCGAGCCATATCGGGTTATCCTCCGCGGCCCTTATCGGCACTTGCCATTGCCGGATGAAGCAAGTCCCGGCGCATGCGGTGGATTGTCTTGGACGGTGAGGCGGGCGAAGCGGCCGGCCCAGAGGCCGATCAATAGGCCCCGTGGCAGGTGATGACGGCGGGGATGGTCTGGATCAGGATCAGCAGGTCCAGCGACATGCTGCGGCGGCGGATGTAGTACAGATCGAGCAGTACCAACTGCTCGTAGGTCAGCTCGCTGCGGCCGGAAATCTGCCACAGTCCGGTCAGGCCCGGCTTGACCATCGTGCGCATAGTTGCCGGCCCTTCGGAGCGTTCGGCCTCGGCGACCCACAGCGGCCTCGGGCCCACCAGCGACATCTGCCCCGTGATGCAGTGGAACAGTTGGGGCAGTTCGTCCAGGCTGCTGCGGCGAAGGAATCGACCGATCCTCGTCAGGCGCGGATCTTCCGGGATCTTGAATATGGGTCCGTTCTTGTGGTTCAGGTGCAAGACCAGCGGGCGCTGCCTGTCGGCCCCGTCGCGCATGGTGCGAAACTTGTAGACCATGAAAGGCCGGCCGCCCAGTCCCGCGCGGAGCTGCCTGAAGAACACCGGCCCTCGTGAGGTGAGCTTGATCGCCAGCGCGACCGCCAGCATCACCGGCAAGACGGCAACCAGCACAGCGGTCGCCAGCACGATGTCCAGCGCACGCTTGGAGAGCCGGTAGGCGGCCCGGCCGGCCGGCACGAGCGGGGCTTCATCCGCCGACGAAAGCCGGGATAGAACTTCCTCGCTGCTGAGAACGGCCGTCGCCGTTGACACCAGGTTGCCCTCCAATCAGAGTCCGAGCACCTTGCCGTACAGTTCCTCCATGCGGTCGGCCTGGCTGGACACGGACAACTCCCGCGCCCTGGCCTGGGCCGCCCGGCCGTACGCACAGCGCGTGTCAGCCTCTCCTAAACATCGGTGAACCTGGGCTGCCAGTTCATCAGGATCATCCATAGTAAAGTATAGGGCGCAGTTTTCAAGGGGGAGCCTGTTTTCGGGGATGTCGGCAGCCAGCACGCACCGCCCGTAGGCGGCGGCCTCCAGGAGCACCATCGACATTCCCTCCAGCGCGCTGGGCTGAACGACGAGGCCTGCGTTGCTGTAGAGTTCCGCCAGCACCTGTCCCGACTGGGCGCCGAGGAACATCACGTTGTGCCCGTCGGCCAGTCGGCGGCACCGCCGGGCGTATGCCGGCTCGGCCTCGTCGCCCACGACGACCAGCGGGCGGTCGTCGCGGGCGTCCGGCCAGGCGCGCAGCAGCAGGTCCAGGCGCTTCTCAGGCACGATCCTGCCGACGTTGAGGACGTACCCGTCTTCGCGCAGGCCCCAGCGCCGGATCAGGCGGGCCGGCTGGGGCTCGGCCGCCGGCACGCCGTTCGGGACGTAGTGAACATGACGGCCGTACCGGGCGGCCAGCTCGTCGGCCAGCGGTTGCGAGACGGCCGTCACCGCGCGGGCGAGCTTCATGCCGCAGGCCAGGCCGGCCCGCAGCACCGCCCTGGCCGGCAGAGACCAGCGGTCGCGCCGCCAGTCCGGCGCATGGACGGTAAGCACCACGGGCAGACGGGCGGCCGCCGGCACCCAGCTCAAAAGCGCAGGGGCCGGCGAGTGGACGTGCACCACGTCTGCCTTGCGGCGGAGCAGGTCGAACATGGCGGTCGCGGTGTGCGTGATCGTGTCCAGGTGTTTGCTGCGGATGCCGCCGGTGACGATTACCCCCTCCGGCAGCTCGCCCGCGCCGGCGACGTAGTACCGCCGGGCGTACACGAGTACATCGTGCCCGCGGGCGCGCAGCTCCGAGGCGAGGTTCTCCACCACGCGCTCGACCCCACCGGTCCGCGTGGGGATGCCGCGGCTGCCTACCATCGCAATCCGCATCGGGCGATCGCCTCCTCGTAGAGGTCCTGGACCTGGTCCGCAACGGCCTGCTCGTTGCAGCGCTGCTTCACCAGTGCGCTGGCGGCCCCGCCCATCGTGCGGCCGCCGTCGGGATCCCTCAGCGCCTGCTCCACCACGCGCTGCAACGAGGAGATGTCCTTCGGGTCGAACACGCGACCTGTCTGTCCATCCCGCACCCATTCGCGGAGCGGGGGATGGTCCGATACGATCACGCACTTGCCGCCGGACATGGCCTCGAGCATCGTCAGCGGGCTGTTCTCCAGGCACAGGCTGGGAACGACGACGGCCGCCGCCCGCGCGTACAGCTCCCAGAGCCTGGGGTGGGGGACCTGCCCGGTCATCTCGACGTTGCCCAACCCGCGTTGATCCATATCCCGTCTGAGTGTCTCGCCCATCGGGCCGTCGCCGGCGATGACTACACGCACGTCGCCCATCCGCTCGGCGAGGTCGAGCATCATCTGCGGGTTCTTCTCGGCGCTGAGCCGGCCGGCGTAGAGGATCTCCCGCGGCTGCGGCTCTGTGTCCCGCGGCAGCGACACCTCATCCACCACGTAGCGCGAGACGACGGCCTTGCTCCGCGGCAGGCCCGCTTGCAGCATCACCCCGTGCAGGAACCGGCTGGGGAAGCAAAACCGATCCACCCAGCGGAAGTATCGGCGGAACAGCCGCTGGACGAAGCTCTCCAGGGCGACGGCCGCCCCCCGCAGGCCGAGGCAGCCGGGACTGACCGCGTGGTAATACTTGTTCGGCTGGCAGCGCGTGCAGATGCCGTCCGGCCGCAGAAAGTGCTTGGCGGGGCAGGCCAGCCGGTAATCGTGCACGGTCATGACGACGCCGACCCGCCTTCGCGCCAGCACCGGCAGGATCGCCGGCGTCAGGTGATGATAGATGTTGTGCACGTGTGCCACGTCGGCCGGGCCGGCCCGAAGGAAGGCGTCCAGCTTGGCGGCCGCGAGCGAGTCGTCAATCATACGCGGCAGGGCCAGAGGGCTTCGGGCCGCCGCGAAGTCGAAGTACTCGGGCATGCCCGGCTCGCTCGCGCCGGAGGCGCAGCCGAACAGCCGCACCTCGTGCCCGCGACGGGCCTGCACCTCCATGAGCCGCCTGACGTAGGCGCCCGCGCCGCCCGCCGCCGCAAGGCCGAGGTCGAGGAACTTGTTTATGTGCAGTATCCGCATGCGCAGATTCCGACCACGGGCGGGGGTCTCGCCGTTTCATACTTATCGGCACGGATCAGGCTTGACCGTCAGGCCTCCAGACCACCAGCAGGCGCTTCCACCGCCGCACCATTCGCCCGAGCGGGAATGCCCTCGCCCTGCGCCTGCCCGCCTCGGCGAGGCGCCGGCGGAGGTCGGCGTCGTCCAGCAGGCGCTCGATTGCGTCGGCCAGCGCGGCGGGGTCGCCTGGCGGGACCTTCATCCCTTCGCGCTCGTGCGTGAAGAGCTCCTCGAACGCCGGCACGTCGCTGGCCACCACCGGCAGGCCGGCGGCCATCGCCTCCGCCACCGCCAGCCCGAAGGTCTCCATCTTCGTGGACAGGACGAAGACGTCCGCGGCCGGCAGGATCGCCGCCACGTCGCCGCGATGGCCCAGGGCCCGCACGCAGCCGGCGGCGCCGCTGCGGCGGATCGCCTCGTTCATAGCCGGCGAGTCCGTGCCGCGCCCGACCAGCAGCAGGAGGAAGTCGTCTCTCCGCGCGGCCAGGTGCGCGGCAGCCTTCAGCAGCGTGTCGGGGTCCTTGTCCTCGACAGCGTTGGCGACCTGCACGAGGACGTGCTTGTCCTTCGGGACGTCCAGGCTGGCGGGGGCGGCGCCATCGAAGGCGGCGGCGTCCAGGCCGTTGGGGATGACCAGTGCGCGGCGGGCCAGGCCGCGGGCCTTCAGCAGGCCTCGCAGGTGTCGGCTGACGCACACGACCGCGTCGAGCATGCCCGTCGCGCGGTACGCGCGGAGCAGCGGCACGAACCGACCGGCCTTGCCGCCGGGCGTGGAGTGGCACCAGCAGATGCGCCCGACCCGCCGTCCGCTGAACGCCGCACCGACGAACGAGTAGAACATGCCGTTGCGGATGGCGTCCAGGACGATTACCGCGTCGATCCGGTGCCGGCGGATGATCCTCGCCAGCCGGATCGGGGCAGCCGGGTCGAACCGCCAGCGCGCCAAGCCGGTGCGAACGACCGCGCCGGCGCGCTCGAATGCCTCGCGGAGGGCCTCGTCGCGGCGGATCGAGCCCACGACAAACTCGAAGCCCTGCCCCTGGAGCGCGCCCACCAGATCGAGGGCCAGGCGCTCGGCGCCGCCCATCAACAGGTTGTTGGCCACGATCAGCACGCGCACGGCGCAGTCCTCACTGGGGCGTCATCGGCATTCGGGCGCGGGCTCTTCAGGCCCGCGCGGAGGCGCCGGCATGCGATGCTTGGCCGAACACGATCCGCCGCAACGCGCCGACCGCCTGCCGGGCGAGCTCCTCGAACATGCCCAGGACTAACAGCAGGTTCTTACGCCGCAGCGTCACCGCCGCCCAGGCCGAATACAGACCCGCCGCCCCCAGGATGTCGTAGCCCAGCAATACCCACGACCCGGCGTCGCTTCCGAGGCTGCGGCGGACGATGTGCAGCCAGTGGGCGACGTACATGCGCCCGTGGCGTCTGGTGTTCGGCCGCCCCGT
>Ga0307378_10011348_pt1 | contig 11486 bp, 14 predicted proteins | sample UN1MG_FD_202238 | JGI IMG/M metagenome (GOLD analysis project Ga0307378, IMG submission 202238) | Soil microbial communities from Risofladan, Vaasa, Finland - UN-1 | ecosystem: Environmental > Terrestrial > Soil > Coastal area > Acid sulfate soil | place: Finland: Risofladan, Vaasa | collected...
GACTATGGGATCGGCGCCCAGATCCTCAAGGACCTCGGGCTCTCGAGCATCCGGATCCTGACCAACAACCCGAAGAAGATCATCGGCATGGAGGGTTACGGGCTCTCGGTCAGCGAACAGGTCCCGATCCACTCCGAGCCCAATCTCCATAACGAGGGCTACCTGCGTACCAAGCGGGAGAGGATGGGTCACACGGTGCATCATCAGACACTCGGCTTGGACGAGGAGATGCTCCATTCCGAGCACGAGCGCGACGCGGGGCGTGCGGGAACCGATCAGACAGACGAGACCGCGGAGACCGGTGAGGCGGACGATGGGCACGGCAGCTGAGCCGCAGTTCAGCGACGAGGATCGCGAGCTGCTCGGCCGCCGGCGTTGGGCAATCTGCGTCGCGACCTTCTACCCGGATCTGGCCGATCGGCTGATCGCCGGCGCCCACGAGGGATTCGCCGAGGCCGGGATCGACGCCTCGGCGGTAGATGTCCACGAGGTGCCCGGCGCCTTTGAGCTGCCTCTCGCCGCGAAGCTCTGCGCCGACAGCGGCCGCTACAGCGGTGTCGCCTGCCTGGGGGTCGTTATCCGCGGCGAGACCGACCACTACGATTTCGTCTGCGGCGAGGCGGCGCGGGGAATCCAGGATGTCGCGCTGCGGAGCGGGGTCCCGGCGGCTTTTGGGCTGATCACCTGCGACACGCGCGAGCAGGCTGAGGCCCGGGCAGGGGGCGGCAAACGCGACCAAGGCCGCAATGCAGCGGTCGCCGTGGCGAGCATGAGCGCCCTCGCGCAGCGGCTCGGAGCCTAAGAAGCCGTCCAAGCCTCGGAGGCTGCCCGGGCGAGCGGCTAGTGCTCGTCGCAGAAGGCGACGAAGCCGTCGATCAGCTTCTGCAGCTGCTCCGCGGTGGCTTCGTCGGTGAGCGCTCGCTCCTCGTTGAACAGAGTCCAGGCCCGGGCGGCGAACAGGGAGTGCTCGCTGTAAAGGCGGGCGCCGAGCATTCGCATCGTCGGAAGCCAGGCCGACTGCGAGTATCGCGTCCCACCGCCACCGCCGGTCCCGATCAGAGCCAGCGGCTTGCCCTTCAGCACCTTGCCGTTCTCACCGCGCGAGATCCAGTCGATCGCGTTCTTGGCCGCGCCCGGCACGCCGGCGTTGTACTCCGGTGTCACGAGCAGCACGCCGTCGGCCCCGGCGAGGGCGCTCTGCAGCTCGCTCACCCGCCCCGGCAGCCCCTCCTGATCCTCGAGGTCGCCGTCGTAGACGGGGATTCCGCGCAGCGACTCGATCACGAGCTCGGAGCCCTCGGGCACGAGCTCGGCGGCGGTCCTCAGCAGAGCCGCGTTGTAGGACAATTGCCTGAGGCTTCCCGCGATGCCGACGATCCGAGCGATGTCGGCACGCTAACAGGGACCAGATCACCTCCGGATCAATTCTCCCTCAGCCGTTTCCTCTACCATGCCGCGTCCGATGGCAAAGGTCTGTCACAGCTGCGGTAAGAAGCCCGCGGTCGGGAACTCGCGCAGCCACTCAATGGTCGCAACCCGCCGCCGCTTCAACCCGAACCTGCAGAAGGTTCGCATCACCGAGGGCGGGAGCCCGCGCCGAGTCTACGTCTGCACCCGCTGCCTGAAGGCGAACAAGGTCGCCAAGGCCGCCTGACCGCACCGCACCGCGGGCCGTCGCGCCGGTAGGTTGACCCGCCGTGCCCGACCCTTCACTCCAGCGCTTTCGCCGCGTCGTCGAAGTCGCCCTGCGTCATCTCGAGTCACGGCGCGAGGAGATCAACGATCTCAACGTCTTTCCGGTGGCCGATGGCGACACCGGCGACAACATGGCGCGAACCATGGAGGCGGTGCGCCAGGCCCTGGACCGGCTCGAGCGAGACGCGGGAGAGGATGCCCCACGGGAGCAGATAGTCAGGACCGTCGCCGAAGCCGCTCTGCTTGGCGCCCGGGGCAACTCCGGCGTGATCACCAGCCAGATCGTCCGCGGCGCCGCCGAGGTGCTGGCGACGCCGACCGGCCGTCTCGTCGACCCCGGCCTGGTCGTCGAGTCCTTGCGGAGCGCCGCCAGCGCCGCTCGCAGCGCGGTCTCCGAACCAGCCGAGGGCACGATCCTCACCGCGATCGACGAGATGGCCCGGGCCGCGGCCGAGCGCCTCGCGGGCCGGCAGGGAACGTCGAGCGGCGAGCCCAGCGACCTCGAGCAGAACGCGCTGCTCGCGGAGATGCTCGCCGTCGTGCTCGAGGCGGGCGAGGAGGCGGTCCGTCGCACGCCGGAGCAGCTCCAGGTGCTGGCCGATGCGGAGACCGTGGACGCTGGGGCCTACGCTCTGGTGGTCCTTGTCAGGGGCATGATCGCGGGCCTGCTCGGAAATGACGAGGGTCTGCCGCCGCTGCCCCATTACCCGGCAGCTCGAATCGACCCGGCGGCCCATCAGGACTCGCGCTACGACTTCTGCCTCAACCTGATCGTCCGCCGTCGCGACACCGACCTCGCGCCCGAGCCGCCGCCGGCCGTCGCCGAGCTTGGAGACTCGATCGAGGTCGTCGGCGACGCGGGCATGCTCCGCGTCCACATCCACACCGACGAGCGCGAGAGGGTCGAGGCGATCTTCGGCGCCCTTGGCGAGGTCCATGTCGACAGCTGTGACTACATGCCCGATCAGATCCGCGCCCGCCGCGCCCGGGCCCGGGCCTCCGCGAACGAAACCGGAGCCACGCTGATCGCGGTCTGCGACGGCGGCGGCTTCGAGCAGCTGTTTGAGGGGATCGGAGTCCGTGTCGTCGCCGGCGGGGTGAAGCTGAACCCCTCGACGGAGGAGATTCTCGCCGCGATCGAAGAAGGACCGGGGAGCGAGGCCGTCGTGCTGCCGAACTCGCCGAACGTGGTCCTCGCGGCCGAAGAGGCCGGGCGGGCCAGCGGTAAGCACGTCGTCGTCCTACCCTGCCACTCGCCACAGGCCGCGGTCGAACTGCTCTCGATGGTCGATACCGGACAGCGGGCCGACGATCTGGCGGCCGAGGCAGCTGAATCGCTGGCGGAGATCCGTACGGCCTCGGTGGCGGAGGCCGCCCGGGATGACCAGGGCGGCCGTTTCAGGATCGGCGATGGGATCGGTCTGGTCGGCGACGAGGTCGTCGCCTGGGGTACTCCCGCGGAGGCGCTTGACGGGGCGATCGCCGCGATTGCCGACGGCGCCGAAGTGCTGACGGTCTTCTGTGGAGTCGCGGCGCCACTCGCTTCGGAGGAGGTCAAGGCCCTCGTTCCCGGCGGACTCGAGGCCGCTGTTCTGGAGGGTGGACAGCAGACTCACTGGTGGCTGCTCTCCGCCCAATAAGGCCGCTCGGGCGGCTGGGCACCCGTAAGCCCTCGCTTACTACACTCCATACCGGAAGAGAGCGAGAGGAGAAGCAGTGGAGCCACCGGAGCAGATCGATGCCTCGAGCGGCGCCGATTACCTCGAGGTGATCAGCAAAGCCGTGTTTCAGTCTGGGATGAGCTGGGCGATCGTCTACAACAAGTGGGACGGCTTCCGAGAGGCTTTCTGCGGGTTCGAGCCGGAGGCGGTGGCGGCCTTCGCCGGCTCCGACGTCGAGCGACTCGCGGCCGACGCATCAATTATCCGAAACCGTCGCAAGATCGAGGCCACGATCCACAACGCTCGCGAGTTGGTTGCCGCTGAGGACGAGTTCGGCGACTTCCGCAGCTACCTCCGTTCACACGACGATTTCGAAGCCACGGTCAAGGATCTCCGCAAGCGTTTGGTGTTCCTCGGTGATTTCGGCTGTTTCTACTTCCTCTACGTTGTCCGCGAAGAGGTGCCGAGCTATGAGGATTGGTGCGCGGCCCGTGGGGTCGAGCCGGTGCTGAGCTGATGACGGCGACTCCGGCGCTGCTCGCTGAGGCGCTCGAGGCAGCCGGGGGCGAGGAGCGCTGGGGCGCCGCCGAGCGGATCTCAGCCCACGTGCGCAGCGGCGGCCTACTACCCCGCACCCGAGCTGCCGGCAACCGCTTTGCCGACTACACCCTGACGATCGAAACTGGACGCCAGCACGCGACCCTCGACCCCTATCCCAAGCAGGGCCTCCGCGGTGTGCTCGATGACGGCCAGGTGCGGATCGAGACCGACGGCGGCGAGGTCGTCTCCAGCCGCGATAACCCGCGGGCCGAGTTCTTCGGGCTCTCGGGGCTACGACGGAACCTGCGCTGGGACGCGCTCGACTCGACCTACTTCGCCGGCTACTCGATGTGGAACTACCTGACGATGCCGCTGCTTCTGACCCGGCCCGACATCGAGGTCACCGAGGGGCAGCCCTGGAGCGGAGAGGGGGAACGCTGGCGGCGACTCGACGTTCGCTTCACGGGCGAGCTCGCAACCCACAGCCCCGAGCAGTCGTTTTTCTTCGACGATGCCGGGCGCCAGGTTCGCCACGACTATACGGCTCAGGTCGTGGCTTCCGCCGCGCATGCAGCCCACTACTGCGCCGAGCATCGCAGTTTCGACGGCCTGCTCTTCCCGACCCGCCGGCGGGTCCTGCCGAGGCGCCGCAACCTCCGTTCGCGGCCGTTTCCGACCATCGTCTGGCTCGAATTGCTCGAGGTCTCGGTCGAGTTCGCGTGATCTCGAAGACTCCTCGCCTCTGGCAATACAACTTCTCCAACTACAACGAGAAAGCGCGCTGGGCGCTGGACGTAAAGGGGATCCCGCATCGGCGGCGCACGCTGATGCCGGGCGAGCCGCGGGCCTTCCTGTTCAGCGCTCGCGGGACGCTGCCGATCCTCGACATCGAGGGACAGCGCTACGGCGACTCGACCGAGATCATCGCCGCACTCGAGCGGATCCAACCCGATCCGCCGCTATATCCGCAGGACCCCGAGCTGCGCGAGCGAGCGCTGGCGCTGGAGGACCATTTAGACGAAGAGACCGGCCACGCGATGCGCCGCGCCCTGTTCTGGGAGGTCCGCGACGACCGCTCCTACATGGTCGATTTCATCACGCAGGGGCAGCCGGCTCCGCTACGGGCCCTGATGAAGGCCACCTTCCCGGTCGGCTGGATGTACGTCCGCCATCGCTATGCGTTCGCTCAGGACACGGCTGATGCTGCCTGGGGGGAGATCGAGGCGGCGCTCGATCTGATCGAGACCGAGCGCGACGGTGGTCCCTACCTCGTCGGCGAGACGTTCACGGTCGCCGATCTCACCGCCTCCGCACTGCTCTGGCCCCTGGCCTGGCCGCCAGAGTTCCCCTACGAGCTGCCGGCCTTCCCTCACTCGCAGCGGCTCGAGCAACTCCGTGCCCACCCGGCCGTCGCCTGGATCGGCGGCATCTACGCTCGCCACCGGCCTCCGTCGGCGGAGATCCTGGCGTAGAGGCCTGTTCCGGCTACCAGGCCTCCGAGCCGGGCTCGCCCTTGATCGGGCCGCTGATCTCGGCCGTCACCCAGCCGCCGTAGAAGCGTCCCGGCTGGGGCTGAACGCGCTCGCCGTCGAGCCGGCATTCGAGCAGCGCAGGGTAGAACGAGACAAAGCCCGTCAGCTCCACGTAGGGCGCGGTGGGCCGGCGGTAGGTGAAGGCTGCTCGCTCGAGCTTCCGACCGCCGACGACGACGTCGTAATAGGAGGCCGTGCCCTTGAATTCGCAGAGGGTCTTGCCCGAAGCGGGGAGGAGAACGCCGGCTTCGATGTCCTCGGGGGGGAGGTAGACGACCGGCGCGCCCGCTGTCTCGCAGACGCGCAGCGCGCGCTCGCTGGACGCGATCCGCTCGCCGGCGAGCAAGACCGATACCGGGCGCGGCTCGGGCCGGATCTCCGGAGGGCGGGGGTAGGACCAGACCGACTCCCGCGGCAGGCCATTGTCAGCCAGTCCCTCGGCGGGCTCGGGAGTCGGGCGCGGGAGGCTGCCGAACGGTGCCTCAGCGCGGTCAGCCATCGACGAGTTCGACGATCGCCTCCACCTCGACGGCCATGTCGAACGGCAACTCGGCGGCGCCGATCGCCGAGCGCGAGTGGCGGCCGCTCTCCCCCCAGACCTCGTTGATCAGGTCACTGAAGCCGTTGATCACAGATGGAGTGAGGTTGAACCCGGGGGCACAGTTGACCAAACCGAGTGCCTTGACCCAGCGTCCGACCCGGTCGAGCTCTCCGAGCTCCTGCTTCAGCGAGGCGAGGATCGAGAGGCCCGTGAGTCGCGCCGCCTCGTACCCCTGCTCGATGCTCACGTCGGCGCCGACCTTGCCGGCGACCAGCACCTCGCTCCCATCGATGGGCCCGTGCCCGGAGATGAACGCCTGGTTGCCGCTGACGGTCACCAACTCGAAGCTGAACTCGATTCCGGGTGGGGCCTCGAGCGGCTCAGGCAGCTCGATCCCAAGCTCGGCGAGGCGTGTCTCGATTCGTCCCATATCGACAGCCTATTGCCGCGGGGGCGGTCCCGGGCGCACCAACGTTCCGGCGGAGGGCTGGCGTAGCCTCCGCCCATGAGCGCGCAACCCGCTGCGATCAGCGACCCGGAGAGTGCTCCTCCGCCCTCGCTCGCCGAAAGCGAGGCGGCGGCGCTGGGCGATCTCGCGGCCGTGAGCCTGCGCTCAGCCCGCGTTTACTCCCTGCTCGATTCGCCGATCGACTCGCTCCGCGGGATCGGGCCGAAGGTCGCCGAGGCCTGTGAGGGGCTTGGCCTACGCACGCTCGGCGACCTGATCGAGCACGTTCCCCATTCCTACCGCGACCGCGCCGACGCAGTGGCGATCTCGGAGCTGAAGATCGGACAGGAGGGCACAGTCCTCGCCGAGGTTCGCGCCGCCCGCCTGCGTCCCACGCGCCGCCGAGGCCTGACGATCGTCGAGGCGACGGTCGCGGATGAGAGTGGTGCGATCAAGGCGGTCTGGTTCAACCAAGCCTGGCTTGCCGAGAGGCTCCGCCCCGGAGCCCGCTTGCTGCTCAACGGCCGGCTCGACCGCAGCGGTCTACGGGTCGAGAACTACGAGTTCCTCGGCGGCGGCGCGATCGACGATCAGGAGCGGCCGGATCCGTTGCGTTGCGATGAGCGGATTCCGAGCGGCATCCACACAATCGGGATGGTCCCCGTCCATCCCGCCGGCGAAGGAGTGCGCCCGCAGAAGCTCCGTGAGTGGGTCTGGGCGGCACTTCGCTACGCGCGTCACGTTGACGAGCCGCTGCCCGCCACCCTCCGGGTTCGCCGCGGGCTCGCCGGCGCCGCCGACGCCCGCCTGGCCGCCCACTTTCCGGCCAACGAGGGTGAGGTCGACGCCGCCCGCCATCGGCTTGCCTACGAGGAGCTGTTCCTGCACCAGGCCGCTCTCGTCTCGCGCCGCGGTGAGCGTGACGCCGAGCGCCCGGCGCTGCCGCTCGAGCCGCCGGGGGAACTCGTCGGCAGCTGGCTCGGCTCGCTCCCGTTCGAGCCGACCGCGGAACAGCGCCTGGCGTTTGCCGACGTCGACGCGGACCTGGCGGCGGGACGGCCGATGCAGCGACTGCTGATGGGCGAGGTCGGTGCGGGTAAGACCGTTGTCGCCCTGTACGCGATGCTGAGGGCCGTGGAGTCCGGCGGCCAAGCTGCGCTGATGGCGCCGACGGAGACGCTCGCGGCCCAGCATTTCGCGACCCTCGAGCGGCTCCTGACCGGGATCCCCCTGCCGGCGGCATTGCTCACCGGTTCGACCCCGGCCGCCGGCAGGCGTCGGACCCTGGAGGTTCTGGCAACCGGGGAGCTGGGGCTGCTCGTTGGCACCCACGCGCTGATCGAGCCCCGGGTCGGGTTCGCCCGACTCGCCGTCGTCGTGGTCGACGAGCAACATCGCTTCGGCGTGCGGCAGCGACGTGAGCTGGATCGCAAGGGACCAGAAGGGAAGGCGCCGCATGCCCTGCACATGACGGCGACGCCGATCCCCCGCACGCTCTCGCTGACCGCCTACGGCGACCTCGACACGACCACCCTGCGGGAGCTACCGGCCGGCCGGCGGCCGGTCAAGACCTGGGTCGTCGGCGAGGACCGTCGCTCGGGTGCCTATCGCTTCATCCGCGAGCGGATCGCAGAGGGCCGGCAGGCGTTCGTCGTCTGCCCGCTGGTCCGGGAGTCGGAGTCGCTTCAGGCGAAGGCGGCCGTGGCGGAGGCGGAGCGGCTCGCGGCAGGCGAGTTTGCCGAACATCGGGTCGCCGTCCTGCACGGGCAGATGCCCTCCGCCTCGAAGGCGGAGGCGATGGAGCGTTTCGCCGCCGGCGAACTGGACGTGCTGGTCGCGACCAGTGTGATCGAGGTTGGCATCGACGTTCCGAACGCCGCGGTGATGCTGATCGAGGACGCCGATCGCTACGGACTCAGCCAGTTGCATCAGCTGCGAGGCAGGATCGGGCGGGGTGAGCACAGCTCATTCTGCATCCTCTTCGCCGATGCGGAAACCGAACGGGCGGCGGCGCGCCTGCAGGCGATTGCCGCCTCAGCAGACGGCTTCGAGCTGGCGGAGATCGATCTCAACCTGCGTGGCGAGGGCGAGGTGCTTGGAACCCGCCAGTCGGGCCTGCCGCGCTTCCGCGTCGCCAGCCTGCCCGAGGACGCGCCCCTGCTGGCTCAGGCTCGAGCCGATCTGATCGAGCTGCTCGATCTACACGGGGACCTCTTCTCCCCGGCGCTGGGTCCACTGATGACCGTCGTCCGCCGCCGTTTCGGGGACGAGCGGGCGGAGCCGATCGCGGCCTGATGGCGCGTCCGCCCGGCCCGCGACTGCGGATCGTCGCCGGTGAGTTCGGCGGCAGGCGCCTGGTCAGCCCGCGCGGTGATGCGATCCGGCCAAGCGCCGAGCGCACCCGCGAGGCAATCTTTTCGATGCTCGGTCCGCTGCAGGGTGAAGCGGTGCTCGATCTCTACTGCGGAAGCGGATCTCTCGGTCTCGAGGCGCTGAGCCGCGGTGCCGGCGGACTCAGCCTCGTCGATACGACCATCGCCACCGCCGCCGAGAACGTCGATCTGCTCGGCGTGGGCGAGCGCTGCGAGCTGTTCGAGAAGGACTCGCTCGCCTTTCTGCGCACCAGTGAGGAGCGCTTTGACCTCGTGCTTTGCGACCCGCCCTATAGACTCGCCCACCGTCTTGGCTCTGAGCTCGACAAGCTGCTGGCGGACCGACTCCGAACCGGAGCGCGGGTAGTCGTGGAGTGCTCGCCCGCCCGGCCGCTTGAGCTGAGTCTGCCCCTGCATCGCGAGCGCCGCTACGGCGCCGCCCTGATCCGGATCTACTCCGCGGCGGCGGAAGAGCCGCGATGAGCGAGCACCACACAGCGATCTGCCCGGGAAGCTACGACCCGGTGACCAACGGTCACCTGGACATCATCACCCGCACGGCAACCGTCTTCGAGCATGTGATCGTCGCCGTCGTCGACCAGCCCCTGCGGAAGGGCAAGACCCTGTTCAGCGCCGATGAGCGCAAGGCCTTCCTCGACGATGCCATCGAAGGGCTCGGACTCGAGCACGTCGAGGTCGAAACGTTCTCGACCCTGCTCGTCGACTTCGCTCGGGATCATGGGGCGACGGCGATCGTCAAGGGTCTAAGGGCGATCTCGGACTTCGAGTACGAGTTCGAGATGAATCAGTTGAACCGCAAACTGGCGCCGGACATCGAGAGCGTCTACGTGATGGCCTCGCCCGAGTACAGCTTCCTCTCCTCGACGGGCGTCAAAGAGCTGGCCACTTTCGGGGGCGACGTGAGTGACCTGGTCCCGACCATGGTGGCCGACCAACTGGCGAAGCGCATCCAGCGCCCGTGAGCGGCGGCGAGCGGTGGCGGAGATGGGCAGGAGCTTGCAAACCCGCGCCGAAATGATGCCCACGCGAGGGATTTCCCTGCTTACCCCTAATCTTTACGCGCACTGATGGACGTACTCGTACTGATCGACAAGCTCGACGACCTGATCCACAACGCCCGGCCGGTCCCCCTGACCGACCAGGTGCGGGTGGACCGGGAGGAGATCTACGACCTGCTCGACCAGATGCGGGCAACGATCCCCGAGGAGATCAAGCAGGCTCGCTGGATCGTCAAGGAGCGCCAGGAGATGCTCGCCGAGGCGAAGCGCGAGGCTGAGCGCGTCGTCAAGGAGGCCCGCGACCAGCAGGCACGCCTGATCAGCGAGGAAGAGGTCTACAAGCAGGCCGAGCGTGGCGCCGAGGAGATCCTCGAGGATGCCCGCGACACCGAGCGTCAGATCCGCCTCGGCGCCGAGGACTACGCCGACGAGATCCTCTCGACCCTCGAGGTCAACCTTCAGAAGTTCCTCGCCGCCGTGCAGCGAGGCCGCGACCGCCTCGCCGGGCGCGACGACGAGCTCGAGTCCGAAGAGGCCTGAGCCGGGCGGTCTCCGAGCCGCCCGCCACGCTCACCGTTCCCCACCGACGCGCTTAGACGGGTGATCTGGGCATAGGCTGATGTCGCCGTGGTCAGGCGAACGTCGGAGGAGTGGTTCAGATGGGCGAGCGGTGGTTCAGCGACGAGGAGTTGGCGGCGATGTCGCGGCCGACGATGGACAGGGTTGTCGAAGCGATTGATCGCGGCGACCTGGAGGCGGCCCGGCGGCTCTGCGAGGAGATGAAGTACGAGGGCCAGTTCATGCACGACATGCTCGTCGACGGCATCGCCGGGCTGATCTCCTACGTCAAGCACAAGCTCGGCGACGAGGGCGTCGAGGAGGCTTGGGAGTACTCGCTGGAGCGTGGCTGGAAGCCGACCGTCGAGGCGATCGACCGCAACGACCGCCGCTTCATCGCTCAGGCGCTGGCGGCGACCTGGCGGGCCCATTCAACGAGCGGCGTCGGGCCAAAGCCGGGCGCCTTCGAGATTGCCGAAGATGAGGAGAAGCTGACCTTCACAATGAACCCGTGCGGTTCAGGTCAGCGGCTCGTGCAGCTCGGCCGCTACGGCGAGGGCGGTTTCGGAACCACCGACGGCGCCCACTCGTGGACATATGGGCGCAAGGACTTCCCCCTCTACTGCACCCACTGCGCGTTCATGAACGAGGCGCTGCCGATCCGTTGGATCGGCTATCCGGTCTACCCCTCCGATCCGCCGACCGATTTCCACAGCGATCCATGCACCTGGTACTGGTACAAGGATCCCGCCGACATCCCGCAGCGCCATTTCGCCCGGCACACTGGAGCCGAGGGCGCGGCGGAGGCCGATGCCTGAACCGCCGGATTCCGAGGCCGTCCGCTCGGTGCTGGCCGAGGGAGGCGATGATCCCGGGCCGTTGCGGCTGGCCCCGATCCCCGGCGGCGCCTCACGGGAGGTCTACCTGGTCGAGGGGGACACCGACCGCTGGGTCCTGCGCCGTGACCCGCCGGGCGCCCAGTCGTTCGCCCCACTGGAGCTCGAGCACCGGCTACTCGGTGTTGCCGCCGATGCCCGTGTGCCGGTGCCGCGACCACTGCGCTTCGAGCCTCAGGGCGGCGCCTTCGGCAGCCCCGGCTTTCTGATGGAGCACATCGCCG
>Ga0307378_10011350_pt1 | contig 11485 bp, 8 predicted proteins | sample UN1MG_FD_202238 | JGI IMG/M metagenome (GOLD analysis project Ga0307378, IMG submission 202238) | Soil microbial communities from Risofladan, Vaasa, Finland - UN-1 | ecosystem: Environmental > Terrestrial > Soil > Coastal area > Acid sulfate soil | place: Finland: Risofladan, Vaasa | collected...
CTTCAGAGATGGGCATGCTATGCATGTGGATCTGCAGGATCTCGATTCTTCCGGCTCGATCGGGAACTCCGATCTCGATCTCCCGGTCGAATCGGCCCGGACGGCGCAGTGCCGGATCGATGGCCTCTTCTCGATTGGTGGCGCCGATCACAACCACCTGGCCGCGCTCTTTTAAGCCATCCATCATGGCCAAAAGCTGGGCCACCACGCGCCTCTCCACCTCGCCCGTGACCTCGCCCCTCTTGGGTGCGATGGAGTCGATCTCGTCGATGAAGATGATAGACGGAGCTGCCTTCTGGGCATCATCAAAGATCTCTCGCAGCCGCTGCTCACTCTCGCCGTAATACTTGGACATTATCTCCGGCCCGGCGATGGAAAAGAAGTTGGCTCCGCTCTCATTGGCCACCGCCTTGGCAATGAGTGTCTTTCCCGTGCCCGGCGGCCCGTAGAGCAGAACGCCCTTGGGCGGCTCTATGCCCAGTTTCTGAAATACCTCGGGGTGCTTCATGGGCAGCTCAATCATCTCTCGCACGCGCTGCACTTCGGAACGCAGGCCGCCCACGTTCTCGTATGTGGTTCCTGTAGCTTTGACGGAGCTAACGCTCTTGGCTGGCTTCTCCAGCAGCAAGATCTCGGTTTGCTCGCATATGACCACCACATCATTGGGATGGGTCTCAGTAACCACGAGCGGCACAGCCTCCATGCGTCCCACAAAAGGATGGGCAGCTGAGCTCATGATGGGAAGAATATCGCCTGCCACCACCGGTCGCTTCAGGGTCTGGCGGCGGATCATATCTGCTGCCTCATCTCCATAATGCATGTGCGAACCGGAGGGCGGAGCCAGCACTATACGCTGGGCGTCGGCGAACTTGGCCTTGCGAATCTTTACTCGGTCTCCAATACCCACTCCTGCGTTCTGGCGAATGAAGCCGTCTATCCTGATGTAATCCTGAGACCAGTCCTGCCGATCGGCGCGCCAGACTTTGGCTGCCGTCAGTCTCTTTCCCTCAATCTCAATGATGTCTCCGGGAGAAAGCCGTAGCGTTAGCAGAGCATTGGGGTCCAGGCGAGCGATGCCCCGAGCTGAATCATTGGGATAGGCTTTGGCAACCTTGAGATGAATATCCTTCACTTCCCGCACACTTTGTCTTTATTTTAGCCCAAGCGATATAAGTTTATCCGACCTCGAACTCAATTTTATGGACGCTTTTGATAGTAATATATTTAATATTTTTGGCGCTAAGAGGCAAGAGCGTCACAGTCCGACAGGTAAAACAACAGTCCTGACATTTTTTCCCAGCGGATAGTCTAAATAAGGCCGTAAGATAAGTAAGATCTATGGGTCCCATGGAAGAGCTGATTGCTGCCGCGCGCGGTGAAATCGAAGTCGATCTACTCCTGGCCGGAGGCCACGTGGCCAATCTCCTCTCTGGCGAGGTGCACCGGGCGGATGTAGCCATTCATAAAGGCCGGCTAGCAGGCTTCGACTGCGCCAGCGCCCGGCAGGTTTTGGAGCTGGATGGCAAAATTCTCACGCCGGGGTTCATCGACGGCCATGTGCATATTGAGAGCTCCATGGTCACGGTCCCCGAATACGCGAGGGCCGTCGTGCCCAGGGGCACTACAACGGTTATCGCCGACCCGCACGAGATCGCCAATGTGTGGGGCGAGGCGGGCATTGCATACATGCTACAGTCCTCAAAAGATGTCCCGTTGAACGTTTTTATTATGCTGCCATCCTGCGTTCCTGCCACAAATATGGAGACCTCCGGGGCGAGCCTGGATGCAGATGCGCTGGCCGGACTAGTGCACGAAGAGAGGGTTCTGGGCCTGGCCGAGGTCATGAACTATCCGGGGGTCATTTTCCGCGATCCGGAAGTGATGAAGAAGCTGGCTCTGGCAAGAGGAAAGCGCATAGACGGGCACGCTCCCGGTCTTACGGGCCGCGACCTTTCGGCCTACATCTCTGCAGGTATCCACTCCGATCACGAGTGCACTACAATTGATGAAGCCAGGGAGAAGCTATGCTCTGGGATGTACATCATGATGCGGGAGGGCAGCGCCGCCAGGAACCTGCTGGACCTGCTGCCGCTGGTGACGGCCAAAAACGCTCGCCAATTCCTTTTTGTCTCGGATGACCGGCATCCGGCAGATATCCTAAATGTTGGGCACATCGACTTCATGGTAAGGGCGGCCATAAAGCAAGGCCTCGATCCCATAATCGCCCTGCAGATCTCCAGCCTCAACGCCGCCCGCTACTTTGGTCTCTCGGATCTGGGTGCCATTGCTCCCGGCTACAGGGCGGACATCGCCGTTTTGGATGGGCTGGAGCATCCTCATGTGGTCCAAGTTATCAAGGACGGAAAATTGGTGGCAGAGGACGGCGATCTCATCGCCCCGCTAAAAGCTCCTGTCAGTGCCGGGCAAAAATCGATGCAGATCGGCCCGATCAGCCCGCGGTCGTTTGAGATTAAGGCAGAGAGCGGCCCGGCCCGGGTAATTGGAGTTGTACCTGATCAGATAATCACAAAATCATTGCAGCTTGCGCCCAAGATTCAGGATGGAAAGGTCGTGTCCGACATAGATCGTGACATGCTGAAAATTGCCGTGGTGGAGAGGCATAAAGCTACGGGCAACGTGGGCCTGGGACTGGTGCAGGGCTTTGGCCTGCGCCTTGGCGCTCTGGCCTCTTCCGTGGCCCACGACTCGCACAACATCGTCGTAGTTGGTGTCTCTGATGAGGAGATGCTGGCCGCGGTAATGGCTGTAAAGCAGATGGGCGGCGGGTTGTTTGTCATGGCAGAAGGCAAGGTCAAGGCGAGCCTGCCTCTGCCCGTGGCGGGGCTGCTCTCAGAGGCGAGCATGCGAGATGTGGCGCAGGGCATGGTGGGCTGCATTGATGCGGCTGCCAAGCTGGGATGCAAGCTGGCGGACCCGTTTATGACACTCTCGTTTCTCTGTCTGCCCGTCATCCCTGAGCTGAAGCTGACGGATAGGGGGCTGGTGGATGTGAAGGCGTTTCGGTTTGTGCCGATGTTTTTGGGGGAATCGTGAAAATTGTTCACTACGATACTTCAACGAAATCTTTTACCTCTATCCACTCCTTTACTTCTTTGGCTATCTATCTCTGTCTGAAGTTTTTCGACCGAAATTAAGGCGCGTCCGCGTCCGATGGATCACTGCAGAGGATATAGATCTTCATATCATATTCGTTGGGCAATTCAGGTTCCAGATGTCTGTATTCTTCTCTATAGTTCTTCTTTGTCATATGCTTTGGACTGCAATCTTCTCGTCGAAAGCATGCGATTCTCTATAACCAAATAAGTGATAATTTTTAGTTTAAGTTTATGGCCATAATTTAGTGAATTAACTAGGGCCAGATTTAAATTTTTCGAGAAGGAAATTATGATCAAGATCTGGTGTCCCGATTCTCCCAAAGTAGCTAGAAAATCGAGCAAGGATCGATTCAGCGAAAGGACTATCTAGCGAGGCTAGTCTCGGAAGATCTTTAGTACCAACTGCCTCTAGAGGAATTATCTTGACTTTTAGAAAATCCACAATCAAATCAGGAATCGAGAGTGCACCCGGTAGATAATGATGTCTTTCGGGTTGGCCATTTTTTCGATTATTATTCAATAATGATATTAATTCTCCTTCTTTGCTTTTTGTAGGGGTTTTTGTCCAATCCTGATACTCTTTTAGCTCTTTTAGCAATTCGCACTTTGCCAACAACACATGACTTACTTTTTTTTGCATTATGTAACATGAAGGTGTTATCAATATCCAAAATCCTTCGTCGTCTCCAATCTTGCCTTGGAATATATCACCGCATAAAGGCGTATCTATTATTGGCGGAATTATATAATAGAACATTGGATGTATTTTCTTATCCCCCTCAACGAAGTATATCGAATCATCTCCCAGATCTTCGCAAAACTGTTTTATTTTAGGACCTGATAGAGAAATTGCCAATCTACGTGATAACAGATAAGCAAGATCAGTGCGATCGCCAGTATCACAGAATTTACTCCAATTTGCTGCGACAAAATCCCACATATAGTCGCGTAATACTCTCTGAATATGCTGCATCAGCGCACGATTGACTTCAGGTATTCGAGAGGAAAAGATTTCTTTTACTGCAGATATTAATGGCGTTGGGTCAGACTCTTTGGTTACGACTCTGATTAGAGGGGTTTCAATATCGTTGACCAAACTTGGTAATCCTGTGTAGAATATAACAGGTATAAAATACTTTTTTTGTATTGCTTCCAAGATTTTAATTCCAACATCCTCCCCCTCCGCGCTATCAAGCCCAAATTTTACATCCAAAATAATCATATCAAATTTATATCTATCAAGTTTATTAATTGCATCGCCAAGATTACTACTCGTTTCTACTTGTAGACCTATCCCAGAAATTGTCTCTCTTTCTAATATATCCTTTACTAAATCAAGAGCTTCTTGCTCATCATCAACGAAGAGCAATTGCCATCTATCTATCTCTATCATATTATACACGCCTACGTAATATTATACGGAATGTAGCACCAAGTAAAGGACCTCGATCCAATAGTTCCAGAGATCCATCATAAAATTCATTAATAATTTCGCCTGTAATCGTGAGTCCCAATCCTACACCATTCTGTTTCTCTGAGAAATATGGATCAAAGATTCTATCTTTAAATTCTGGATTTACACCTGGGCCACTATCAGAAAACAAGATCTCTACTTCATCAGGCCCTGTTCTATTTACTGAAACAATGATAAATCTTTTCTCCTTTGGTACTTTTCGAAGCCAATATAGACTGTTTTGCAGTAGATTAACAATTACTTCTTGTATTTCTGCTTGGTCTACTCTAACCTGAGTATCTGTCTCAGGTAATGTAACATTGGCTCCAACTAGTGCGATCTCCTTATCTAGGACAGAGAATGCATTGGCGATTATTTGCTCCAAACGCAACTGAGTCGGCCTTCCTCGTTTACGGCCACTAAATGGTTCAATCTTTCTAAATAATTTTGCAAGAATATCCGATTGAGTTTTTATATCTTGCAACCTTTGAGCTAATTGCGAACAGATATTAATATTGGATGATTTGTTGCTTTCTATATCCATTAATCCCAAATATGCTTCGCTGCCAATCTTAGAGAGCGGGGCTCTGCCTTCATGGAGTATGATATCAACCAATTGACCTAGTACAGCAAGGCGCTGGTATCGGGATAGGACTTCTCTTACTTGTTCAACTCGCCTCTCTAGATCCTTTTCCTTCTCACCGATCACTTCTAATAGCTCAAGATCTTCGAAGCGTTTATCTTTTAGGAAACTTTGAATTGAACCCAGGTCAAAACCAGCAAACAAGCCCATTTTCTTTGCGGAAGGCTCATCTGCTTTCGTGAATATACTATGTATTTCAGTTTCAATGACGCTTTTCTTTTCAGCCTTTTCAGGATGCCTGAGCTTATATCGCCTATTTTCAAGCTCGTTTATTATATACAGAATAGATTTGCGAAAATCTTCGAGCGCAGATCCAGCAATTATGCCTTCTCTATTACTTTGGTCTCGCAGAAGATGATTTTTATCAGCTGAGATTAGTACATATCCTACGACTTGACTATTCGATATGCACATTGTAGGATTATTCACCCTTCGTGAATCGAGGAGGAGCCAGTCATTGCCTTTATCGCCGTAAGGCAATACTCTAAAGCCATCGCGATAGACGTTAATACCGGCTGCCTCGTTTAAAAGATTACGTATTTCTTCTATTGTTGAATCAAATTCCTCTGCTAGATTTTTAAGGTCTTTGTGCTCACGATCCCAAACACGCAATTCGATGTCGAATGGTCCACATGTCGGTGTGCGCTCATCATCGAAGATTATTCTATTTTCTATGTGATCTTCTTTATCTTCCAACTTTGATTCAAATGTCAAAGCATAATTCCCATCTCTATCTACTGACCCCTTAAGTAAATAGTGGGGATGCTCCAATTCTTCTGGCGGCTCAACAATACCAGATAACCCTTCAAATTGGGACGGTAGACGAAGAAAAATCTGAAAACAATCTTCGCGGTCAAAGTTATCTTTTTTTAGGAATGGCGATACCAACCGAGAGAGTCCGATACGAAGGGATTCAAATTGTTTTCTATCCCAGGACTTGCGTAGCCCTTTCATGCGCATGATTGTGCCGTGGGTCAATTGATCTGCTTCCAGAATCGCATCATCACATAGCAGGCGCATGGTATCATTGGGGCAAATTTCTCTCGGTTCAGTATGCTCCCAAGAGATTCCAACTTCATCTAAGTACTTCTCGTCATCATCGAATTGAGTCCAGTCAAATCGGACGCATGTCTCATAGTTAGTTTCCGCCTTTCGTGATATTACATCCAGGTAATCCGCGAGGTGAGATGCAGCAAAGCGACCTATACCTTTCTCACCTAAAACTCGCCGATGCAGCTTTTCGCTTTTAGTGCAACGCTTTCTAAATGGGGTTGCAGGTTCCATCCATGTTTCCTGAATGGTTTCTAATGACATTCCTTGGCCGTTATCGATTACTTCTATGCATCCCTTGCCTCTCACCATTGGTCCATGAAATCTGACTACTACATGCGTAGCATCCGCATCATATGCATTCTTGACTAATTCCAGAACCGCTACTGTATCACTGCTAATTAGTTCATCACCCAAAGTACGCAGCAAACGTGCTTTAGGGCGGAGAAATTGAAGGCCACTCGGAGTTGATGCATTTTGAGTCATTAAAGTTCCTTACTTTTTGTTGTTCAAATCTTAGATGATAAAACAGCTTCGGTACAGTATGCGCAATGCTCTCTTAAAGGACATTCGGAACATAAGGGCGGACGTCTCTTTAAGCAGATTTCGGAAGCCAAGTCTAGTAGAGCATAGTTATAGGTCCTTGGGCTAACAGGATCAATTAGTTTCTTTATCAAATTAATTATTTGACTATTACGCCTCGATGAATCTGTAATTTCCAACCCAAAAAGGCGCCCGATTATTCTTATTATATTCGTATCAATAATTGGCTCTGGCAGATTCCACGCAAAACAACGAACTGCGCCTGCGATATAATCACTTACGCCAGGCAAAAGAAGCAGATCTTCTTTCTGCTGTGGTACTTGCCCATTAAAACGAATTGCAAGATCCTTCCCCAGTGCATAAACCAATCTCACTCTCCAGAAGAGCCCTAGTGGATGCAATAATTCATTTATATCTGCCTCACTGGCATGTGCCAGAGATTTTGTAGTTGGGTATAATTTAATAAATTGTTCATATGTAGGCACAACTTGTTTTGCCTGTGTGCGATGCAACATCATTTCTGCTATCAGGATTTGATATGGATCATTGGTTCTTCGCCATGGAAATGACCTGAAATGCCTGCTCCCCCAGGTTGCCAAATCCTTGCGAAAAGTGATTACATCAATTTTATATCCGTTTGCCTCCAGTACAGCCGACACCTAAACCTACCCTTGTATTTCCATCGGATATTGTTGACAAGGTATGATAGAGACTCTATTTTTGCTTTCCTCATGGATTTCAGCCACTACATCTGGCAAGATGTGTTGAGCTATCGCTTTAGCCATCAATGGCGGCACGGCATTTCCAACCTGGTGGAATTGCTTTGTGAACGGCCCCATAAAGCAGAAACGATCCGGGAAGCTTTGTAGCCTTGCTGCCTCACGAACTGAAATTGTGCGTGGTGGCTCCGGCTCACCAACCCTGCTTGGATATATATAACGATAACTATCTTTGCCGATATGCGCTTCAATAGTCCATGAAGGTCTGTCTCTAAACAGCTTTCGATATTTATCCTTGAAAATATCATCACGGTAACGCTTGTATTCATAGGATAATTCAGAATACTTTGATCCCTCAGTCATTAGCTCGAAAGCGGTGAGATCTTGCTCGTTATGCCCTCGTGTCTGATGGTTAAAGAGCATATTCTCTGCACCGGAACGCATGAGCTTCTGATAATTATTCAACTGGCAGCGAGGCGTGTAGGGCATTTCATTCTGACGATATTGTCCCGAGGAAATGATGGGTAGATCGCTGATCGCTTGCCATACTGTAATTGGGTTATTCTCATGAGTCTTTTTCGGCCAGGAAATTGAATTGCCTAGTCGATTTCCAATAATGAAAAGTCGCCTGCGTGTTTGAGGTACTCCGTAATGGTCGGCTCTAAGTACATTATATTTTGCCTCGTAACCGATATCGCGAAAATTTTCAATAATTCTGTCTATCAAGAGGCCTTCGCCATTCTCATAATATATCATTTCAGAGACATTTTCCATAATAAAATATAGTGGCTGCAGTGCTTCCACAAAGCGGATAAATTCTCTATAGTATTGATTACGCGGATCGTGAATAAAGGTGGGGTCACAATGGAGGCTACGGATTTTGCCACGACCTACACGGCTAAATCCTTGGCATGGAGGTCCGCCAATGATAACATCAATATTGCTCAATTTGTAGTTTTCTATCAAAACTTTTGGATTTTGAATGACCTGAATATCTCCAAGATGGCAACGATTACCAAAGTTATTAAAGTGAGTCGAATGAGGATATTTTTCCTTTTCAACGCCCAATCCAATTTCATAACCTGCCATTTGAAAGCCTAAACTCATGCCACCAGCGCCACAAAAGAGGTCCAAGACTACAGGTTTGATGGTGTTGGAATTCTCAGAATCGATACCACAGTTAGTCACCCCTTGTTAGCCCCCCCAAAAACCCTGGATTTTTATGCACAATCATTAGATCCACTGTCAAACTATGTGCAGATCATCTATTTTTACTTTTCTATATTATTTTTCTCTGGTACTCTGAGCTAGTAGTTGCGAGACATAGACTTCAACAGCAGTAGAACACCGAATCCAATTAAAATCAAGTCTGGATATATAATTGCGATGTCGAACTTGATTGTATCCATTGGCTGTTGTATGGGATTTGATAAAACCGTCTGCTCAATTTGAATGATCATAATAACTGAGAGGCCGGCTAAAATGAGTATCGTCCCCATGATGCTCGCAATAGTTCCTGGTTGCATAATCGCCTCCTCTTAATAGCATGCGATTGCTTATCGTATAAAGAATTTATCTTCCCGTAGATCTATGCCAGTCGGCAAGTATGGCGATCCTCCTAGCACGAGCCAACTTACAGTTCGGACATGTTGAATCGTTTGCTCTGAGATTGCTTTAAATAGTTCTCACAAACATCTAAGAAGTATACTGTGGATTGAGGCTTTATCATGTCAAATCTCAATAAAGAAGAGATTAAAAGGCTTATTATAGCCGGCTGGAAGTGCGACGAATTCCCAAATATGTGCCCGCTAGCTTCCCACAAAAATAAGATTCACTTTCTCCTCGAAGACTCTTGCGGGGATCATAGTCAAGAGGAACTCGCTAAAAATGATAATTACAGTGGCAGAGAAGGAAACTCCGTTGTTCTACATATTGGCGAGATAAAAGCCTTGTTAAGTCCTCAACAAAATACGGAAGATATCCTGGTAATACCACCAGGCCGATTTGCATTCTTCATGACGAGGGAGATAATCAATATGCCTTTGGACTGTGATGGAACCCTGTTCATGAACCCCAGAGTTTCAAACAGGGGCTTATTATTTTTCACCTTAGGACATATCGATCCCGGATTCCGCGGTAAACTAACCGGAACATTCCTAAATACGACATCCAGGGAAATCACAATAGAAAAGAAAGAAGACGGAGTTCTCTACCTTGTTATATCTAGACTTGATAAACCATCTAGACCTCATGCTCGAACGCATGAGCATCCTCAGCTAAAGGTGGACGAGACGGTTAGAGATCTAAGCTTTAGCATGAATCCTGGTTTTGCCCTTACAACAGAGAATTTTGCGACAAAAAAGGATCTCGAAAATACACGAAATTTGCTCATCGCAGTTATATCTATTAGTATAGCAATATTTAGTGTAGTTGTGGCTCTGGTGAAGCTCATGTAAATGTAAAACATTATATGATCTTCTTTCAGGTCTCACTTGAATGAAATGCCTTGAACGACTTGCTTATGTGACGAACAATCCGGCAAAAATGATCGAATGGGAGATAAGCTGATGGCAAGTGCACGGGAACCGTTTCTTCTTAGTGAAGGTAAAAAATTTGAACAAATGATCAAAAAAGAATGGCGTGATACTTCGAAAGACGGCAAATTAAATTGTGAGCGGTCAATCAAAAAGGAAAATGGCAGAAAAGGAAGAATAGACATATTTGTTGATGAGATTGGACATAATTTAGTATCAATTATAGAAATTAAAAATACAAATTGGGATATGATGAAAGAAGAGAATATCCGCCGAAATGCAAGACGGCACATCCGGCAGTTATGGGTGTATATCGATTCTCAAATAAAATCGAGCGAAGTTGATATCTGCCCAGGAATTATTTTCTCAAGAAAACCTAATGATATTCAAAGACTCCAATTGCTTGAATCCATGTTTGAGAATGAAGGCATCCAGATTGTCTGGTACAATGAACCAATTGAAGAGCTCCGAGAAAGAATGAAAAGAAAAGCGTTATGATTGCGATGAGCAAAGATAGTCTTTCCCGTCCCTTTAAACAGCATGCACTATTGTATCACGACCTTCTCGGCGTGTGAGCGTCCCGGCCATTCTGCTCGATCGGATTCCAGCCAGCCATCCCGACCGCCCAAGCTGCATTCTTGCCGCTCTCGGAGTTCCATGCCTATGCCTGTGGGAATTCAAGCCACCCGAGCGACCGCCCACGATCCGCTCGACCGCACGGTGCCGCCAAGCATCCCCCCGGCCCCCAGACGAGCGGCATCCAGGCAGACAAGGACACCTGCTAAGCCAGCCACTGGTGTGCAGCCACACAATCAGGCCAGCCGAGCTTCCTGAGCCTGCACATCACGGATGAAAGTCCCTTCTCTGAATGCAAGCTATTTTTTTCAGTAAGTGGCCAAAAAGTTTTTCATTGAGTGGATCAATTTTGAACATATGAGAAGAACGGCTTTATTTATGGCTTTAGCGGTTTTTGTATTATCCTGTGTCTGTGCATCGGAAAATGTAACAATAGGATCTTATAATCTCTCATTTGATCTCGGAATCCCACGAGAATCATATAATGTAAATGCAAACGGTCCGATGGAAACAGTATCATTAAATGGAGAAAAACGAAACGAATACACATTAAGTATTAGAGGTAATACAATTTCAAGCCAGTATGCAGATATTTTGATGACTGAATTTCCCACGGTGCAATCTGCAGCAGCGGCTTCGATGAGTAACACTGAGAAAGCATATAAAATGATGTTTCCAACCGCAACTGAAATAAGCACTCGAAAGATTGACGACAAAAACGGAGTAGTCGCAGAAATCCCATTAGCACAGGAAAAAATGTATATGGCATCATATTCTCCTAATAATCATTTGACTGTATTGATCACCTCTCTTTATCCCTGGGACGAAGGCACTCTCCAGTTGTTAGAAAC
>Ga0307378_10011352_pt1 | contig 11484 bp, 12 predicted proteins | sample UN1MG_FD_202238 | JGI IMG/M metagenome (GOLD analysis project Ga0307378, IMG submission 202238) | Soil microbial communities from Risofladan, Vaasa, Finland - UN-1 | ecosystem: Environmental > Terrestrial > Soil > Coastal area > Acid sulfate soil | place: Finland: Risofladan, Vaasa | collected...
TATATACCTGTACCCCGTCGCTTGACCATCCCTGGCAATACCGGTCTCAAGGTATAATTCGGCACCGGTCCCGTTGGTGTAGCCGTCAATCCAAGTACCAGTCTCGGTACCCTCGTCGTAAACCAAGGGGTTGTCGTCATCATCATAAGAGTCAAAGTCCTCCACGACAATATAATCGCCTGTGGTGAACCTCCAGACATTCCCCTTCCAGCTCTGACCGGGATGAGTAGAATTTACCTCGTCGATACGCCAGTAGTAAGTTGTGTTCAAATTCAGTGGGCTTTCGTCGGGCGTATAAGTCGTATTGCCAAGTGCCTGCCTTCCTCTTCCTACAGGCGCCAGATTGGGGTCGGTGGCAATGTTGATATCTTCGTAGCTGGTGCCGAAGTAAACATCGTGATGTGCGGCGTTTCTGCCGGCATTCCATTGAAGGGTTACGTTTCCGGGCATACCTACAGCTTTATTAGCCGGTCTCGGACGCCAGGCCTGGTTAACATCAAGAACCAGCCAATGGTCCAGAAACATTGAGGCATCATCCCACTTGCCCATTGATGCTATCCCATCATCTTCTGTACCTTCAATACCGTCCGGACCTTCTTCGCTTCCGTCATAGGCGTTCTCGCAAAGCGTCCCAAAAGAGCCGTCTTTGCTGCCAATAACAACATCAAGTCCGACCTGAAGGTCCACCTCAAGCTGCAATTCCTTCGTCTCACGGCCGCTCAGCCAACCGTACGACTCGTAAGGCGTCAGAGCATACTCATACGTCAATACGTCACCAACTAGCCTGACCGCCATCTCAGGTATGTACTCGGCCGCAAGGGGGATGTCGTCATTATAATCCGGCCACTGCGGAGGCACACACCACCACCCCTCGTTGCCGTCATAGCCTGTCATCCACTGCTGCGCATAATCCTGGCCCATTTCTTGGCCATCGTCGTCCCAAACCAACTGGTATGGGTACCAGTCGCTGTTGTTTGCGTCGACATATACCTCCACAAGGTCATATTTGTTATAATCAGACCCGTCGCAGTAGCAGTCCCCGAAAACATGGTCCGTGTCCCTGCCCGTCACTACCACGTAGATGCGATTGTTCTCCGGGCTCCAGAGAGCCGCCCAGCTTGCGTCAAAGAGGTCTTCTGGGCAGGGAACACCCTGCATGTCGCTATAACAAAGGTCCAGGGGAAGCCATTTCGCTTGGTCCCATTCTCCGTCGTCGATAACGCCATTGATGACAGGAACACCGACGGTGATGTAGTATTCACCGAAGACGTCCTGGCCCTCATACCCTAATGCCGTTGTGGATAAAACCAGAACAGACAGGGACAAAATGAGAAAATTCCTATTCATGTGTCTCCTCCTTTCCAAAAATGGTGGATTTAAAAACTTCTCCATAGCACTATAAGTAAAAACCCAATAACTTGTTCTGCGCACACAGACCAAGCATTTCCCGACTATGAAGCACTCATTATTCTATGTGCAAACTCCTACATGTACCATAAGATTATAGCCGATTTGTACCTTTGACGCAATACCATATTGCGTCTTTTTTCTACCTTTTTGCGTCATCGGATGTAATTGCGTGTTAGAAACGATGGCGTTTAATGTCGGTTGTTTTAGGGGTGATTCTTTAGTTATTTGATTTTATGAACAGAAAAGTGGTTTTTAGGTGGTTTTGGATATATTTTTGTCGGCGGCTACAGCGTTATTGCAAAAAAGGGCCGGTGTTTATATGATGGTTTGAATGTCGGCTAAAACTCGTAAAAGCAGTGAAAAAAAGGGCCCTGTGGCGGTAAATAAGAAGGCCTACCGCAACTACGAGCTGGTAGAGAAGTATGAGGCGGGGCTGTCGCTTTTGGGTACGGAGGTGAAGTCGCTTCGCTCTGGTCAGGCGGATTTGAGCGGCTCATATGCGAGGATAGACGGCGAGCAATGCTGGCTGGTGGGTGCGAGCATATCGCAGTACGATAAGGCAAGTTTCGGGAATCATGAACCGACGAGGAAGCGGAAGTTGCTGCTGCATAAGGCTGAGATTCGCAAAGTTAAGGGCAAGCTTGAGCAGCGAGGCTTTACATTTGTGCCGCTTCGGATATATTTTAACGAGCGTGGACTGGCTAAGATTGAGTTGGCGCTTGCGAGGGGCAAAAGACAGTACGATAAGCGAAAGACCATAGCCGAGCGCACGCAGAAGAGAGAAGCGGACAGGAGTATAAAGAGATATAAAGGCAAGCGTTAGATGAGAGAGTGGTGTAAAGTAAAATACTTATTGGGGTATTGGAATTATGGCTGAAGAAGAGAAAAAGAAGAAAGAGAAGAAAATCATAGTTGACGAGGACTGGAAGAAGGAGGCGCAGAAGGAGAAAGAGGTTCTTGCGTCCCAGGAGCAGTCGGAAGAGCAGGTGCCGAAGCAGAGAGGCAGAGGGCCCTTGCCACCGGGCGATTTTGCGGCGTTGATAAGCATGCTTGTGACTCAGGCTCTTTTTGCATTGGGTCTTATACATGTTGAGGGCCAGGAAGAGAAGGAGCCTGATTTGGAGATGGCGAAATATAATATTGATATGCTCGAGACGCTGGAGGAAAAGACAAAGGGTAATTTGAGCGAAGAGGAAGAGAAGGTTCTTCAGAGCACACTTAGTCAGGTCCGGATGGCCTATGTGAAGGTTGTGGAGAAGAAATAGTAACCGGTGCGAAGTTGCTTTTTATTATTTGGCAACGCATGGATTGCAGGGAAAGTCTATTGTCGAACATATTAGAAAAAATCGTTGCAGACAAGAGATTGGAGATTGAGGTTCGTCGTGCGCAGAAGGGCCTCGATGAACTTAAGGAGCAGGTCAGCGCGCTGGGTAAGTGCCGGAATTTTTATAAGGCGGTAACTAAGAAGAACAGCAGAGGGTTAAATGTTATAGCGGAGGTAAAGAAGGCGTCGCCATCGGCGGGGGTTATCAGGGAGGATTTCGACGCGGTTGAGATTGCGAAGGTTTATGAGAGGTGCGGGGCGGATGCGATAAGCGTTTTGACGGATGAGAAATATTTTCAGGGGAGGTTAGAGTATATACAACAAATCAAGGACGTGGTGGGCTTGCCGGTATTGCGGAAGGATTTTATTGTCGATGAGTGGCAGGTATATGAGTCTCGGGCGGCGGGTGCGGACGCGATATTATTGATAGTCGAAGCGCTTACACCGGGTGTGCTGATGGATTTGCTGATATTGGCGTCGGAGCTGACGTTGACGAGTCTGGTTGAGGTGCACTCGGCCGATGCTCTGCTGAGGATGCGTAGTGTTATCGGTTTTCCGAAGGGAGGTTACAGCGTACTTGGTATTAACAATCGTGACCTTAGCACGATGGAGGTGGATTTGAATACGACGAGCCGATTAGCGGAATTTGTGGAAAACAAAAAAGAGTTGGTGGCAGAGAGCGGGATAAAGACGAGGTCTGACGTTGAGAAGTTGATGAGGGCTGGGGTTAGCGCGGTTTTGATAGGTCAGACACTTTGCGAGCACAAGGTGATAGAAGAGAAATTCAGGGAGCTGTTCGGCTGAGTCGCGATGGATTATTTGATTTTTTCGGCAATAGGCGTTTTGATGGGTTTGTTCGGGGGGCTTTTGGGGATTGGGGGCTCAATTGTTATGATCCCTGCGCTGGTATTTGCGTTCGGTGAGAACCAGCACTTATATCAGGCGTCTGCGATGATATGTAATTTTTTTGTAGGAATCGGCGCGGTTGTGGTTCACAAAAAAGCCAATGTTTTGGTTGGGGATGTTGTTAAGTGGCTGGTACCGTTTGCAGTGATTGGGATAATAATCGGGGTGGCGATAAGTAACAGTTCGGTATTTGCGCGGGGCAATAGTTATCTTTTGGCGAGGTTGTACGGAGTGTTTGCACTTTACGTGGTGGTTTATAATTTACTAATGTTCCGGAGGGGTCGCGGGGGTTCAGACGGATTTGACATTTCCGGGACTCGCAGGTCGGTAGCTTTGACGATTTTGTGTGGTCTTTTGATGGGGATACCGGCGGGTCTATTGGGAATTGGCGGCGGGATTGTCAGCACGCCTATGCAGCAGTTTTTTTTGAAGATGCCGCTAAAGCGAGCGATAAGCAATTCTGCGGCGACGATAGCGTCGATATCGCTTTTTGGAGCGTTTTATAAGAACGTGACACTGGGCGAGCATGGTATAGCGATGATGGAGTCGCTGAAGATTGCGTTGTGTGTGATACCTGGGGCGTTGGTCGGCGCTTTTTTAGGAGGGCATGCGATGCATAAGCTGCCGGTAAATCTTGTGAGGGTGGTATTTATAGCGTTGTGTATTCTTGCGTGCTACAAGCTTTTGACGGTGTCGGCGGGGGTGTAGGTTTTATTTTTTCTGCTGTTTCTGTATTTTTGCCCAGGTGTCTTTTAAGGTTACGGTGCGGTTGAAGATTAGTTTTTCCGGGGCCGAATCGGAGTCGGTGCAGAAATAGCCGAGTCTTTCGAACTGCCATCTGTCGAGTGGCTTTGTGTCTTTGATGGAGGGCTCGACTTTGCAATCGGTGAGGACTTGTAGTGAGTTAGGGTTCAGATTTACCTTGAAATCCTGTCCTTCGGGCGCATCTTCGGGGTTTTCTTTTGTGAAGAGGTGGTCGTAGAGGCGGACTTCGGCATTTAGTGCGTATTCGGCGGAGACCCAGTGGAGGGTTGATTTTACCTTGCGTCCATCGGGGGCGTCACCGCCTCTTGTAGCGGGGTCGTATGTGCAGTGCAGTTCGGTGATGTTGCCGTCGGTATCTTTTGCCACGTCGGTGCACTTTACGAAGTAGGCATAACGGAGTCTTACTTCCCGGCCTGGGGCGAGGCGGAAGAATTTTTTGGGTGGTTCTTCCATGAAGTCATCGCGTTCGATGAAAAGCTCTTTCGAGAATGGTACTTTTCTCGTGCCGGCGGAGGGGTCTTCGGGGTTGTTTATTGCGTCAAGTTCTTCCGTTTGATTTTCGGGGTAGTTTGTGATAACAACTTTAAGGGGGTTTATAACGGCCATTACGCGGGGGGAGGTTTTGTTTAGGTCTTCGCGGAGGCAGTGGTCGAGCAGAGCGATGTCGATGGTGGAATTGAATTTGTTTACGCCGATGACTTTGCAGAAGTTTCGAATTGCAGATGGCGAGTAACCGCGGCGCCTGAGTCCGCAGATGGTTGGCATTCTCGGGTCGTCCCAGCCGGAGACGAGGTTTTCGGCAACGAGCTGGAGGAGTTTTCGCTTGCTCATTACGGTGTAAGTGAGGTTCAGTCGTGCGAATTCAATCTGCTGGGAATGGAAGATGCCGAGCTTTTCGAGGAACCAGTCGTAGAGCGGGCGGTGGTTTTCAAATTCGAGTGTGCAGATTGAGTGAGTGATTTTTTCGATGGAGTCTTCGAGGCCGTGCGCCCAGTCGTACATTGGGTAGATGCACCATTTGTCGCCGGTTCGCGGGTGTGGGGCGTGGAGGATTCGGTACATGACGGGGTCGCGCATGTTGAGGTTCGGGTGGGCCATATCGATTTTTGCGCGAAGGGTGCGTGAGCCGTCAGGGAATTCGCCCGCGTGCATTTTCTCGAAGAGGTCGAGGTTTTCTTCTATGGAGCGGTTTCGGTGCGGGCCGTCTTTTCCGGGTTTGGTGAGTGTGCCTCGGTATTCTCTTATTTGTTCGGGTGCCAGGTCACAGATATAGGCGTCTGCCTGTTTTATCAATTGGAGGGCGTATTCGTACATTTGCTGGAAGTAATCGGAGGCGTAGTAGAGTCGGTCCTGGAAGTCGAAACCGAGCCATCGGACATCTTTGATTATGGCGTCTATGTATTCCTGCTCTTCTTTGATTGGGTTAGTGTCGTCGAAGCGGAGGTTGCAGGTACCGGCTTTGTTTTCGAGTGCGATGCCGAAGTTAAGGCAGATACTTTTAGCGTGACCGATGTGGAGGTAGCCGTTAGGTTCCGGCGGGAATCGGGTGGCTATTCGGCCTTGCCATTTGTTTGTCTTTAAGTCTTCTGCGACGATTGTTCGAATAAAATCGAGTCTTTCCGAATTATCTTCCGGGCTCATGCTGAGGCGGCCTTTCAAGCTCTTATATGTTAATTGGGTTATGTTTTAGCAGATTGGAGGGGCGGTGTCCAGTTTGTAGTTGGGGCGGCGGCAGGGGGGGGAATTCAAAGAGAGGTTTGATAATCAGGTTTTGTTTTGGTATATTAAGGTCTGTTTTTTGAAGGTTAATTTTCGGGAGGACATAATGTTTGATGTTGTATCAGCGATAGGCAATACGCCGCTTGTTGAGTTAAAGCGGCTTAACGGGAACCGGAAGGTTCGTGTACTGGCGAAGCTCGAGGGCAACAATCCCGGGGGGTCGGTGAAAGACCGGCCTGCACTTTATATGATAACCAAGGCGGAGGAGTCAGGCGAGCTGACGGAAGGCAAGACGATACTGGAGCCTACGAGCGGCAATACTGGTATAGCGCTTGCGATGATAGGTGCGTCGAAGGGATACCGGGTGGAGCTGACTCTACCCGAATGCGTGAGTACGGAGCGTCGTCATATTCTGGAGGCGTACGGGGCGAAGGTGATAATGACGCCTGCGCGAGAGGGCACTGACGGAGCGATACGGATGGCTCACAGGATCCTGGAGGAGCAGCCGGACAAATACTTTATGCCCAACCAGTTTGTTAATAAGAACAATCCTCTGGCGCATTACGAGACGACGGGGCCTGAGATTTTTGAGCAGACGCAGGGCGAGATTGATGTTTTTATTACCGGGATGGGCACGACGGGGACGCTGATGGGGGTGTCACGTTATTTGAAGGAGAAATCTGAAAAGATAAAGATAGTTGGGATTGAGCCTGACCCAGGGCATACGATTCAGGGTCTTAAGAATATGAGCGAGTCCATCGTGCCGGAGGTTTACGAGAAGTCGCAGCTGGACGATATTATCGAAGTACACGACCATGAGGCGTATGAGATGAGTCGTCGGTTAGCGGCTGAAGAGGGGATTTTTGCGGGTATTTCGAGCGGTGCGGCGGTAGCGGGAGCGTTTCGCATTGCTGAACAAATGAACAGCGGGACTGTTGTTACGATGATACCCGACCGTGGTGACCGTTATATCAGCACGACTTTGTTTCGGTCGACATGCGCGAAGTGCCCGCCGTAGCGGGAGTCAAAAGCGAGCCAATCGGTGGGGGTTTTTGCAGCGGTGGTACTACGGGCCCAAATGGTTATCTGGTTCTTGACAAGGTGTCTGTGGTAGCTTAAATTAACCATTTTAGCAGGATTTTGCCTGCAGAAGAGGAATCTTGAGTTATGTCAGAGAGTGTAGTTACACGTTTTGCCCCGTCTCCGACGGGTTATCTTCACGTAGGCGGGGCGCGTACGGCGCTATTTAACTGGCTTTTCGCTCGCCGGTATGGAGGTAAGTTTTTGCTTCGTATAGAAGATACGGACACGAAGCGCAACACGCCGACGGCGACGGCACAGGTGATTTCGGACCTGCGGTGGCTCGGTATTGATTGGGACGAAGGGCCTGAGGTTGGCGGTCCTAACGGGCCTTATATGCAGTCTGAGCGGCGGGAGATATACGATAAATATATAAGGCAGCTCATAGAGGAGGGAAAGGCGTATTATTGTTTTGAGACGACGGAAGAGCTTACCGCGATGCGCGAGGAGGCGTCAGCGCAGAAGAAGAACCTGAAATACTCTCGGCCGGAGGTATTTCCGAGCAAAAAGGAGATGGAAAAGGCGAAGGCGGACGGCAGGGGTGTGACAGTACGTTTTGCAGTGCCGGACGAGCCGATTGTGGTGCAGGACGTAGTGCGTGGTGAGGTGAGTTTTGCCGCCGGCGAGATAGGTGATTTTATCATTCAGAAATCGGACGGTTTTCCGACGTATAATTTTGCGTGTGTTGTTGACGACGAATTAATGGGTGCTACACATGTTTGTCGAGGTCAGGAGCACCTGATGAACACACCGGGCCAGCAGGCGTTGCAGGATGCGTTGGGTTTTCGTCAGCCGGTGTATGTTCATATGTCGGTGACGGTAAGTGAGAGTGGCGGCAAGCTGAGTAAGCGGGAGAGGCCGGAAGCTCTTCGTAAAGCCATCGAATCCCGTGATGATATAGACGTGAAGAAGCTGGCCGATGCTGGTGGTATAAGTATCGAGCAGGTGGAAATGTTTTTGAAAGGGGAAAGTAGCCCTGATATGCCCGTGGTAGACGCGATGGCCCAATCGATAGGTCTTCATTTGCCTGAAATAAATGTGGTTGATTTTTTCAACAGCGGTTATCTTCCGGAGACGATGGTGAACTTTCTTGCACTTCTGGGCTGGAACCCGGGCGATGGCCGTGAGATTATGACGGTGGAGGAACTAATTGGGTGCTTTGACTTTGGTCGTTTGACGAAGACTAACAGTCTGTTTGACAGGAAGAAGCTTTTGTCGTTTAACATCGAACACATTCGGATGTTGGGTGAGGAGAAACTCCTCGAGCGGTTCAGGGAATATTTGAAGGCGGTGAAATCTCCGGTCCTTTCGGCGGACGATGTACTTTTTAAGAGGATAATAAAGTCTTGCGAAGGGGCACGGACCCTGGAGGACATTGAGCTTAAGAGCAGATTTCTGTTTCTGGAAGACGAACAAATCGAGTATGATGAAAAGGCGGTAAAGAAGGTTTTGCTCAAGGGTGATTCTTTGGCGATACTGGCATTGGTTCGTGAGAAGCTGGCATCGATGGAAGAATTCAGCGGGGAGGGCATAGAGCAGATACTTCGTAATCTGGCGGAGGAAAAAGGCGTTGGGTTGGGCAAGGTGGCCCAGCCATTGAGAGTTGCTCTTTGCGGCACGACGGTGAGTCTGTCGATATTCGGTTCGGTGCAGATGCTTGGGAGAGAAAGGGCGCTTTCGAGGATAGACAGAACACTGAAGAAATTTAAAACAGGGAATCAAGCCTAAAGGAGTGGTTTGGATGTCGTTGCTTGTAACCGGTTCGATAGGGATTGACACGGTGACAACGCCGTATGGAGTGAGCGAGAACTGTATTGGCGGTTCAGCGGTTTATTTTAGTATGGCGGCGAGTTTTTTTAGCCCTGTGCGATTTACAGGCGTGATTGGCTCTGATTGTCCGTTTGATTTGAGGGAGGTTTTCTCAGGCAGGGACGTAGATTTGGAGGGACTTGAGGTCCGTGAGCACAGCAGGACTTTTCGGTGGAAGGGCTTGTATCACGACGCGATGAACGAGGCGGTGACAGAGAAGGTGGAGTTAAACGTGTTGGCTGAATCGCCTCCGAAGGTGCCGGATGCATACAGAAACAGCAAGTATTTATTTCTGGCGAACACGGCGCCGGCGCTTCAGATGGAGCTTTTGGGGCAGGTTGAGGCAGGTGTGTTTTCTGCGGCAGACACGATGAACTGCTGGATAGACGGGCATTTGAATGATTTGAAGGCGTTGTTGGGTAGAATAGATGCGTTGATAATTAATGAGGAGGAGTCGCGAATGCTTTCCGGCGAGAGCAATCTGCTTAAAGCGACGAAGAGTATACTGGCAATGGGGCCTGAAGTGGTGTTGATTAAGAAGGGCGATTCAGGCTCGATTATGTGTAATAAAATGGGAGAGCAGTTTATTCTTCCGGCGTTTCCGATGGCGGAAGTGAAAGACCCGACCGGTGCAGGCGATAGTTTTGCGGGCGGCTTTATGGGGTATTTAGCTCAGGCTGGGAAGACGGATTTTAAGTCGCTTAAGACAGCGGTTGCATACGGGACGGTTGTTGCTTCGTTTACGATTTCGGAGTTTTCGCTGGGGGGTCTTACCTGCTTAAAGCGGAAAGATATAGACAAAAGGCTTGAAGTTCTGAGAAAGGTGACAGGTTTTTAGTCAGTGGGATTCGATGCGTTGTTTTATAGCCATAGATATAGATGAGAACATTCGGAAAGCTTTTTCTGATTTGGAGCAGCAGATGCAGGCGCGGGCTCGGGGGGAAAATATAAATAGAAGCGATGTTAAATGGGTCCGGCCGGAACATGTCCATATTACGCTGAAGTTTCTTGGCGAGGTTAAGGACAAGCAGATTTCCGAGGTTTGCAATATAGTTGGTGAGCTTGCGAAACAGAGTAAGGGCTTTGAGCTTGATATAGAATCTGTGGGTTATTTCGGCGGCAAAAGCGCACGGGTCTTGTGGGTTGGGTCCGGAAAGGGCAAGGAGGAGCTTGGTTTGCTGGCAGGGGCGCTTGACGAGCGTTTGAGTTTGGCAGGATGGCCGAAGGAGACAAGAGAGTTTTCGGGGCACCTGACTTTGTGTAGAATAAGGAATACGTCGGCGGGTTTTAAGCTTGCACAGATGAGTAAGGATTATGAAGATTTTAAGCTCGGTGTTGTTTCGGTTGATTCGCTTTCGGTTTATCAGAGCGAATTGACACCGAGCGGCCCGAATTATACCGTACTTGTAAAATATGAATTGCAATAGGGAGCAAAGGGAATTGGAGATTTAAAAAATGGCAAAGAGTAAGAAGGTGCAGAAGATGTCGAGCGAGGGAGGCGGCAAGGAAGGTGCGTTGGAACGAGTGATAGCACAGATAGAGAAGCAATACGGCCAGGGCGCGATTATGCAGATGAACGAGCAGAGTTACGCGAGGGTTCTGGGTATTTCGACGGGCTCTCTGTCTTTGGACTTGGCTCTCGGAGGGGTGGGGATTCCCCGCGGGCGGGTGACGGAGCTTTTCGGGCCGGAGTCTTCAGGCAAGACGACGCTCGCTCTTCATGTGATTGCCAAGGCGCAGCAGGCAGGCGGTGTGGCGGCGTTTATAGACGCCGAGCATGCTCTTGATACGACGTGGGCCAAGAGTCTTGGTGTTGACGTGAGCAGTATGCTGGTGAGCCAGCCTGACAGCGGCGAACAGGCGCTGGATATAACGGAGATGCTGATAAAGTCGAACTCGGTGGACGTTATAGTTATTGATTCGGTTGCGGCGCTGACACCGAAGGCCGAACTTGAAGGGGATATGGGCGCCAGCCATATGGGCCTTCAGGCTCGTTTGATGAGCCAGGCGATGCGGAAACTTACGGGGGTTATCAGCAAGAGCAAGACATCGCTTGTTTTCATAAACCAGATTCGGATGAAGATAGGCGTGATGTTCGGTAACCCTGAGACAACGACGGGCGGCAGGGCGTTGAAATTTTACAGTTCCATTCGACTCGATATAAGGCGACTGGCGACGATAAAGGAGGGGGACAAGGCCATAGGAAGCAGGGTGCGGGCTCGTGTTGTCAAGAACAAGATTGCACCGCCGTTCAGGATCGCGGAATTTGATATTATGTTTGATAAGGGGATTAGTTACGAGGGCGACCTGATAGACCTTGGTATTGACTGCGAGGTGGTGCAGAAGTCGGGCGCGTGGTTTAACTATGGCGATGTTCGTCTTGGTCAGGGCAGGGAGAAGGCCAAACAGTATCTTGTTGAGAACAAGGAATTGTGCGAGGAGATAAAGAACAGGATTCTTGCTGCCAAAGG
>Ga0307378_10011358_pt1 | contig 11481 bp, 10 predicted proteins | sample UN1MG_FD_202238 | JGI IMG/M metagenome (GOLD analysis project Ga0307378, IMG submission 202238) | Soil microbial communities from Risofladan, Vaasa, Finland - UN-1 | ecosystem: Environmental > Terrestrial > Soil > Coastal area > Acid sulfate soil | place: Finland: Risofladan, Vaasa | collected...
ATTATTAATGCCATTATTACTTTTTTCATTGTTACCCTTTTCATTGTTACTTTTATCATTTATCTCTCCTAAATAATCACACTGTTTATTAAAATATTCTAACTCATATCCTAGTAAATTTCTAAGATGTATTTCACAATCTCTTTTGCCATACTTTCATATATGTCTTTTGCCATAAAACCCATAGAGCTAAACCCGTTAATTTCACCCGTGGCTATCTCATTACCTGTAGCTTTATCTAATAGGGCTAATTTAATGGTTATTGAAACTTCTCCGAACTTGATTCCGCCGCCTTCATATGAGATATCAGAGCTCGGTCTAAACTCAGCAACCTCACCCAAAACAATAATTGTATCTGAAGCCGGGATGTTAGTTATTTCAGAGTTGCTGACTTCTTTAAATTTGTCTTTGGAATCAAGAAGTGCTGCTGACTCGGCTGGAATTTTAGCTAGCGCTTCTTTTGGAAAATCCTCGATTTCAGTATCAAAGGTTTCAAACTGAACGGCCTGAAAATCCTTCAGTTTGGTTTTTGTGGGAGTAAAGTACGAAGTCGTCTTAATTTCTCCGCAGCCTGAAATAGCAAAAGCAATAAAAGCAAGTGGAACTAGAACGTATAATATTGAAATCTTTTTCATTTTTATTCGAGCCTCCGTGCTAACAAGTAGTATAAAATATCATACTTAAGGCACTTCATAAAGCTAATATGTATTTATTCTAAGATATCTCCAAAATAACAAATTCCCTAACTCCACCGGGAGCCTGGACTACAACATCATCATCTTCCTGTTTTCCGATGAGCGCACGGCCTATTGGAGACGTGATTGAAATCATTCCATTTTCAGGTTCTGATTCATCCGGGCCTACAAGTTGATAAGTTACAGTCTCGCCTGTATCTGAGTCTTCAAGCTTAACATGAAGCCCAAATGTTACCCTGTCTCTATTTTTTAAAGTTGCCGGGTCAATAACTTCAGCCCTGCTCAATTTGCTATCAAGCTCCTGGATTCGACCTTCGACAAAAGACTGCCTCTGCTTGGCGGTTTCATATTCTGCGTTCTCTGAAAGATCGCCCAGCGATCTGGCGTACTCTATTGCTCTTATTACATCGGGCCTTTCAACAGTTTTTAAACGATGCAGCTCTGCCGTCAGCTTCTTATGCCCATTGGGTGTCATAGGTACTCTTTCAACTGACACGATGTATACCTCCGATTATTTCGATAAAATATTTACAACTCATAAGTAGATACATAATTATACAACATCAATAGTAGTCCTGAATAGCTTTTACGTCCAGCCCTTCATTTATCATAACTTCAATAGCGCCCACAGCGGCTCTTGATGCAGCTATGGTAGTAAAATACGGCACTCTATGAATAATAGATGCTCTTCTGATTGAGTAAGACTGTGCTACCTCTTTTTCCCCGAAAGTTGTATTTATTACTAAATGAACTTCACCATTTTTGAGATGATCTACAACGTGGGGCCTTCCTTCGCTTACTTTCTTCACAAATATACAGTTAAGACCGGAACTCTCAAAATATGCCGCAGTACCGCTAGTTGCCATTATACTAAACCCAAGCTCAGATAACTTCTTAGCAATTAAATAAGCTTGCGGCTTGTCATCGTCCTTTACGCTAATAAAGGCTGTTCCTAGAAGCGGGAGATCGTTGCCTGCGGCAATCTGAGATTTTGCAAAGGCCCTTCTGATCTCAGTATCAATCCCCATCACTTCACCTGTCGACTTCATTTCAGGGCCGAGGATGGTATCAACACCCTGGAATTTCACAAATGGAAACACCGATTCTTTTACACAAATATGCTTGGGAACAATCTCTTGGGTGAATCCCAATTCTTCTAAGGTTTTCCCTATCATTACCTTAGTGCCGAGTTTAGCAAGCGGCACCCCAATTGCTTTACTAACAAAAGGAATCGTACGGCTAGCTCTGGGGTTTACCTCAATTATATAAACTTCCCAGTCTTTTACAGCGAATTGAATATTTACCAAACCCTTAACTTTGAGAGCCAGAGCGAGTACTTTGGTCTGGCGTTTAATCTCTTCAATTATTAAGCTCTCAATTGAATACGGAGGCAACACCATAGCGCTGTCGCCCGAGTGAACACCTGCTTCCTCAATATGCTCTAGAACTCCGCCCACCACAACTGTTTTGCCGTCTGATATTGCATCAACATCCACTTCTTTTGCATCTTTAAGGAATTTATCTATAAGAATTGGGTGATTTGGAGAAACTTTAACTGCCTCAGTTATATATCTCTTAAGTGCTTCCTCTTTATAGACAATCTCCATTGCCCTGCCCCCTAGAACATAAGAAGGCCTTACTACTATTGGGTAACCTATATCTTGGGCAATTTGTAGAGCTTCTTGCTGACTCCTGGCAATACCGCTTTGTGGCTGCCTAAGCCCAAGCTCTTGTACAAGGTCCCTGAACCTTTCCCTGTCTTCAGCAAGATCTATGCTATCAGGAGATGTCCCTATAATCCTCACACCCATCTCTTCAAGAGGTATCGCAAGTTTAAGTGGGGTTTGACCCCCTAAATGAACAATTACTCCCCAAGGGTTTTCCCGTTCAATTATTGATAAAGTATCTTCAAGTGTAAGGGGTTCGAAATATAGCCTGTCGGATGTGTCATAATCAGTACTTACGGTCTCTGGGTTACAGTTGACCATAATCGACTCAAAACCTTCTTCATTTAAAGAATATGAGGCATGCACACAGCAATAATCAAACTCAATCCCTTGTCCGATTCTGTTTGGACCGCCGCCAAGTATTATGACCTTCTTTTTATCGCTAGGTGGGGCTTCATCTTCGGTTTCATATGTTGAATAGAGATAAGGAGTGTGTGCTTCAAACTCAGCGGCGCATGTATCAACCATTTTATAGACCGGCTTCATATTATTTTTGAGCCTGATTCCTCTTATCTCATCTTCTGCTTTCCCAACAAGCTCGGCTATTCTAATATCAGAAAAGCCATATTCTTTAGCAAGCCTAAGTAGGTCTAGCCCGATTTGGCCGTTTGCTTCTTTAAGTTTATTTTCAACATCCAGTATTTGTTTTATGTTCTGTAGAAACCACCTGTCTATGTATGTAAGGTTAAATATTTCCTCAATATCCATCCCTGCTCTAAAAGCGTCTGCCAGATACCATAATCTCTCAGGATTGGGAGTTCTCAGCTTCTGTTTTATAAGATCCAAATCGCCTGTAATCGGCTCAAAGCCCCAGGAGTCAATCTCAAGTGAGCGCATGGCTTTTTGAAGAGACTCTTTAAAGGTCCTGCCAATTGCCATTACTTCCCCAACTGATTTCATCTGCGTTGTGAGAGTAGGCTCAGTTTGTGGAAATTTTTCGAAAGTAAATCTTGGAATTTTGGTAACGACGTAATCTATCGTGGGTTCAAATGAAGCCGGTGTATATTTGGTGATGTCATTTGATATTTCATCAAGCGTATAACCTACAGCAAGTTTGGCTGCAATTTTGGCTATTGGAAATCCGGTAGCTTTTGAGGCAAGAGCTGAGCTCCTAGAAACCCTGGGATTCATTTCTATCACAACCATACTTCCGTCTTCAGGGTTAAGACCAAACTGTACGTTTGACCCTCCGGTATCAACACCGATTTCTCTCATTATATCTACTGATGCGTCTCGCATCCTCTGATATTCTTTATCCGTCAGAGTCTGAGAAGGAGCTACTGTAATAGAATCTCCGGTATGAACTCCCATAGGATCAAAATTTTCAATTGAGCATATAATCACTACGTTATCAGCAGTATCGCGCATTACCTCAAGCTCATATTCTTTCCACCCCAAGACTGACTGTTCAATTAGTATTTCGGTAGACGGGCTTAAATCGAGCCCGGATTTAACGAATTCCTCAAATTCTTCTTTGTTGTATGCAACACTTCCGCCTGCTCCACCAAGAGTAAAAGACGGCCTAATTATCGCAGGAAAACCTATTTCTTCCACCACACTCCAGGCTTCTTCCATTGTATGAGCAATGCCGCTTCTTGGAACTTCAAGGCCGATATTAATCATAGCTTCTTTAAAGAGCTGACGGTTTTCAGCTTTTTGAATTGCCGGTAATTTTGCTCCGATTAATTCAACGTTGTATTTTTCAAGCACACCTGATTCTGCAAGGTCCACTGCGATGTTAAGAGCAGTCTGACCGCCTAGGGTTGGCAACAGCGCTTGAGGGCGCTCTTTCTTGATGATTTTCTCAACAATATCCGGATGAAGAGGTTCTATATAAGTGCGGTCTGCAAAAGAAGGATCGGTCATAATTGTGGCGGGGTTACTATTGACGAGAACTATTCGATATCCCTCTTCTTTAAGAGCTTTGCAGGCTTGGGTGCCCGAATAATCAAATTCGCAGGCTTGCCCAATTACAATTGGGCCCGATCCTAATAGGAGTATAGTTTCAATATCAGTGCGTTTAGGCATATTTTACTTTATTTTTAGGAATTACCTGTAAATTTCACGCAGTTTACTACAATTCCCCTTAACTAAATTATAAGGTTCCCCCAAATGTTATTTAAATATTTGTTGCCTCTTATGGTCGAGAAAAAGCAAGTAATATAGACAACTTAGACAACAGCAAAATTTAGCCTAGTACGTAGGTTGGCAAGCACTTAGGCAATGAATTTATACCTAAGAATTCAGAAACTATCAAATATAAGGGAATATTTAAGAATAAGTGTTAGGACTCAGCAATTTCCGGCTCTTTGTCAGATTCGGGCTCGGGATTATTTCCAGCCTCTCTTTTCTTCAAAGTACCCATAACATGAACCATTCTCTGGATTGCTGTATATGAGGAAAAAGCCAGTATCAGTATTAAAGAAAGCTTAAGCAAATAGTTATCAGATCCGTAACCAAAGGCATTTGCAATCAGGTTCCCGAAAAAGTTGAAGACTGAAAGAACACCGAGATAAACAACTCTTTCTGTTCTCTGCATAATGCCGACTTCACACTTCACACCCAAGCCTTCTGCTCTTGCCCGTGTGTAACTTACCATTGTTGTAGAGACGAGTATGAAAAAGACTACGTATGAAAAAATAGTTCCCTGAAAGAGGCTAAGTAAGCCTACATAAATAAAAGCTTCTGAAATCCTATCTAAACTTGAATCAAAAAAAGCACCGCTTTCACTATTGATCCCCTGCGCTCTAGCAACCCGGCCGTCAAATATATCAAAAGTCGACCCGCCAAGAACCAAGATACCCCCAATAAAAATTAATCCGTAATGATAAGCCAAACCGGTAAGCACTCCAACGACTAGAGTGGATATCGTCAGAATGTCAGGATGGATCTTTATTTTGAGAAGATACTCTTCTATCGGCAACATCAACAGAAGCCACCAGGTCTTAATTCCGCTACCTAATAGTTTGGATGCTTGCGGACCCTCGTTGTTTTTAGATCTTTGTGTTATTTCTTCGGGTTGAGTCATTATTCAAATCCACGTCAACTTTGTTACAAATTCATCTTTTATTTGAAAATAACAATATCAGCTTTATAGTAACCAAGCAAGGAACGAGATAGCTCTAGTTATTTACAGTGATAAATAGATACTTAACCCCTGATGCCCTTTGTTTTAATTTGTCCCCGTAATTTAGGGCTTCAGATTTTGTGGAAAAGGTACCTACTCTTACCCGATACCAGGTCTTATTATCTGGGGTCTCTACTTGTTTAATAAAGGCTGGGTAGCCATTAGATTTTAGTGAGTTCATAAGCTTATTAGCTTCTGTTTGGTTTTGAAAGGCCCCAATCTGAACAGTGTAACGACCATTCGGATCGATCTTAGGCATTGTACTCTTATCTGGCGGAGTATCTTGTTTTGTTGGCGGTGTTTTTTCAACAACAACCTTAGGAGACTCATTCTCTTTTATTACCTCTTTTGAATCAGCCTCAGATTTATCTTTCATTTTCTCAGGTTGTGGTGTTTGTGACGGGGTTTCTATCTGAGGCGTATCTTTAGAGTGAGATTCTGTGCTATCAGTATCAGCGGTAGCTTCTTTAGAATCCTTATCAACAGAAGATTCAGCATCTTCATCTAGAATATCTTCGTCCAAAACAACCACTTCAGACTCCATTTCAAGTGGCGCAATTTTTTCACTAGCAATTTCATCTGATGCGCCGTACTCTACTTCTGGAGCTTCGATATCGTAGCTTTTTTGGACAGTATTCGTATCCGGGCCGCCTAGCCCTTTTCCTATTATAACTCCCAGGCCGAAGACAACGACAAAAAGAATTGCGAATGTTATAAAGAGTGAAATTATCTTACTATTCTTTGGACCAGAGTTATTATTGCTCATTTCTCACATCCTCTCCGGAGCCGAAACTCCGAGTAGCTTAAGCCCGTTGCCGAGCACTGTTTGCGCGCACGTTATTAGATACAACCTAGCGCTGCTAATATCATTATTTTCGTCTACCACTCTGCATTTATTATAATACACATGGAACTGCGCTGCTAGCTCTTGAAGATAATATGCAACTTTATGAGGAGCTAAAGATTTAGCGCTATCTTCTAGAACTTCAGGGAAAAGTAGAAGTTTTTTAACAAGATCAATTTCCTCAGGAGCTTTTAGGAGTGCTAAATTATTACTGGATTGAGTTATGCCCTCTTCTTGAGCTTTCCTAAAAATGCTGCCAATTCTGGCATAAGCGTATTGTATGTAATAGACCGGGTTTTCACTTGATTCCTTCTTGGCCAGATCAAGATCAAAATCCAGATGACTTTCAGAGCTTCGCATTAGAAGGAAAAAGCGCATCACATCTGCTCCAACCTCCTGTGCAACTTCCTTTAGTGTTACATAACTCCCAGCCCGTTTTGACATTGCCACTTCTTTGCCTTCCCTCATAAGTCTGACGAACTGAATAAGAAGCACATTGAAGCGTGAATCATCCAATCCTATTGATCTTAGAGCAGCCTTAAGTCTCGACACATGACCATGATGATCGGCGCCCCAAACATTAATAATTCTATCAAACCCGCGTTCATATTTATCAAGATGATAGGCAATATCGGCAAGAAAATATGTCGGACTACCATCGCTTTTTATGAGAACCCAATCTTGCGTATCCCCAAATTCGGTAGCCTTAAACCAAAGCGCCCCTTCTCGTTCTTCAAGAACACCTTTGCTATTAAGAAGAGCCTTAATCTGACTTAATTTAGTATCTTCAGACTCAGCTGATACTGTGTGAATATTCTCTACCTCGCTGTACCATTCATCGAAAAGTACATTTATATCGGCTAAATCTTTTTTTATCTCTTCAAGTAGTATCCCTTTGGCCAGTTCCCTACAATACGTTGACGCTTGTTCTGCAGAATCCTGAAGAAGAGAATCCCCTTTTTCAGCTTTTATTTGAGAGGCTATATCCTTAACATATTCGCCTTTGTACCCATCCTCCGGCAACTCCTCACTGTGTCCGAAGAGTTCTTTGTATCTTATAAGGACAGACTCCCCTAGAAGGTTCATCTGTCTTCCGGCGTCGTTTATGTAGAACTCTTTGGTAACATCATAGCCTGAGGCGCTCAGGATTCTGGCCACGGTATCGCCGACTACAGCATTTCGGGAATGTCCCATATGAAGAAAGCCTGTAGGGTTGGCGCTTACAAATTCCACCAGCACCTTCTCTCCGTTTCCTAAATTACTTGTACCAAATTTCTCACCGGCATTTTCTATTTGTAAGAGCTTATTAACAATTGCTTCTTCTTTTACATAGAAATTTATAAATCCAGGCCCTGCAATTTCTACTTTATTAAATAGTTCGTCTTTTTCTTGAGGGAGGTTTTCGATAATCAGCTCGGCAACTTCCCGGGGTTTTTTGCCAATCTTGTTAGCGATTAACATAGCGGTGTTTACTGAGAAATCGCCAAACTCTTTTCTCTTGGGCATACCCACTTCTATTTCTACTGATAAGTCAGTAAGGTCTAGATTCTTTCCTATCTTCTCAACGGACTGGGAGACTACATTGATGATGTCTTCTTTCATATTGGTATGCAATTACACCACATAATTTTTCATGTTACAAGGAGCCATACGGCTCTTTCATAAGGTTTATTTGTGTCGCTTCGTGCTTAAACAGTTATCAATTTGACTCAAAAAGGGGAACGGATTCCATAGGAGATAGATGTGAGACATCATTTATAACATCGATCCTAAGACTGCCGTCTTCTGAGATTATAATGTTTTTTGAAGTGGCCTCAATGTGAAAATCTCTAAATCCCTTAAGCCCCACACCAGTAATTTTACAAAGTAGTGTAATAATAGTGAGGTTGTGACTCACAACTACAACTGTCTCTCCGATATGGTTCTGATGAACTTTTTCAAACACTTTCCAGGCTCTATTCTGGACTTCAACCAATGACTCCCCGCTCGGAAGTCTCAGAGTTTCAGGGCTTTCCCTCCATTGTTTAAGAACTTCCGCATATTTATCTCTTATATCGGGAAAGCTTAGTCCTTCTAAGTCCCCCTGGTTCATTTCCTGAAGTCCGGGTTCTAGCTGCACTGTAATATTATGATGCTCAGCTATATGCTGTGCTGTTTCATGAGCTCTTTTCAAATCACTTGAATAAATGGCCTTAATATTATGATCTCTCAAAGAATGGGCCAATTCTCGGGCCTGCTTTTTACCATTTTCATTTAAGACAATATCTGCAACCCCTTGGCACCTGCCGATCCTGTTCCAGTCTGTCTCTCCATGTCGTATGAGGATGAGGTTCATTATTTCTTCCCTAATTAATTTGGATTACTGCTTATTGTTAAATGTGAGTTCCACCCCTTTATTTTTAGCTTCTTCTGCAAGCTCAGTAGGTGGCGGAGGAAGCGGAGCGGAGCGAACTATAGCCTGTTTACAAAAACTATCAAAAACAGAATTCCCTGAAGATTTTGTGATTGTTACATTGTTCACATTCCCATTTGCATCTACTTTAAAAAGTACTGACGTTGAAAGACTACCATCTGTTGAGACTCCAGGTGGCATTGTCCAGTTACGGCTGATTTTTCTATGAACTTGATTGGAGTAAGTTTGAATAATTAATGGACTTATTGAAGAGCCTCCGCTTGAGCTCTTGGCTGAACTTCCTTCTGAATCAGGCTCACCGCCGCTTTTCACATCATCGCCCATTGCAAGCCTCTGCTCTTCACCCATTTCTTCTTGTATCTCGTCCTCAAAGTTCTCACTAGGCTCTTGTGAATCCGGTTTATTATTTTTAAGTTCATCAAGAACCTTTTGTCTTTGAATGTCTTTTAATATTCTGTCTTTTTCTTTGTCGAAATCCTTTTTCTTCTCCGGCTTTTTCGTAGGTTTAGGCTTTGGTTTTTCAGTCGCTTTAGGCTTGGGTTTTTCTGTTGGTTTCGGAGTTGCTTTCGGTTTTGGCTTTTCGGTAGGTTGAGGCTTAGCTGTAGGCTCAGGCGTTTTAGCAATCTCTTTCTTTTCTTCTTTCTCTGGTTCTATAGGTATAACGTCTTTCTTGGGTTCTTCCTTTTTTGGTTCCTCTTTTACTATTTCTTTTTTCTCAGGCTCAGGTTCTGGAAGTGGCTCCTCTTCAACAACCTCTTCTGGCTCTGGTGGTTTAGGTTTAGGCTTAGGTACAGCTTTTTTAACAGGTGGCGGATTAGCGCCTCCTCCGGTTTCAAGACCCGATAGGGACACCTCTATAGGACCGGGATTACTGCTGTACTCAGTAGATCCGCTGAATCCCCAATAGAGTATAAGCACTACGAGACCTGCGTGCAGTGCAATGGAGAAAAACATCCCTAAACGATTAGAAGAGTCTTTTTTGGATGGCTTCATTGCCACAATTACCCTTTATTATTTTTTTGGAACAGGCTCGGTTATCAGACCTAATTTGGTTACCCCTGCGTTTCTAATCTCAGACATGACCTCAACAACAGAACCGTAGGGAACATTTGTATCAGCTCTTAGAAATACTTCTTCTTCTCCTAGTTCTTTACCCTGTTCAGACATAAGTGTTCTGATCTCAATTCTGAGTTCTGAAAGTGAAAACTGCTCTTTATCAATAAATATTTCTCCAGCAGAATTTAGCGTCACCACAATCTTTTTTTCACGGTCTAAAGAAGGTATAGGCTGAGAATCGGTTTTGGGCAGATCAACATCAACACCCTGATATAGAATAGGTGTGGTAACCATAAATATTACGAGCAGTACGAGCATAACATCAACAAATGGAGTTACATTGATCTCTGATAATACTGAGCGTCCTCCGCCATTATTTGTCTGCATACTCATTTCTTAGTCCCTAAACCTTTTTAACATACCTATCTATGATATTTAAAAATTCTGAGGAGAAATTGTCCATGTCCACATCTATCTTCTTTACTCTGCTTAAGCAATAGTTATATCCAATCACCGCTGGTATAGCGGCGGCCAAGCCAACTGCTGTAGCGATTAGCGCCTCTGCTATGCCTGGGGCAACGGCTTGAAGTGTGGGAACGCCCTGACTACCGGCGAGCCCTATGAATGAGCCCATGATACCCCAAACCGTTCCGAATAGACCAATGAAAGGAGCTGCACTACCTGTGGTTGCCAAAAAAGTAAGCGACCCCTCAAGCTTTGAAATTTCTGATGACATAGTCCGCTTTAGTGCTCTTTCTACTAGCTCTACAACACCAAGCTCCGTATCAATCAACTCTGGTGTGCCGCCCAGTTCCGGATTTTGAGAAGCGCTGCCGGATCTGGACTTTCTAATCTTGAGTATTTCTGTATAACCTGCCCTAAAGACTTCTGCAATTGGGCCGCCCATATGTTTTGTCGAGGTATAGAGGTTGCCAAAGTTGCCGCTAGCTCCGTATAGTTCTAAAAATTTCTCAGAGCTTTTGGTTGCCTTTTTCAATACAAAATATTTAGAGAAAATAATTGCCCAGGAAACAACAGACATAAACAAAAGAAGCAACAACACTGCTTTTACAACAGGACCGGCCTGCGTAACCAGCCCTAATATATTGATTTGTTCTGCTTCAGAACCTATTGGCGCCTGTAACACAAAATATATCCAGTTTGTCATATTTTTTTAACCTGCTGATAAGTTAGATTTCGGACTTGAACAGACAATAATTTACCTGATTTTATGTACATATGAGCTACTTCTAAAGGTTGATCTAAAGTTTTCCATACATATAGATCAAAAGCAATAATATATTTGGCATAATAGCAATCAAACTATTAGATTTTCTATATAAAATGTATAATAGTGGCTTAATCACGGCAAAAGAAGATTGTTTTATGAATATAGGAGGTTGATTTTGAATAAAATTATCCAGTTAACTTTGTTGCTAAGCATATTATTCTTAGGCGTTGCTACTGCTAACTCTCAGGAAGACAGATATACATTGGTCATAGAGGAAAGTTTTTATGTAGTAAAGCCTGAGAATAGTGAGAAATTTCTAGAGGTGTATAGAGAAAAGTTAATGCCTTTTTGGAGCGAGATGCAAGACAGGGGAATTATAGTTGGTGAA
>Ga0307378_10011360_pt1 | contig 11481 bp, 4 predicted proteins | sample UN1MG_FD_202238 | JGI IMG/M metagenome (GOLD analysis project Ga0307378, IMG submission 202238) | Soil microbial communities from Risofladan, Vaasa, Finland - UN-1 | ecosystem: Environmental > Terrestrial > Soil > Coastal area > Acid sulfate soil | place: Finland: Risofladan, Vaasa | collected...
GGATTTGTCAAGCTTGACGAGGATGGTAAGGTCTTCCAGGTCAACCTGGTCTATGACGAGAATGAACTCGTCGGCGACCGCAAGGAGTGCCCGGGCACATCCGACGACATACTCGAGTACTTGCCGAGCCTTCCTGAAATCAAGGAACTCCTGGTCCACAAGTCCCAGGCGACCGACAGGGCGTTGAGCTACATCGGCAAGTTGGAGAACCTGGAAACACTGATGATGTGGGATGCCGAGGTCAGCGACGACGGCATCGCCCACCTTGCCCGTCTGCGCAACCTGCGGAGTATCTTCACCGGTGGAGCACCGCTCACTGACCGGTCGCTGACGGTCATCTCGCAGTTCAAGCAACTCCGCGACGCCAGTCTCTCGGGGAACAAGTTCACCGACGCCGGCCTTGCCAACCTCGAGGACCTGACTCAGCTCGAAATCCTGTGGCTCGGCTCGCCGGACAACAATATCACCGACGCCGGCCTTGTGCATCTCGGCAGCCTCACCAATCTGAAGGAACTCGAGCTGCAACGCATCAATGTTTCGGAAGACGGCCTGAGCAAGCTGCAGAACCTCAAGAACCTGAAGAGGATCGTCCTTTATCCCGAACTCACTCCCGAAATGATCGACCGGCTTTCGGACGCCTTCCCGTTGCTGAAGGAACAGGCCGCCCGCGATGCCGCCTACTCGGCGGCACAAAGAGAGCGGCACCAGGAATGGGAGCAACCATCCTACAAACTGGACCTGGGACAGGTCCTGACCTATGTCGTGTCGTCGAGTTCAAGACGGATTGCCAGCAAGGAAGAGGAACCCCGAGCCAATGCCGGCAAGCGCGAAATCTGGGTGGTGGGCAGGAACGCAGACGGCAGCCTCCGCCTTCTCGCCCGCACCGGGTCGCATGCTGTTCTCGAAGACGGTACGTCTGAGGACGAAAACGTGAGCCTTGCCGCCTTCAACCTCTACCCGAATGGCAGAACGGATTTCGGCCCGCACTGGAGCCTCTACACTGGAGCAAAGGAATGCTTCATCCAGTTGCGGCCGAAGGAAGGACCGGCCAGTTTCTGGGAAGTGTGCGACGAGGAAGCGGGCAGGACTATCCGGTATGGCTTTCTCGGTGACAAGATGGCGCATCCCATGCAGTACTGCACGTTCAGCCTCTCCGCGATTGACGATTACAAGGCAGAGATCGGCAAGGTGCACTTCAACATCACAAAGGGTGTGGTGTCGAAGATCGAGACCAGCTTCTTGCAGACAAGGGATTTGTTGCAGAGCGGCATGCGCACCGTTGAATTGAGGACGATCGCGACCATCGAGCCGGCACTGCTGGCTGAGTTGTCGAAGGATGGAGAGACGTATGTGAAGGCGCTGAGAAGCTACAAGGACGTAATCTGGCACTTGCGGGAGCGCCCCGACGCGGTCGATGACGCGCTGTCGGAGGCCGAGGAAATCCTCGCCTCGGCGGAACGCGAGGTGACGCATCCCATGATCAAGGAGCAACTCAAGAAGGACCTGGCGCAGCACGAAAAGGAACGTTCGTATTTGGCCAAGAGAGCGAAGGCAGAGGGAGCGCTCATCAACCACCCCTCGCCCCGGTGGGAAGCCGAGGATTTCGACGGCCGGAAATGCTCGCTCGGCGACTACCGCGGCAAAGTGACGATCCTGTGCTTCTGGGAGAGCCGCGGCGGATGGCGCGTCCGCCTGATGAGGGACCTCGTGACGCGCTATGCCGGTACGGCGGTCGTCGTTCTCGGCATGAACACGGATCGTTTTCCCGTGGAGGCCCGCTATGCCATCAAGAACCTCGGGTTGACAAACCGGAATCTGCACGCCGCAGAAATCTCCGGCAAGTACGGCACAGGGGGATACGTGGGGCAGGTCATCATCGATCAAGGCGGCATCGTGCGGTACATCCAGAGCGGGTATTCGCTGGGTGTGAGGGACGAGATAGCCGGCTCTGTTGACGAGTTGCTGGCCGCCGAGCCGGGTGGGAAGCCGGAGCCGCAGCAGAAGTAGGAGCCTAGGTCGGCAGAGCAGCAGAAACCAGCCCAACGGGAAGCCAGGTGCTGCATAGGAATCTGCCTGACATCTCAATCTCAACGTGCACGTTGAGCCTGCTATCAAGCCTGATCCGCGCCTGCTCCAACGCATCTCCCGGTGCTGGCGTGCTGACCCTATTGCTCGCCGTGTTTCCTGCCTTTAACCGGAAACCGGGAAACCCACATGTCAATCCCGCACCGTAACGCAGACAAGGCCCTTCTGGCAGAGACGGGCTGAGGGCGATTGCACCGGGAGAAACGCACGGTCCCGCCGATGGATACTGGAATGTCCCGAACACCTGGGCGCTCGAATCGCCCGCCAACCCTTCACCCACCATTGAAACGATGGGCTATTCCTCAGCCGTCCCTACAGGACCAGGATCCCAGACGCCGGGGGTCGCGCCGGGCGGCGATGGTATCCGGCCTTCACGCGAGTCCCGTAGGGACGACTGATCTCCAGCCCACCAGTTCACTGGTGGGGATGAAGACGTGCCAACCGGCGGCAACCGTGGACCTGCCGCCGTATGAGCATTCGGACGAGGGCGAACACGACGGTTCGCCCCTACCGGCAAATCGTCCGTGGTTTGGACTTTCCGACAAGGGCGGGCAACAGTGGCCCGCCCCTACATGCCAAACGGCAGTTGGCAGTTGAACGTTCTGCGTTCGATCCCATCTTCCCCACCCCACCCCATCTTCGTCACCTCATCATGGGCAGGTAGATCGTCTCCACTTCGAGGCAGAACAGCGCCATCGCTGTGGAGTACACGCGGCCGCCCTGGGCGCCGTAGGTCTGGTCGGGGTTCCAGCTCCCGTCGAGCTCCTTGGCGAGGCCTTTCACCTGGAGGTTGCGCAGCGGGTCGGTGAACGTGTTGCGCCACTGCACCCAGTACATCGAGTTCACCCGCTTCACCTGGAACATCGCGAGGGTGACGTAGTAGGTGTGATAGAGGTTGTCGAGCCGGGGGCCGGCTTTCTGGATGTAGTCGAGTGCGGCGATGATTTCGGGGTCGCGGGAGGTCCAGCCCATCATCTGCCGGCACAGCGTGGAGGCGGCAGTCATCGTGGGGGTACCGCCGCTGCTGCCCTGGGCGCCGATGGTCTTGGTGTAGCCGGTGGTGCCGTCGGGGTTGATCGATTCGCGCAGCCACTGCTTCACGCGGTCGATCGATTCCTGCGGCACGTTGAGGCCGCTGATGTAGCCCGACTTCAGCCCGAGGACGACCCAGGCGGAGACGGACGTGTCGACGCGGGCGGGGTTGTTGCCGAGGTAGTCCCAGCCGCCGTTGGGGTTCTGGTTGGCGCAGCAGAAGTCGACCGCCCTCTGGGCGGGCATCCTCAATGCGGGCGTATAGGACATTCCATACGCCTGAGACAGTGCCATCGTGCAGATGCCCTGGGTGTAGAACCGCTCGCCGAAGCTGCCGTCGGCTTGCTGGCGGGTGACGAGCCACTTGAGGCCGCGCGACACGGTCTCGCGGTACTTGCCTTCACGATCGGTGTCGCCGTTGGCGAGGAAGCACAGGATTGCGAGGCCGGAGACGGCGGCATCGCAGTTGTGGTTGGCGCCCCATTTCTGGGAGTCCCAGCGGCCATCCTGCCCTTGGGCATTCTTGAGCCATTCGAGGCCGGTGTTGACGATAGTGTCCGTTACAGTCCGCGGTCCTGTTGTTCGCTTGGGCTTGCGGTATTCCCAGCCCGGAGGCCCCTGCGGCCCGTGGTAGCCGGAATGTTCCGACGGCAGGCTGATCACCTCCAGGCGCGGGGGAAGATCATCAACGTATTCCCGCAGGCCCGGCATGGTGTCCGCCATAGCTAGGTCCTGGTCCTTGCTGTCCATCTCGGCGTAACCCCGGCGGTCCTGGTCGGCTTCGATGGGGTCGGGCGGATCGGGGTCGAATCTCGGCGGTTCCACGATGGGAGGCGGTGGAGATGGCTCCTCGATTGCGTAGTCATCATCGATCCCCACTCTGTAGACGTTATCGTTTGGCGCGGTCTGATTCCACTGGATCTGGCACAGGATGAGCAAGATGATGGCGTGCAAGACGGCGGATGCGAGCCAGGACGGAGCCGCGAAGGCGATCCGTTCCACGGCGTGGGTGGTCCCTCGTTCGTCGAGCGCGACGGCCGCAGTATGATTCCGGTTCATGGCCCTCTCCTTTCACAACGACTGCCCTCATATCGATCGCGGGCACACGGCGTGCCCGGCGGAATTCCCTCTTGTCGAACGCGCCCGCCGGTTCATTGCGAGGGGGCGGGCGATCGGCGCACCATCAGCAGGCGGTCGAGCCGTATTCTCGATCGCAGACCGCATCTCGATGGCAGTGAGCGATTGCTACTTCAAGACCGGCAGGAAGCGGTAGTACACCTCGAGGGTGAACACCGCCATGGCTGTCTGGTAGACACGGCCACCGTGAGTGCCGTAGGTGCCGGTGGGATCCCAGCTTCCGTCGAACTCGGGGCCGCGACCCTTCACCTGCAGGGCGATAAGCGGGTCACGCAGCTTCTTGTTCCAGTCATCCCAGATGGGGCCGCCCGCCTGGAACATACACAGCGTGCCGTAATAGTAGTAATACTCGTTCTGCAGGTTTGGGCCGCTCCTCGCGAGGTAGTTCAGGCCCTTCTGCATGTCTTCGCTGTCGCGGGGCCAGCCCATGAACTGCCTTCCGAGCGTGGCAACGGCCGTCATCGCCGGGGTGCCGCCGCCCGTGCCCTGGACGTTCGGGTTGCGCTGGTAGCCGGTTGTGCCGTCGGCGTTGATTGATTCCCGCAGCCACTGCTTGATCCGCTCGATGGCCTGCTCGGGCGCCTTCAGGCCGCTGGCGTGGGCCGACTTCACGGCCATCACACACCAGCCGGTAACGGACGTATCCACACGCTCGGGGTTGTTTCCGTTGTAATCCCATCCGCCCTTGGGGTTCATGTTGTTGATGAGGTGATCGACGGCCTTCTGAGCCATGGCTCCCCACCGCTCGTTGCGGGTGAGGCCGTAGGCTTCGGAGACCGCCATGGTGCAGATGCCCTGCGTGTAGTAGGTGCCGGCGAAGAAGCCGTTGTTGTTGCTCTTCTCCATCCATTCGAGTGCCTTGTAGACGGTCTGGCGGTATTTGCCTTCCCTGTCGGTTTCGCCGTGGCCGAGGAAAGCGAGCAGGGCGAGGCCGGTGACGGCGTTGTCGACGTTGCCGCCGGCCCCCCACTTCACGGAGTCCCAGTGGCCGTCAGGTTCCTGCACGCGTGCAAGCCAGCCGAGCGAATCGATAACGGCCTTCTCGGATCCTCTGCTTCCGCCGCCGCGCATAAGGCCCTTGCGCTTGCCGCTTCCGCCGCGGCTGCGGTAGATGCCGAGGAAATGCCCGGGGGCGCCGTCCTCGCCCAGTGCCAGCTTCGCGATCTGCAGCGGCGGGGCCTCGTCGGGCTCCATCTCATTGAAGCCGGGCACGTCCACCAGTTGCTGATCCATCTCCATCTCTTCCATCTCTACTTCGGTGCTCGGGGCGTCATCTTCCAGCATTACATCCTCGAGCTCGGGTTGTTCCGGCTCGGGGACTTCTTCGACCACCTCGGGCGGCTCATCCGTCAGCTTCGCCACCACGTTCTTCTCGTTCTTGCTGGTAACATCCCACTGTACTTGCAGCATGATGAGGAACACGACGCCATGAATGACGGCCGATCCGAACCACGATGGCGCCTTGATGAGGATCGACTGCATCGTGTCGTGATGGCCCCCGGAGGGCACGCCGATTTCTTCCATCGGGTCATAACCTGGTTTTTCGTTGGCCACGGCATACTCCTTGTCTGAGGAAGATGACAGTTGTCGGTTATATCGTTTTCGGTCAGCCGCCGTGGGTGCCGGTTTCTTTGCCCGAACCCGGCACCGAGCGAGTCGCTGATGCGAACTATCGATTCTCCCTCGTCCGTGTATCCCGTCCGCCATCCTTCCGATGCTTCCGATCCGGCCCGAAGTGCCGGCTATCCGGCCAACAGCTCTTCGAGGATTCCCGCCACGTCTTCGGCGGCGACGGTCTGGCCCGGGTGCGGTGCGCCGGCGAAGAACGCCATGTGCGCCGGGTCGTCCGGCAGCCGGCCGTGCGAGCCTTTCACCAGCGAGGTGTCCGTCGAGATCGACCTGGTGGCCATGTTGATGAACAGCTCGCACGGGTCGTAGCCGGGCTTGCGGTGGATGTCGACCACGCGGGCAAAATCGGGCACCTTCGCGGGGTCATCCCACCAGTAGTAGGCAAACCAGCGGTCGGGCTGTGAAACCAGCACCAGCTCGCCCGACCGGGGATGATCGATCTTGAGTTCGGCCTTTTCGGCGTCACCGAGCACGGCCTCGATGCCGTCGGACCCGGCCAGTGCGGCCCGAGCCGCGTCAACCGCGCCCGGCTGAGCATACACGTGGGCAACTTGGTGATCGACCATCGCAAACGCCTTGCTGGCGGCGACGTCGAGGTATTCCATCCCGCCCACTTCGCGCACCTCGAGCAGGCCGGCCTGGCGCAACAGCACGTTGGGCAGAATGGCCCCGGTCACGGGCGTCATGCCGTATTCCGACAGCACGACCAGCTCGGCCCCGCCCGCCCGCGCCCAGTGCTTGATCTCGACAACCAGTTCATCGGTCCATTTCAGTTCCTCGCGGGTGCGGGGGCTGGTCGGGCCGAACTTCTGGAGCGGGTAATCCAGGTGCGGCAGGTAGATAAATGTCAGGGTCGGCTTGAACTGGTGAAACACCTCCCGGGCAGCGGCGACGATCCATTGGCTCGACTTGATCGACGCCATCGGACCCCAATAGCTCATCAGGTCGAAAGGGCCCAGGCGGCTGGTCAACTTGCCGTAAAGCCCCGCCGGCCGTGAATAGCAGCTCGGGATCATCCCGCCATCGTGCTTGTGGATCGGGGCGGGGGTCAGGATCGCGTCGGCTGTCGCGCCGATGCTGTTCTGCCAGAACAGGATGGCGCAGGTGAAATCGGGGTCTTTCTCGCGGGCGACTTCCCAGATCTTGCGGACCTGCACGAGGCGGTCCGACTGCTCCCAGAAGCTCACCCGCAGGAAATCGCGGGCGAACATGCCGTTGGCCACGATACCGTGTGCCGCCGGGTGCTCGCCGGTGGTGATGGTGGCCTGCACGGAGCAGGTGACGGCAGGGAAGCTCGGCCGCAGGGGGGCCGTACCGGGCAACCCGGCGATCGTGGGAACCGCAGCCCGGTCGCTGCCCATCGCCCACGACAGTCCCGCGATGTTCACCACCACTACCTTGCGCATCCCCGATGTCCTTTCATGCACAGTCCTGCCGTCCATCATATATAAACGGAGGCGGGTTCAGACCGGCGCACACGGACTGACGAATTCCGGCGAAAACCGTTTCAACGGTTTGCCCTAGGTCCACGGGAAAACGGTTGAAACCGTTGTTCCCGGCCCAACCGTTTCAACGGTTTCCGGCCCGTTACCCCCGCAATCCGCACATCCCGATCGCCTGCTGCACCGACGTCACGAACTCGATCGACAGCGCGTCCAGGATCTCCTTCGGTACCCTCTGGAGGTCCGGGCGGTTGCGGTCGGGCATGATCACCTTGTGAACGCCTTCGCGGTGAGCCGCCAGCAGCTTCTCCTTGATGCCGCCGACGGGCAGCACGCGGCCACGCAGCGTGATCTCGCCCGTGAACGCGATCGTCGGGTCGATCGTCCGGCCCTTGTATGCCGACACCAGCGCCGCGATCAGTGCCAGCCCGGCCGACGGCCCGTCCTTCGGCGTCCCACCCTCCGGCACGTGGATGTGGACGTCCGCCATATTGCTGCAATCCAGCTTCAGGTCACCGGCGTTGCTTTTCACGAATGTCAACGCAGCCTTCGCGGATTCCTTCATCACGTTGCCCAGCGAGCCGGTCAGGCTCAGCCTGCCCTTGCCGGGCACGAACGATACTTCGATCGACATCACCGACCCGCCGGTCTCCGTCCACGCCAGGCCCGTGGCTGTACCGGTGCTCGGCTCCGCGAGCATGTCGCCGAAGTAGGGCGGCGGCCCCAGGTAGGCCTGCAGGTCGCCGGGCTGCACCTCCAGCTTGCCCGTCTCGCCCTGGGCACACTTGCGGGCCACCTTGCGGCAGACTCCCGCCAGCCGGCGCTTCAGCTCGCGAACACCCGCCTCTCGCGTATAGCTCAGAATCACCTGGTTGATCGCCAGCCGGCTGATCACAAGGTCGTCCTCCTTCAGCCCGTGCTCCTTCAGCAGTTCGGGAATCAGGTGGCCGATGGCGATCTCGATCTTCTCGTTGGGCGTGTAGCCCGAGAAGCGGATCACCTCCATGCGGTCCCGCAGCACCGGCGGGATGTTCTCCAGCCAGTTGCCCGTGGCGATGAAAAACACGTCCGACAGGTCGAACTCCATCTCCAGGTAATGGTCGGTGAACGACTTGTTGTCGACCGGATCGAGCACTTCGAGCAACGCCGCACCCGGATCGCCGTGGAAGTCCCTGGAAAGCTTGTCGATCTCATCGAGGAGGAACACGGGGTTGCGGCTGCCGGCCTTGGAGATGCCCTTGATGATGCCGCCGGGCATAGCGGCCACGTAGGTGCGGCGGTGGCCGCGGATTTCGGCCTCGTCGCGCACGCCGCCCAGTGATTTCTTGAAGAACTTCCGCCCCATGGCCGCCGCGATCGAGCGCGCGATCGACGTCTTGCCCACGCCCGGCGGGCCGATGAAGCACAGGATCTGCCCCTTCTGGCCCGACGTCAGCTTGCGCACCGCCAGGTAATCCAGCACGCGATCCTTCACCTCGTCCAGCCCGTAGTGATCGCGGTCCAGCACCAGCTTCGCCTTGGCCACGTCGAGATCATCCTCGGTCTTCGTATTCCACGGCATCGCGAGCAGCGTCTCGATGTAGTCGATGGAAACCGCCGCCTGGGGCGAATGAAGCTGCGACTGCGACAGCCGGTCAAGCTCGCGCGTGGCCGCCGTTTCGGCGTAGGCCGGCATCTTCGCGTCCTTGATCCGCTTCTCCAGTGCGGCAATGCTCTGATCGCTCTCACCGTCGAGCTCCTCGCGCAGTACCCTGATCTGCTCCCGGAGGAAGTAGTCGCGCTGCGTTTTCTGAATCCTGTCGCGCACCTTCGCGTCGATCGACTTCTGGTATTCCAGGATGTCGATCTCCTTCTGAAGGATCTCGGCGATTGCCTCGAGGCGGCGGCCCGGGCTGAGCATCTCCAGCAGCCGCTGCTTCACGCTGATGCTCACCGTCACGTGGGCCGCCACGGTATCGGCGATCTGGCCGGAATCCTTCATGTCCTGCAGGGCGGCCGTCACCCCCTTGGGCACCACCGGGTTCAGCAGGGCGTAGCGCTCGAACCGCTCGACAACGGTACGGGCGGATGCTTCCTCGTGAATCGAGCGCCTGGCGTGGGCCGGCTCGTCGTGGCCGGCGTCCGGCAGCTCGATCACGTGCGCCTTGCGGCAGGAGCCGCGCCACACGAACCGCCTCACCTTCACCCGGCTGAGCGCCTCCACCAGCACCTTCAGCGAGCCGTCGGGCAGGTTCACCACTTGCAGCAAATTGCAGGCCACGCCCACCCGGTACAGGTCCTTCGTTGCCGGCTCCTCCTCCGACGCATTGCGCTGCGCCAACAGCACGATCGGGCTGTTGTCGTGCGTGCTGTGGCGGATCGATTCCTTGCTCTGCTCACGGCCAACCAGTAGCGGCGTCACCAGCCGCGGAAACACTACCGTATCCCGCAGTGCCAGCACGGGGAATTCGATTTCACTGATCTTCGTACGATTCGACATTTCTCTCCTGAACGCGGGGGGAAATTTTGAGACGAAATGGCCCCGACGCTTCTCCACACTAATTCTACCGAATCAGGCCGATGTGTCAATGGGGAATTGCCGATCGAGCGGCGGCCCGATCACGCGGATACACCGTGCCGTGGACGAAGTGGACCAAGTGGACCAAGTGGACGCAGTGGACAACTCTGACAGTTGGAAGTTGGAAGATGGAAGCTGGAAGCTGGAAGCTGGAAGTTGAACATTCAGCGTTCAATGTTCGATGTTCCCTCCCTCTTTCCCTTCATCCCATCATCTCTTCATCCCATCATCTCTTCAGCACGTGGCCTCCCGTGTTCCCTCCGGCGATTCACCGGCGCATCCGCCCCCGCATTTTTGCTTGCATTTTGGCCGGGCCGATGGTTAAATAGTACATGGTTCCATCCGCTGCCGGAGTGGCGGAATTGGCAGACGCGCGGGACTCAAAATCCCGTCCCCGCAAGGGGGTAAGGGTTCAACTCCCTTCTCCGGCACCAGAAGAAGGCTACAGGCGACAGGCTGCAGGCAAGCTGCACGCCAAAGCCTGCTTCCCACAGCCCAAAGCCCAACGCCCCATCCTCATCTTCCATATTCCGGTATCACCTCAAACAGCCGTGCGTCGTAGTTTTCCATCGGGAACTGCACGCCCTGCCGGATCGCCGCCAGCGGCTCGTTGCGCTTCTCCCCCGTAAACAGATCGATGAACGTGAACGCATCCGGGTGCATGTTCAGCAGCTTGATGTCGAACGTCACCGTGGCGATGCGCTGCGTGGGGCGAACCACCTCCCGCAGGCTCTCGTCGGGGTTGATGAGGAACATGAACATGTGCTTGTGGCTGCGCTTGATGAAGCTCTCGATCAGCGGCTCGGCAACGCGCACCGGCCGCTTCGCCCCCAGCTCGTCGAGCAGCGCCTCCGTGTACAGCCGCTTCTCCGGCACCAGGGCCGACGCCGGGTTGAACCCGATGAAATGCACCGATCCCTCGCCCATCGTACGGCGGGCCGAGTAGACGTTGCCGCGGTCGTCCTTCAGCAGCGGCTCCCAGCCCTCCTCGAGCTTGAGCCTGCCGAACACCCAGCAGTCGAATTTCAGCCCTCGCCACTCCACCTGCTCCGTGATGAAGTGGGGCACGCTGCGCACGCCAAACGTGGTGCTGAACGCCTGCGACTTCCGCATCAGGATGTCTACTGACGGCGTCACCCCGAAGAACACCAAGTGCTTGCCCTTCTGGGCGAGCTGCTCGTAGGTCTTCACCAGCGAGTCGTCGAGGAAGTCGGCGACCGGGATGAACAGGATGTCCTGCTTTTCCAGGCTCTCGGGCAGGGCGGGATCGACGATGGTGTAGTCCACGCCGAGCTGCCCGAGGTCGGTGCACAGGTCGGGCGCGATCCGCCGCGTGATATCCTTGATGTGCCCGTACGGCTTCTCCGGGTCGAGGTAGCTGTAGCGCGTGTAGGGTTGGTAGTGCACCACGCCCACGTTGTTGATCTTCTCGGTCTCGAAGAAATCGTACTCGGTGACGACCCCATTGAGCTTCTTGAAGAAATCCCAGTTGCGGGCGCGGCGGCCGTCGGCGGCGACCGGCGAATCGTGCCAGTGGTCTCGTTCGACGAACATCGAGAAATTCGCCCCGCGCAGCCCGGCGGCCATCGACGACAGGAT
>Ga0307378_10011363_pt1 | contig 11479 bp, 9 predicted proteins | sample UN1MG_FD_202238 | JGI IMG/M metagenome (GOLD analysis project Ga0307378, IMG submission 202238) | Soil microbial communities from Risofladan, Vaasa, Finland - UN-1 | ecosystem: Environmental > Terrestrial > Soil > Coastal area > Acid sulfate soil | place: Finland: Risofladan, Vaasa | collected...
CAGCCAATCTAAACTAATAATGTAAGTTAACTAAAGGAGAGAAAAATGGCTCTTGTTGAAATATATCATGTCGTCGCAGCATCAAGAACTGTAGCCTCTGGTCAAACTATTAAGGAAGGTCAGATTGTTTCTTTAAACAGTTCTGGTCAAGTTATTCTCCAGGGAACTGGAACATATACCATCATTCCTTACGGTATCGCCGGAGATACGAAATCCACTAGCGCTTCTTCCATGCCAGGTATTGCTGCTGGATGGCAGAACAGAGTATCAGACTACTTTGATGAAACAAAGGCATCTGGTAAAATGACTGTCTACCATAGTGGTGGAGAGTTCGCTACGGATATGTTTAATAGTAACGTTGCATCAGATGGTTTCATTGGTATGCCGCTTTATGGTGTATCAGGTCAGTTGGACACAGTTGTCAATGCAGGTGGAATCGTAGCTCGTCTCATTAAGGCCGCTGGCGCTTACCCGTCTGGCGTTCCTGGTGTAGATATCAATGGTGATATCGCTCTTGCTGGAGCAAGTGGAGACAGCTCTGATCAAAACACATACTGCGAAATTAAATTACTTATCTAAGCAAACAACAAATAGTTTATTTTGTAGGCTTTGAAAAACCCTATAAAACAACTTAAAAGGAGAAGAAAATGGCTATTGATAAAAGAGCGGTAAATCAGGAAAGAGAACAGCTTATTGCCCAAGCTCTTGATACTCCCGAAGGTCGCGTTGCATTGGCACAGGCTATGGTGGAGCCCATTCGTAGAGCGTTGGAATACCAAGCCGTAGGTAGAAAGCTACTCATGGTGGACGAACTTCCTCAGGGAGCATATGCTCGTTATGAGAAAGATGTTAGATCTACTTCCCATGTCATCTCGAGACGTGGTGCGGTTCCTGACAATATTACCGAAGGCGAGGAAGTGCTCGTACCTACCTTCGAAATCGCTACTAACCCCACGATTCGTTTGAGCGAAATTAAGGCTCGTCGTTTCTACATTGTTGACCGTGCTCAGATTAAGGCAAAAGAAGCTATTCAGAAGGAAGAAGATTTGAACATCTTCAATGCAGTTATTGCAGCTGTAACTACAGCGAATACTGTTGTTTCTACTGGTGGTGCCCTTTCTTTGAACGCATTGAATCAAGCCTTCGCTACAATCGAACAGCATGACCTTACAGTCGGTAAGATCGTTATGCATGCACTTCGCTATGCCGATGTTCGTAACTTCGGTAAGACTGTCTATGATGAAGCAACTCAGAAAGAAGTTTTGACGACTGGTTTGTTCGGACATCTTTTCACGGCTGATATTCATGTTAGCTCAAAGGTGCCTACGGCTACCGTCCTCTTACTCGCTCCGGCTGAGTACGTTGGCGCGTTCCCTATCCGTCAAGATATCACTGTACTGCCTGCTGATGACCCGAAGAAGCTCAGATTAGGATGGGTAATCTACGAGGAGGTCGGAATCGTTGTAATCAATGATTATGCAGTTGCTAAGGTAACTGTTACTTCTGGATCGTAATATTGTTTAGCAATATTGACTAAAAAAGAATCCGTATGGAAACATACGGATTCTTTTTATGCTTAATATGAAAAAGAAAGTTGTGGCGATAAAGATTGTAAAGAAGTTATGAAATCATGTATAATATGAGAAAAGGATGCTATCGTGCCATTACAATCTGTTTTAGATGAGAGAAATAATTTACTCCAGCTTGAGAAGGCTTATGTTGAAGATAGGATGTCAACAACGGAGATAAGTAGAAGAAGTGTTGAATTGTTTGGCAGTAAAATAGGGGTCTCTTCCGTTTATAATGCACTCATGAGAAACAAAATAACCGTTAGAAATAAATCAGAGAGTGTTTCGATAGCGACATCTACACTGGACATAAATAAAACATTTATAAATGAGTCAGTGATTGAATGGATCGATGGATTTTTGCTGGGAGATGGTTCGATAAATTTCAAACATAATGAAAACTATATTGGAAGTAGGTTTATATTTGGATCTTCTCAAAAAGAGTGGTCAGAATATGCCATGTCGGGGTTAAAAAACTATAGTCCTACTGTGCCAAATAGTTACGGGAAAATTAGACCTCGAGCCCCCAATCCAATTTGGTCGTCTAGGACGCTGACTCACCCAGATATTGTCTTGCAAGCTAAAAGATGGTATCCAATAGATAATGGTTATAAAAAGAAAATACCTCAAGATGTTAGAATAACTCCGACCAGTGTTTTATTGTGGTATCTTGGAGATGGTTCAATAACCAAATACGGGATTTCATATGTTATTAGAATAGCGACTTGTTCTTTTGATCCGATAGATATAGAAACCATATTGATACCAAAACTTAAATCTGTTGGAATTGAATCTATTAGAACAAAGGAGAAAAATGATATCAAGATGCCAACTTCAAGCCTGAATGATTTTTTTAATTTTATAGGAGAGAATTCACCCATTAATTGTTACGAATACAAGTTTAAATATGCTTCATGGCTTAATCTGTATAGAATTTCCGATGTAGCAAAAGATGATCAAGAAAGGTGGAGAATACAGTATATGTATAAAATGGGAAAGTTGGATTGCCAGAAAAGTCCAGGAAATAAAATTATTTTGTTTAATGGGGAACAGAAAAATAAATTAAGAGACATATTGGATGGGCGTAATTTACATGAAGGATATTAAAACATAATAGAGAGCGTATTTTATGACTAATACTTTGGGTCAACTAACTCCGGTAGAATCGATAGACGGATATTTTTTTAAAAGAGAAGATAAGTTTACGTATCACAATGTGAATGGGGGCAAGGTTCGTTCTGCTTTAAAGCTTTGTTCTGGTATTAAAACGGGGCTGACTACGGCGGGAAGCAAAAAAAGTCCTCAAATTCAAATTATATCGGAGATAGCTAAATATAATAAAATTCCATTTATTGCTTTTACTCCCTCCGGTGAACTAACCCCGGAACTTATATATGCCAAAAACAATGGAGCACAAATAGAACAAGTTCGCATGGGGTTTAATAATAATTTAATAAAAAAAGCCAGAGATAAAGCTCACGAACTGAATTATAAATATATACCCTTCGGAATGGATTGTGTGGACGTTCTCGACGAGATAGCTTTTCAAGTTCAAAATATTCCAGAAGAAGTTAAGAGGATTATTGTTACTGTAGGAAGCGGTATAACACTCTCTGGTATATTAACAGGATTATTAAAATATGGAATCAACAAAAAGATTATTGGAATAAGTGTGGGTGCCAATGCGACAAAAAGATTAGATCTATATGTTCCTTCGTGGAGAGCAAGTTGTACATTAGTTAAAAGTGAAAAAGAATACAGCGAACAAGTAAAAGACAATATATTTTGTGGAATAGAGATGGATGGCATATATGAGGCTAAATGTATTCCGTATATTCAAAAGGGAGATTTATTTTGGATTATAGGAAAGGGTATAAGATCGATGCCATTTTCAAAATATTCTGTTGCAGACACACGAAAACCCAAAAATAAAAAGATAGTTATTAAATATGATGCAGCGAAATGCATAATTATTGACGGGAAAGAATTTAAGCAGGTAGACTTGGAGTTGCCGGTTAGTGCTTTTAAAGGAAGCAAAAAAAGTTATTTAGGATTTGATGCCTCTATCTTTAAAAACAGGTGTGAGGATTATGATTGTGTTATTAGAAAAGAAAAAGAAGTTGCATCTATTTTAAGAAAACATTATAAAGAACTGGAAGAGTTAAAACATAATGAATTCTATATTAAAGATATTGATTTATATATTGATGTGAGACTGGATTATAAACATAATTTCAACGCATTTAATCCTAGAAATAAATTTCATAAGAATTGCTTAAATGAGTTAATAGAGAAAAACGAAACAGATATTATAAGGCAGTGGTGTATTATAGATCCATTGAGGCGTTCAGAAATGACCGGTAAGAATTATTTAGAAATATTTAATTATGATAACGATCAGGACTTGTTGAATCAGATTTCCAGGGTGTTTGTTTTAAAAAGACAATATAAGGATGTTGAATTAAATAGAGAGATGGATTTAATATTGAAAAATGATGGTAATTATGGAGCATCTCCTGTTTTTAATAAGATTGTGACTCATTTTAATCCTCATATTTTTAGAAACGAGAACTTATTTTATGCTGATTCGTTTAATAGAAGAAAACATATAGAGAATTGCCGCTTCTTACAATATAAGCTTGAACACGAACTTTCTACAGAAGATATATTAATTAATTTTAGATTTAATAAGTCGGTTAGCTTTTATTCTTATTTTGCTTCACCGTGGGCCAAACAATTTTTAAACGAGTATAGTCCTGAATGCGTTTTGGATATGTTTGGAGGATGGGGGCACAGATATCTGGCTTTTTTAAATGTTAAGTATATTTATAATGATTTGTGGAAAGAAACATATGATGGCGTTAAAAAGATACATGAATTTTGTGCTCAACATATACATCTCCCTTATAAGAAATTTTATAATGGAGATGCTGGAAAAATTCAATTTAATAAGCTCGAAAAATACGATGTTGTTTTTACTTGTCCTCCATATTTTAATTACGAGTTATATGGAGATAAAAAAATTGATACCTATGATGATTTCTTGAACTTGTGGGACAATAGTGTTAAAAATAGTATTCATAAAGATCTGAGGATATTTTCTTTTATTATCAAAAGCAATTATGGAGCCGATTTAATTAGTATATGCAATAAATACGAATTGGAATTGGTTCGTGAAATTCCTTTAGGAGCGAAAATTAATCATCATTACAACAGGCTGAAGAATCGAAAAATATTGGAGGTCTTATATATAATGGGACAAAAAGGGAAAACGATAAGGCCATTTAGCTTGTTTTCTTAAAGGAATATATCAATTAAATTAAGAATTAAGTTGGTATGAGTTGGATGTCAGAATAGAGATTCAGGAGTGGAGACATAATGATCTTTTGGGATAATTTTGAATATGGTGTTTGGCGCCTCCTGGGTCATTGGTTTGGCAATCGGGAACAGTATCAGAAGGAGCAGAATCCATGTGTTCATGCTGTTATTGAGTGGCATTCCAAAGATCCCGAGAACAGAGGGTATGTCTGGTATTATGTTCGCGGGATAAAGGAGTCTCAGTACTGTCATGCTGTTGGATATACTTATGATGCTAATGGAGAGAGGAGTTATTACGATATTCAACAAGGATTCATTCGGCTAACTGATGCTGAATTGGCAACGATTTATCTGGACATTAAACCGGCGAATTCACTATCATGAGTTGGTATAAGAAATCTCAACATCAAAGTGCTATAAACGGCAAATCTAAACAATCTGCCAGAAATTTCATTTATCGTATTGTTGGAGATTTAACCAAGGGTGTTTTTAGAGATGAGGATTGGAGTAATGTAAATGCTATATGGAAGCGGCTTGATGAATACCGTATCGAGAATAACTTAGTTGATACTGAGTATTTTAAGGATGGAAGGGGAGATCTTGCCGGGAAGATGTGGAAATTTGAAGTTCCTTTTGTTAATAATAAAGGCAAGCCATCTGTTTTGTATGGAACTTTAACGGCTCATTTTGCTGGCACTGTTTTAGACCCCACTTCGGTATATGATATTTCTTTTGTGATATAAGGGAATGTTTTAAAAAGACCCTGATTAATTTCGGGGTCTTTTTTTATCCAGAAGGAGGAACCATTGTCTGATCGGTTTGTTGAATCACTCCTTGGTCTGGTGTAGACGGGACTGGTTGAGTTGGTAGTGGGGCGGGTTGTTTGGCTTGTTGCTCTTGTGGTGCTTGTGGTGCTTGTTGTACTTTGGTAAGAATGGTTTTTAATTGGCTTGGATTTATTTGTCCTAATACATCAAGTATAGAATAAAGAATTGCTTTGCTTCGTTGATTCTGCATAATGTCTCCAATTTCAGGAGCTACTTGCAACAATCTCCCTCTTATCTGCATGAGTATTTGATTCTCTTCGGGAGTTATTTGCATTGATTGAGTTAGTTTCTTGATCTTCATTTTGATTCCCTCACAGCTTGATTTTGACTCCCGACTTCCATCCCTCAAATGGTGCAGTAAAATCTATAATTTTTACAATTCGTTTTTGAAAATCTAGTTTCTTTATTTTCTTTTTTGCCCATTTTCCATATGTTTCAGAAGACATTTGGGTATACAAGACCTTGTTTTTGTTTACGAAGAGTCTAACCCCACCATTTTTGATAATATATTTTATCAGATTATTGGGTCGTGAACAAAGGTTTTCTTGAAGCGCAAATCCATTAAGGTTCAGTAGGGTTGATATTAGGGAGGTGTTTTGTTTTACTATTGAAAAGTGGTTTGTTCCATGGAGGAGGATACCGTTTTTCAAAAGCCAGTAATTACCCCTTAAGCTTTCTGGAGCTTCTCTAGCATTTTGTTCTTTTATAATATCTTTGCCGGTTATCTTTCTCCATGCCCAATCTACAGTTTCAAAAAGAATCTTATTTTCTGCTTCTGAGTAATCTCGTTTTACTATACGTGGAGATGGAAGGCTTTTGATTGCTCCGGCTATTTTTTTATCTAATGAAGGATTGTCTTTAAGGAATAATTTGAGGGATTCGATATAGGTGGCAAGGATGTCTGGGTTTGGGATGTCGTTTTCATTCACGGCTATTTTTGTTATCTTGGCATTCATGTAGGCAGCTTTCTCAACATTTACTTCTTTTTTCTCTTCTTTTTTCCTCTTTTTGGCTTTCTGTATCTCATCGTAGACATAATTAACGAATGCGAATAATGGTTCGTAATCGTTTTGTCTTTCTTCTAGTTCTTTTTCGTAAGCTTCTGTTTTTTCTCTATATTCTTCGAGGGCTTCATTGTAGGCATCTTCATCAAATAGTGGTTGGGGTGGTTCGACTCCTTCCATTGAAAGTTGGTTTGGGTCAGGGGGTGTTATGAAATCTTCTTTATCTGGTTCATCGTCTTCGTCCAGTCTTGGGTTTTCAAGTTGCATATAGGGTTCGGCATCAAACCACCATTCATCAACATCTCCACTGAAGCTTTTCCATGTCTTGACGGGCTTTCCTGTTTTTCTATTGGTAACTGTTGTTTCAAATCCTGTTAGTGCAGCTTCTAGTTCGTCTAATTCGTTGTGTTGATCGGCATAGTTTATAACATTATCGATACATTTTTCAGCAACCCCTCGATACCAATAAGATCCGGCATCTCCTTCAGAGTGACTATCTAATATATTTTGGTAATATGTTTCTGCATCTCCACCAATTCCAGAGATGTTTGTGGTAAGCCCGTAGTCATCAAATTGATTATAATCCCCCAAGTCTCTTACAGTAACTTTTTCTCCATATCCGTCATCCATAGGGTCAAACTCATAACCAATTGTCTTTAGGTGATCAAACCATTCTTTAATCATGGCTTTATATTCTGGAATGGGTTCGGCGTTTTGTTTGCCCTGTATTTGTTTGACAGCTATTCCCGCGTCTTTTGGATTGGGTTGGTTTTTATCTTTGTAATATATTTCTGTTTCTATCGTGACATGGGGTTCGTTTTTTGGATCTCTTAATGAGAATATATTTGAGCGACCCTCAGCAATATCTCTACTATAACCTCCGACGCAATGACCCATGTTGTTTCCCTCTGGTTCGCAATCTCCAGGACTTAGTTCAACTATTTCCCACCCATTAGAAAGTGTATGCCAAACCTTATGAGTCTTGTATTTCAGCCCTTCCTCTTCGGCTTTTCTAGCTAATTCTTGATGCCATGTTTTCGAAGATTCTAATGCCCGATCTAAACTGTATTGTAATAAATCTGGATTTGTTGCTTTTGCCCAGTCGAATATTTCTTTAATCAAAGACTCTCTCATGTTCAATTTAAAAACTTGCACTACAACGGATGTATGTTCTGGTAATTCTTTTTGAAAGTTCTTTTTATAATGTGCTATTATTTCTCTCGCAAGCCATACTGAATATTTTGGACTTACAGACACAGCATAATCTATGACTTCCTCTGGATAACCTTGTTTCCTGAGATAATCTTTCTTTGTATCAGTTCCAATCTCTTTAATTTTGTCTAGGGGTAGTGATGGATTTTTACGTATTTTTCTCAAGATAATTTTACGACTATCTCCGTCCAGAGAAAGAAGATAGTCTAATGTCTTTTGGAGATCTGCAGGAGGAACACCAATTTTTTCTAAGTATTCTATATTTTGGGCTATCTTATAGATTTTCATTACAACTCCTCTTAAACTTACTTAGGAGCTTCTTGTTATGGACTTCATCGGGAAGCATATCTATTGCATTTTTAAAGATTCCTGGGGCTATTTTAAGCATCCTGTGGGCTATTTCTTCAATAATCTTATCTTCGGTAGGAGTATTTCCCAATAAGAGCATTCCAACGACACTTGAGCATAGAACTGGGTTAAAAAAGTCTTTTTCTGCTCTGTCGAAAATGTGTTGTAGAAGGTTGTTGTCCCAATATTTTTCATGGTCTGTAAGAACCAATTTGTACATAGTTGAGGCTATTAAATTTATAGATTCCTCGTCATTATAGTCATTGGAAAACATTTTGATTGTAGAGAAGGCTTCATAGTATTTTTTTTCATTCATCATGTCATTGATATCTTTTGTTTTTTGTTCTATAAGATGGTTTGGACATGTTGTTGGATGCTTTTCTTTGTTTTTAGATGCTTGCTTTTTGTAGTTGCTGAAGTCTTGATCTTTATATCTCTCTAATAATTTTTGAGAAGCTTCTTCTTTTGTTATATCTGGGTTTTCGTCCATTAAGTCTTTAACAAATTCTGTAAGCTCAGACATCCAAGCTCCAGGTTTGATATTAAGAACTTGCATAATCTCATGGCCGTTAAGAATAGGAGTAATAGTAGACTTATCTGGAGTAGCTTGCATCGAGATCATAGCTTCGTTTAGTTGGCTTTCTAGCTCTCTGTATTTTTGAGTAAGTTCTGGATCTATGTCCATTCCTTTAGATTGGGCATCTGCAAGGGCAATATTGAATACATCAACCCAGTTCAAGCCCTTCTCTCCCATTTCCCTGATAAATTTTCTCATGGCTTTTCCACCACCTCCAGGGCCTTCTACAAATCGGTGTGGACGCATATGGTGCCTGGCGAGCAACCCAACTTGTTTCATCATATTGCTTTCCATGTGTAGGTAGCGCATGATATGTTCAGAAATTTCTCTACTTTCCATTTCATGACCAATATAAGATGTTCTGCCAGGATAAGATTTGCTGTCCGTATGTATATCTTTGAAAAGTTTACCTATGTCGTGCATTATAGTTGATAGAAGCATGATAACACGTTTTTCTTCTGGTAAATCGGGCATATTAGCCATGAGATTTTTGGCGACTTGCATAGTATGTTGCCAAAGGGTCAGTAAATGATGGGGATTATTCTGTTCCATCTCTAATGTTTCCATATGGCCTTCGTATTTCGTTCCAGTAAGAGCTTGGGTAATGATGTCCTGCCAAATGCCTGTATCTTTCAAGAGTTGGAGAGCATAATCTGAGTTTGGATTTTTCAGTATCTTGACAATTTCATCCCCGATTCTTTCTTTGGCCAATGCTTTAGGAACATTCATTTTTACGATTTTCTCTCTGATATCTGGATCCATCATAGCCTTGTATGTTTCTGGATCTATTTTGCCGTTGTATTTTGCTGCAAATCTTATTGTACGAATGACTCTTAGGGGATCTTCGAAGAATCTATCTAATGGGTTGCCGGGTGTTCGTATAGTTCCTGATATTAAGTCTTTGATTCCTTGTCCTGTAAAGTCTACTACTTTGTTGTTTGATATATCGTAAAATATGGCGTTTATAGTCAGGTCTCTTCTGCTGGCATCTTCTTGAGGAGTGGCAGGTTTTATTTCTGTTGGCACTCTTGATTCGTTGTTGTACACTTCTGATCTGGCTCTAGCGAAATCTAGTTCTTGTTCGGTACCGGAAGATAATGGAACATACATTTTGGCCGTTTCCACATGTTTACTTTTCTCAGGGTTGGATCGAATGACATGTGGGTTTTTTAATCCGAGTTCACGAGCTAGCATGTGGGCAAAATCTTCTCCAGAAAGGTTGGAAAGGACGATGTCGATGTCGTTTGAGGGTATGCCTAGTAGTTTGTCCCTCACCCAGCCGCCAGCCACGAATGCCTCTGTCGAAGGAGTGTATTTTTCTATCACGTTTTTTATGACAGAAAATACCTCTTTTTCGTCGGAGGTTAGTGTGTTATGAATATTGGCATCTACATTTGGCATAGTACTTATATTATTCGACAAAAGTTAGGAAAATCCTGTTATTAATCGGCGTAATCGAAGTACCACTTAAAACGAACTATTCCTACTCCAAATTCGTGGTCTGTGGGGAGTGTAACGTTTATGTAGACGTATTGGGAATTGTTTTTATTGATGGTTGGAATAGATATATTGTAAGGACTTGATGAAGATTTTGTTGTGTTTACTCCTTCAAAGTATTCAGACGGCTCTATGTCTACCCTTAGGTTTTGAGAGTAGCTTATTCCGAATAGGTCATCAGCAAACGTTATTCCACCCGCATTTGTTAGTCCCAATTTGATGTTTCCAATAGCTGAAGCATATGGGATTTTTAGTTGAATGATTAATGTCTTGGACGTTTCTCCAGGAGCGAGTGTTCCGAACGTTAAAGTATTGGCTCTTTCATTGTCAATTGTTTCGTCACTGTCGCTGGCATTTGTTCCTGACAATTGAATAGATTGTCCATTTGAAAACTCATAGAATACTGTTTCGACATGAGATAATGGAGTTGGAGGAAGAGTGGTCGTGGTGGTTGTTGTCGTTGGAGTACTTGTGGTTGTTGAGGTTGAAGGTGTTGTTGTCGTTGTGGTCGTTGTGGGTGTACTTGTTGTTGAGGATGTTGTTGTGGTAGTAGTTACGGGAGTTTCAGAATGAAGAATATAAATGACTGCTTGGGTACCTGTAGATCGTTGTATTGGCACATAATAAAGTTGATTACTATCGAAAAAATGTCCAAGAATCGGAGTTTTTTCAATTGTGTCTGTGGTTGTGGCCCCGGTCCGAAATGAACTTAAATAATTTCCACTTGTGTCAACAATATATATGTTATCCCCAGTAGAGTTATCCGATGCGATATATATGTTTTCGTCTGCATCAATAATGGGAGAGATTGAGCTATTTGGAAAGATAGAAAGATCCCATAATTGAGTATAAGAGTTTCCATCGTCTTGTATCGCGTATAAGTGATTATCTACTCTATAATAAATTATACCATTTGTATCAATAGTTGGAGAGGAGATATTTGTTCCGGTAACAGCATGTCGCCATTTTTGAGCCATGTCTGCATTAAGAACTTTTACTAGGCCATAACGAGTTGTAATATAAATACTGCTTTTGGTTGTTCCATATGCAATTCCAGCAGGATACATGTTTACGTCTGATCCAGAGGGTTGTAATGCCAGTGTTACATTTTGAGTAAAATCGTCTTTG